>Ga0307432_1001998_pt1 | contig 11508 bp, 10 predicted proteins | sample SalMarWE160150MG_FD_202158 | JGI IMG/M metagenome (GOLD analysis project Ga0307432, IMG submission 202158) | Salt marsh sediment microbial communities from the Plum Island Ecosystem LTER, Massachusetts, United States - WE1603-150 | ecosystem: Environmental > Aquatic > Marine > Intertidal zone >...
CTATCTTGCCTATGCCGGCGGCTTTGCGATGGGCAACTTCGTTGGCATTTGCATCGCTGAAAGATTGTCACTTGGCGTAGTCTTGATAAGGGTTGTCACGCAGAAAGATGCGCTGCCGCTGGTCCAGTCGCTCAAGGCTGCCGATTATGGCGTTACCAGCGTTGACGGTCACGGCACAAGTGGACAGGTAAAAGTAGTCTTTACAATTGTACCGAGGCGGGAAGCGCAGGGCGTGGTGGAGCTTATAAAGAAATTTAATCCACACGCTTTTTATTCAGTGGAAGAGATTGGCTTTGTGGAAAAGGGCGTTTTCCCGCTTAGGAGAAGCTGGCATGACTCTGCCTTACTTTGGTTGTTTAGGCCTTTTCGAAAGGGTAAATAATCGGTGTCGACTGGGTTCCGTACAGGATTTAAGGTTGAAATCAAAGATCAAAATGACAAATCAAAATTCAAAAAGACTTTTTGCATTTTACAATGAGATCCTTCGACTGCGCTCAGGACAAGTTTTGATTTTTGATATCAAATTTCACCAGGTGATGGTGGCTGGACTGATGTTCAATGGATCGCCTGTCGGCTTTGGTGTGATTGTATGATTATCATCAAAAACATTCTGCTATCTTTTATTCCAATATTTGTTGCAGTCGATGCGATTGGTGTTCTGCCGATTTTCGCGTCACTTACAGAAGGCGCAGAGCAGAAGGAAAAATCGAGAATCATTTTGCAGTCGATGATTACAGCTCTGTGCCTTGCAATCGGCTTTATATTTTTGGGTAAGGCTGTATTTCGATTGCTTGGCATCACCATAGGTGACTTTATGGTGGCTGGCGGTGCGATACTTTTTTGTATCGCTATAATTGATATTGCCAATCCGGTCAAAAAACGCCGTGTGCCCGGCCAGGAACTTGGAGCGGTACCCATCGGGACACCCCTGATTGTAGGGCCCGCGGTTTTAACTACATCGATGGTTATTGTGCCTCACTATGGACTGTTTCCGACGCTGGTGTCGGTCGTGGCAAATATTTTGATGGCAGGCTTGATTTTCCGGTTCTCAACGGTTTTGATTAATGCCCTTGGCGGTTCAGGCGCAAAGGCGTTATCCAAGATAACAAGTCTTTTGCTGGCTGCCATCGCCGTTATGCTCATTCGAAAAGGAATAGCAGAGCTTGTCGGAAAACTATAAAAGTTACCTGAAATGGCGTGTAGGAGATAGTTATGGACACAAAGCTTAGTCACGAGCTGTTTCAAAGACATCCTGATAATCCGATCCTTTCGGTCAAGGATTGGCCCTACGCTGCCAACTCGGTTTTCAATGCAGCGGTGGCGATTGTGGATGGCAAAACACTACTGCTGGTCCGTGTCGAGGACTTCAGGGGCATATCACATCTGACGGTGGCACGCAGTGAAGATGGATTCAGCAACTGGCAAATCGATCCGGAGCCTACGCTCAGACCTGATCCCGATAACCATCCGGAAGAAATCTGGGGCATCGAAGACCCGCGCATCACCTGGCTCGAAGAGCAACAACAGTGGGTTGTAGCCTATACGGCCTACTCCAGGGGCGGTCCTCTTGTGTCACTCGCCACGACAACGGACTTTCGTAAATTTACTCGGCTTGGACCTGTTATGCCGCCGGAAGATAAGGACGCGGCTCTTTTTCCTGTCAGTTTCAAGGGTCTATGGGCGATGTTTCACAGGCCGGTTGCGAAATCACCGAACTTCACATCTGATATATGGATTTCCTTTTCGCCGGATTTGAAGCACTGGGGCAATCATCAGGAGGTGATCCGTGCCCGGCTGGGTGGCTGGTGGGACGCCAACAAAATAGGCCTGTCGGCTCCGCCTTTGTGGACGAAAGAAGGCTGGCTTGTTTTGTACCATGGCGTGCGCACGACCGCCTCCGGTTCGATATACCGGTTGGGATTGGCGCTGCTTGACCTTGAGAATCCAACGCGTGTTCTTCGTCGGTCGGAGGAGTGGATATTTGGGCCCAAAGCCCATTACGAGCGCGATGGTAATGTGGATGATGTGGTGTTTCCGTGCGGCTGGGTGCAGGAGAAAGACATGGTCTATATGTATTACGGCGCAGCGGATTCCTGCATTGCCCTTGCGACGGCTAAGTTAAACGACCTGGTCGGTTTTATACTTAAGTGCCCGGATGGAAGGGACTCGTAGTCGGCAAGCAAGTCAAATATGCAAAATGGGCCTGGAATGTGCGCTTACAGACCGTAATCCTGGAGCCAGTGGATACTCATAATGGCAAAATCTTCAAGATTAACCTTGCAGTCGCCGTTTATATCGCCGGCGACGATAGTTTCGCAAATCGGCTCGCCAAAATATGATTTGCTCGCCTCGGCTGTGCTACCGTAGGCACCCATATTGATTCGCCCGCCATTGGGAAATGACTCATAGCCTATAGGCGACATCGGATCTCCCGCATCAATACAGGGGCTAGTGATGTCGTCTTTTACCCAGGACTGCCCATTCGGATCCCATCTGCCAGCCTGGGATTTCAAATGGTAATCGCCATCAATCCACACTCCATTTGCGTCCCAATGCCCTGGCTGGGCAAAGCATGGATCCTGATTGATGTTGCCCCCCAGCATTTCAAATCTGCCGCCGCTTAGACCCTGTGTGCAACTGTATGTTATCGTGATCGCCGAATTGTCGTTGTTCCATAATTCGTCGCCATTGCGCCAGAGGATGCAATTGGCTATTTTTACATTGCTGGGCTCATACCCGTCCGGGCGTCCACAAGCCACAGCTGCTCCTTTTGCTGCAGAGTTATTAACGATAGTGCAATTGCTTACTTGCGCATTGCTATCGAAGAAATGTATGGCCCCGCCCCAGTGGTTAGATAAGTTGTTAGCAAACAGGCAGCTTTGGATAAAAGGGGTGCTCGAGAAGGTATTATAAAGTCCGCCGCCATACCATACGGCATAGTTATTCTTGAATATGCAGCGGATGAATAACTGACGAGTACCGCTTTTATTATATATCCCGCCGCCGAAATGCTCGGCTGAGTTGCTTATAAAGGTACAGTCAATGAGTGTCGGGTTGCTGTGACAGAAGCTATACATGCCGCCACCTCTGAGACTCGAATTGTATTTAAAGATGCAATTGACTAACAGCGGATCACCCTGGCCGTTATGGACGGCCCCACCTGTACTTGTAGAGTAGTTTTCCGTAAAGGTGCAGTGTTTTAATGTGGGATTGCTTAAGCTATTATATATGGCGCCACCCCACTGGGAAGCGTTGCGGGTGAACTTACAGTTTGTAATTATCAACTCGCCTGGGTAATAGTTGTGTATAGCTCCGCCGTGCTCTGCGGAAGTGTTACAGTAGAAGGTACAATTGACTATCTTCAAGTGGGTACTGTGGGAGTATATCCCTCCGCCTCGCATATGCTGGTTTTCTTGGCCGTTTGCATTGCCGCCGCTTATGATGAAGCCGTCAAGGGCGGTGTTGGGCTCGAGATCGCAAGTGGTGAGGACGTGGTAACTATTATCCGCCCTTGTTATATGGTCCAGCAGGCTTTTAGCATCTGGAAGGTTGGCGTCGTTACCATTCAGGTCGCCGCTCAGGTTTGTCTCGAATGCACCCGTGTTTCCGGAGTTTGGATCTGGCTCGCTATAACCAGCGTAGCCGCCTTTGAGTGTGACACCATTGAGAAGTTGGAATGTTGCTTCACGGTCACCAGGTGTTAGGTTTTCTCCCTGGTCGGGTTTATAGGTGCCCTGAGCGACACGGATCTCGACAACCGTGTCGCTCGACCTCGCATCACCCAGGGCGTCTTGTAGAAAATTGTAAGCGTTTTGCCAGCTTGTACCATCGTTCGCACCGACGGCATCATCATCGACGTAGATAATGCGAGGCTGGCCACAATCTTCGGGACAGTTGCATCTGCTTTCCCAATTCTCGCAAATGCCGTTGCCACAATCAGAGCACAAAAAGACCCACCCTATTATCGATAAGTCATTACAGTCGGGACCATAAGTGTAGGCAGGTTGGATATGTGTTAGTCCCTCGCAGCATTCGCCCACGAGTATCGATTCACCGGGACCCTTGCAAGGCAGTTCTTGACAGGGCCAATGACACTCAGCGGATGCCTCGCCCATATAGCATTTATTGTAGAATGCCCACGCATTACATTCGCTGCCATCTGGAAAGATGCATACGCCATACTGGTTTCCCTCATTGTCGGTCCTGACCTGAATGTCATAGCCGCATTCGACGCAATACACCGCAGAAGGATTAGGAATAGCCATAGATGTGCTGGTGACGGACAAACAAAGCAGTAACGTCATAATTGGCTTTTTCATAGACGCATTCCTTCACATAGCCTTTGAGGTTTTATTCTACCGCTGGCGGACGGTTCTATCCTCCAGCCAGTGTATACTCATTATAACAAAATCTCGGAAATCAACTTTACAGTCGCCGTTTATATCGCCAGCAACGATGGTTTCGCAAATTGGCTCGCTAAAATATGATTTGCTCGCTTCTGCTGTGCCGCCATAGGCGCCCATATTTATCCTACCGCCGTTCGGGAATGGCTCATTTCCAATCGGACTTGCCGGGTCTCCTGCATCAATACAGGGGCTGGTGACATCATCTTTTACCCAAGTTTGGCTGATAGGTTCCCACCGGCCAGCCTGAGACTTCAGGTGGTAATCACCATCTACCCAGAAATCATCATTCACATATTCTGGCGTTCCATTCGGGTCCCAATAACCGGGATCAGCAAAGAGAGGACCTTTTTGGATATTACAATTGTTCCAGTCTAGAAAGGAATCCTGAACGCAACTAAAAAAAACACAGTCTCTAAGGCAGCCTAGATCCATCCACTTATAGTAGGGTGTAAATATAAATTTGCCTCCGTAAACTTGAGCAGAAACAACAAATGTCGAACTATCTCGGTTGTTCCATAAGATACAGTTGGAAATTTTAGGATGATCGTTAGAACTACAATAGACGCCTCCACCGTGGAAGTCGGCCCTATTCCCCACAATTGTACAGTTGTATAAAAGGGTCTCCTGATCAAAGACAAAAAAGACGCCACCTCCCTCCCCGGTGATGGGCTCTCTGCCACACGCAGAGTATGGATCAACCTTAAGACAGAAAGCGAGGTTGCCTGCCAATACACAGTTCTTGATTATACACTTGCCATGAACATTGTATATGCCTCCGCCTTGCCATGCGGAGTTTCCTATGAACCTGCAACCCATGATTACTGAGTCACCTTCCCTGTTCGATATAGCACCGCCGTGGCCACTTGTCGCGCTGTTACCTTCAAACAGACATTCAGAAATTAGTGTGGAGCTTTTTCGGCTTGCTATTGCCCCACCGTCTTCAGCGTATGCGGTATTATTCAAAAATATGCAATTGATAAACTGTGGATTGCCACTGCTGCTGTGCATTGCGCCTCCGCTCCTGCCACGATTCTCAGTAAAGCGGCATCGGATAAAGGTTGGGCTGCCTCTCCCCTGGTTTTGTACAGCACCGTAGCCTGATCCCCAATTTCTCAAAAAGGTACAATCATTAACGCAGGGTGCTCCACTTTCGTTAAATATTCCACATCTTCCTGCCGCAATGGTCAAACCGTTTATAGTAGCCGTACTATCAACACCAATACTACTGACAACAGCCACAGCATTATCTTGCTTATCGGGAGGTATACCCGTCAATTCCGACTTGTCCACGACGTAGATATCGTTGTTTGCGAGATCGCCGCTTAGAACTGTTTTGTACAAAGTAACATCGCGATCGTCAGGATCAGGTGCACGAATACCATTGTAACCACCCTTGAGGGAAACACCATTGAGTAATTGGAATGTGGCATAGCGGTCGCCAGGAGTAATTACGGCTCCTTGGTCGGGTTTATAGGAGCCCTGAGCGACACGGATCTCGACCACCGTGTCGCTCGAACTCGCGTCACCCAGGGCGTCTTGCAGAAAATTGTAAGCGTTTTGCCAGCTTGTGCCATCGTTCGCACCGACGGCATCATCATCAACATGAATGACCTTTGCCGGAGGATTTGCATACACCTTGACACACAGCAAAATTGCTATTGTCAGCGATGCCAGTAGAATCCTTCTGTACATTTCGCTTCTCCTAAAGGCCAATGATGGCCAGCCGAAACTTAACATAATCCTATCAAATTCCTGCTGTTTTGTCCAGAAGTTTATCAATATATAGAAACGCGGTGTATGGCTTGAAACGTGATTTGCTGGCCTTTTAGGCCGATCTGTGAAAATTTGTTGCAATTTGCAGGTTCTCCCATTAGTATTCGGCTGCCGTGAGCAGTTTAAGGCTTTGTGAGGACTCAGGGTCGAAAGGAAATGGCCAAACCGAGCGGAAAAGGCGATAAACAAGCTGAGGCGGCCGTTAGCGAGGCCGTTCGCGACTACGTTGACGGCCTAAGTAATGAGCACCGGATGCTTGTAGTCCTGAAGAACCAACTTTATGACGGCTCGTGGGAGCCAATGCTTGATGACCTGAAGAATCGTTTGGTAGGTAAGCCATATATATTTAAGCTGGTTAACCGAATTCAGGACGACATCGAACGCATCCAGGAGATGCAGAAGTTCGAAGCAGAAAACAACGTTGATTTGGCCGACTATGTCAATTTGCAATAGGATTGAACGAGGAGGAACCATAATTGGTACTACCCGCCGGAGTCGAGGCTAAATTTTGCCTGAATGACAAAGGCCCAAAAAAGTCATCTTTTTTACGAGGGTATGAAAATGCTCAGTAAGCGAAGAGGTGTGTTGTTATTATTTCTTGTTTTTGTGATTTTTTGTTACGAACAGGTCAGTTCTGGTGTGCAGAAAAGCAGCACATGGCTTGTATCATCCGAGCTGCTAAAACACGCCAATCTTAAGATGCTGTGGCAGAGACAACTGCCTATTAAAGAAAAAGAAAGCCTGGAGCAGTTATTCATTGTTGGTAACCAAATTTATGCCCTTTCCAGCCGTAATTATATGGTTTCTCTGGACAGGGAAAGTGGCGATGTGATATTCAGCAAAGAAATCGCACCGGCTGGCTTTGCAGTGCTGGGCTTGGACCTTTACTCAAATATGCTCATATCCACAATCGGTGACAGGCTGATCGAGATTGATCCTGCATCAGGAACTCAGCGCAAGGCCAGGGATCTTTCGCTTAGTATAACTTGTCCCGCTGCTCGCAATAGCCGTTATTACTATTTGGCGGGTGTGGACAGGCGTCTGCACATACTCCATGAGGAAAATTTCGTTCAGGTTTTCGAGGTGTCGGCTGAGAACGAATCAAGGATTACATCAGTCGTCGCGGATGAAAGCTCGGTTGTTTTTGCCACGGACGGCGGCAATATAATAAGTATCATGCCGAATATGCCGAAGCAGTTGTGGCAATTTGATGCCCGCGCTGCCATTGCAGGGGATATCATTAAAGACGGTGGCTCACTATTTTTTGCCAGTAAAGACACGAATGTTTATCGACTTGATGTATATGATTTGCGCAAGCCGCAGCTTGCCTGGAAGTTTCAGGCGGAATCTGTGCTCGACCGAGCCCCGCGTGTGACTCCAAGATTTGTTTATCAATATGCTTTTGGCAAGAGTCTGACCGCGATTAATAAACGGACCGGCGGGTCCATCTGGTCGCTGCCGGGAGGGCTGGATCTATTAGCTGAAGCAGCAGGCAAAGCATACGTGATTACAGACGAAAAGACCCTGGTAGTAATGGACAATTATACAGCAAAGGAACTGTACTGGGTCAATTGTGCCGCTGTCACACTACATGCGGCCAATACTGTGGACTCAAAGATTTATATCGGCGATGGAGCCGGCCGGGTCGCCTGTCTGGAACCGGCCGAACCGTGAATAGTGTTTAGTGAATGGTAAGGAGAAGGAGTTCAAATGGACGTAAAAATCAAGATGGCATTGGTAAGTGTATCTGACAAAAGCGGTATTGTTGAGTTCGCTAAGGCGCTCGCTGAGATGGGTGTGAAGATAATCAGCACCGGCGGAACAGCCAAAAAGTTAAGCGATGCCGGTGTAGATGTCACCGGTATTGAGTCCGTCACAGGCTTTCCCGAAATGATGGACGGCAGGGTAAAGACACTGCATCCAAAGATTCATGGCGCGCTGCTTGGGCTACGCGATAAAAGCGAGCACACCGCAGCGATGAAGCAGCACGACATTGAACCGATCGATCTTGTCTGTGTGAATCTTTATCCGTTTGAGCAGACAATCGCTAAGCCGGACTGCACCTTGGCTGAGGCAATAGAAAACATCGATATCGGTGGACCCAGCATGATTCGCTCGGCAGCGAAGAACCATAAGTTCGTCGCGGTCGTGACACAGCCGGAACAATACGATAAGGTCATTGAGGAAATGCGCAAGAATGACGGCGCTATCAGCGGAGAGATGCGAAGCGATTTTGCGCGAATTGCTTTTGCGTTAACAGCTTCGTACGATACAGCCATAGCGAAATATCTCAACACCAAAGCTGGAGTAGAATATGCCGAGCGTGTGTCGATCGCGCTTAGAAAACAAGCCGACCTTCGCTATGGTGAGAATCCACATCAAAGTGCCGCTTACTATAAACTGCCGCCCAGCGGCGAGATATCCATTAGCAGTGGCAAACTGCTGGAAGGTGGTACGGGTATTAGCTTCAACAATCTGCTTGATGCCGATGCTGCCTTTGAACTGGTAAAAGAGTTTGACGAACCTGCTGCGGTGGTGGTCAAACATCTCAATCCGTGCGGTTGCGCAGTGGATGACGATATTACCGTAGCGTACCGTAAGGCGTACGAAGGTGACGTGATCAGCGCTTTCGGCAGCATTATCGCTCTGAATAGAAAAGTCAAAGAAGACCTTGCCAGAACGATTATGGAATCCTACAGCCTGTTCGGCAAAGCACTTGGAGCGAGTGGATTCTTTGCAGAAGTGATTATCGCGCCGGAATTTAACAAAGACGCTGTTGAGATAATAAGAACACTAAAGAGCTGGGGCAGCAGAGTCCGCCTGGTAGAGACAGGACCGATTGACAGAGCCAAAATCGACTGTGGTGAGTTCGATGTCCGCTGTGTTGTGGGCGGACTTTTGCTGCAGAAAAGAGACCTGGTCGGCTGGGAGCCGGGTGCACTAACCTATCCGACCAAGACCAGACCTACTAAAGAGCAGCTTGAAGATTTGCGAATCGCCTGGCTCACTGCCAAACACACCAAGAGTAATACAATTGTGCTGACCAAGAATAGAAGGGTTTTAGGTGTGGGAGCCGGCCAGATGAATCGTGTTGAGTCCGGCCTGATTGCATTCAAGCACGCAGGCAATGAGGCCAAAAGCTGTGTGATGGCTTCCGATGCCTTCTTTCCATTCCCCGATAATGTCGAAAACGCCGCCGAGGCGGGCATAGCTTGCATCGTTCAGCCGGGCGGCTCAAAGAAAGATGATGAAGTAATCGCCACTGCTGATAAACACGGCATCGCAATGGTCTTTACCGGCAAGAGGCACTTCAAACATTGATTTTGTGGTCTGTTAGAAACAGAGTTTGGTGGTGAAATGATCCGGCGCCCGCTCCATGATTAAGGGAAAGCAGCTCGTAATCGTCAGCCTTTTCGAGCAGTTCGTTCGCCTCGCTAAGTTTTTTTTCTCAAGTGTGACAGTTGGAGTTCAGCTTTGCGTTGTTCTTCCAGACGGTTGACCAGGTACCCATTAAAGGCCGCAATTTTTTGCGCTCCGGCAGCACACAGTGTGGCTCACCCCAGGGCACCAAGTCAGGCGAATAGGCCGACCAGATGTGTTCCATTCCGCCGGCGTCTGGGCGGTGGAGTACCGTCCATCGGTCACTAAATTTTTGTGGGAATAGCACTGTATCCTTATTGTTTGGGGAAAAGAGCAGTCCAATTCGTTCAGCATGAACAAGGTCATTGAAACAGGCCAATGCCACGGCAGCACCGTTGGGCGAGTAGGCAGTATAGGTGATATACCAGCGTTTTTCTTCTGCCAAGTATGTGACTCGTGGGTCTTCGCAGTAGGTCAATATATAGATGGCCACTTAACCAGCATCAAATTACCCTGCAAAACCACCAAGCATAGAAAACAGTAATACGAGCATTACAGTTTGGACAATCCAACCGATGACACAAACTCCTATGGCACGCAGTGTACTGCTGTAATCAAGAGCTTGCCTAACTGCAATTACCATTGCAACCAACATCCAAATTGCGGCAATGGGGAAAACAATACTTCGCATCACTGGGATAACACCAAGCACTCGAATCAGCCCGGGAGAACTCGAAAAACCAATTGTTCGCAACAACTCTCCATGATCAGCTTTAGTCTGTGGCTCTGAAAGCAACCTTGTACCAATAAAATAAGTCAAGTACGCCCAGATATACCATCCCACAAGAGCTATAACTATTCCAATCAGCATTCCAAGAAGCCCAGCTTTTGAAGTACTTCCTATTCCAGCTGCAACACTGGACAAAACCACAACGCCCATAGCCTGACCTAATGCAGACTTATCAGCCTCGACTTCCTCATATAAAGCAACGTCGAGTCGGGCGGCTCGAATGATACGGTTACCAAAATTGGCCATCTTTCTCTTTCGCCTCCAACTGTAATTTCACACTTCTGTTCTTAATTAACAAACGCCTAATGTGGTAGACCAAACTAGCATTCTATCCTATGGTTCTGGCTTATTCCAAGGAATAATATGCTAGCCTTCAACTGGGGTGTGGCCAGATTTTCTGGCAAGCGATTTCTTGTTCGTCAATACTTATTCGAAAGTGGGTAGGGCGGGCTATGCCCGCCACTTCTTTAGAACTGGCGTTCCGAGTAGGCCCTACAACGTTGCAGAATTAACAGATGCTACGGAACCGAAAGAAGAGGTGAAATATGAGAGTCTCGTTTGAGGATTGTCTCAAACGCTGATTTGTCGCCCCGGATAAATTGTTTAACCAGATATTCATCATCAATCGTCTCGGTCATGACCACTATATTAGACTCACTTGCCCGCAAGGACTTACAGAAAAATTCTTTGCCCTTGAGAATATCTTGTATGAAGGGATAAACAAGGTGGATTGGAATTTCAAACTCAGCTTAGTGATAGCCATTCACAATCCGCCAAAGGCGGAATGTTGCCACGCGATTAAGTACGAAATACGAGATACGCACAACGCACAATCCGGCTCCGCCACAGGCTACGCCGAGACAAGCGAGATACGAGCGATGAGACACGAGTCACTTCTTTTGTTTCAGGCCTGCGGCCTTGCGGAGCTTATTGACCATGTCGGTTTTTTCCCAGGTGAAATTGGGGTGATTTCGTCCGAAATGTCCGCCGTGCGAAGTGTCGGCGAAAATCGGACGAGCAAGTTTTAGGTGGGCGACCATTTTTTTAGGAGTTAGTGGGAAAAGCTTACGCACAATTTGGCTTATTGTGGTTTCGCTAATCTTTGCTGTACCCTCCGTGTTGACATAAACGGATATCGGCTCAGCTACGCCGATGGCATACGAGAGCTGAACCTCACAG
>Ga0307432_1002002_pt1 | contig 11489 bp, 8 predicted proteins | sample SalMarWE160150MG_FD_202158 | JGI IMG/M metagenome (GOLD analysis project Ga0307432, IMG submission 202158) | Salt marsh sediment microbial communities from the Plum Island Ecosystem LTER, Massachusetts, United States - WE1603-150 | ecosystem: Environmental > Aquatic > Marine > Intertidal zone >...
CGCAAGGGATAATTGTTTCAATACAGAAAATCCTTAATGGAGGATTCTAAAAAGCCTACTTCCCATCGGTTGACGCTCGGCTGACATTGAATTGCTTAATCGTGAATGATTTAGATAAAGCAAGATAAATTTGCCTTTTCGTATTTCCTTTATTTTGTTGTTTTTTTCGTCGCTTTCAATCTTTCGTTTGCTCGCCTTTCGCCGCCAGCGAATTTTCGAATCCCTCCCTCTCCGCCATCCCCCTACGCCCGTCAAACGGGCTTCGGGGGATTTTAGTACATAGATGAATCCATCTTCCCTGTCCCCCAAAGCTCCCGTCTGCGGGAGCGTAGGGGGATCCCTCTCCGCCACCCGTCGCCCCCGCTAACGCGGGGGCTTTGTGGTATTTGCCTCTTAGGCTATAGTCAAATATATGATTCCCATCCGGGAGTGCGGGGAGCCGCTCGTGGACCTGCGCAAGGCCTGTCCCGGCGTGGTTATTGATCTCGGGCGGGAGCGGATGGAAAAGGAGGGTACGGCCTATTTGCGCAAAACCGTGGCCGAAATGATCAACGAAGCGCTGTGGCATCTGCCGCAGGGCATGACGTTCATCATCCGGGATGCCTGGCGGCCGCAGCAGGTTCAGAAGGATATCTTCGATCTGTTCGTCGGACGATTCAGTGAACGGGATCCCTCGAAGTCCAAGGAAGAGATCGTAAAGAGCGTGGGGGAGTTCGTGGCGCCGTTCGAGGGACCGGAAGTGTCCGGTCACCTCACCGGAGGCGCGGTGGACTTGCGCCTCTGGAAAGACGGCAAGCGCATCCCCATGCGCTCGGAGGACCTGACGTATGAGGAGAATTCGCTGTCCAATCAGCCGAAGCTCCATGATTATTTGAGGAAGAACCGCGAGATCATGTTCCGCGCGCTCGCCAAAGCCGGCCTCTCGAATTACCCGAAGGAATTCTGGCACTGGTCGTACGGGGATGTGTGGTGGGCCAAGCGGCTGGGCAAGGAATTCGCGATGTACGGCGTAATCAGCAGGAAGGTCAGTTAGTATCTGGTATCTGGTAGCTCGTATCTGGTATCTGGTATGCTCTGCCTCGCGTTTTTGCAGGGACAACAGTCATCTCAGATACGAGATACCAGATACGAACCGCCTATACTGGCTGCCAGCTACCCCTCTGTGTAAAATAGCCCCATGCTCTCCTGGAACGATTCCGTCTCCGCCATTCCGGACCTGAATGCCGCGCAGAAGCGGGCGGTGAAGAAGGTCGAGGCAAAGACCATCGGCGATCTTTTGAATATCCTGCCGCGCCGGTATGACGACTACTCGCATACCACGCCCGTGGGGAGCGCGCCCATCGGCCGGCCCGTTACGCTCAGGGTTGAGGTGGAGTCTATTAAAAAAGTGCCGGGATTCCGCAGGCGCGTCACCATCATCCGCGCGAAGGTCAAGGACGACACCGGATCGCTTAACGTCATTTGGTTCAACCAGCCGTGGCTCATCGATGAACTGAAGCCGGGACGGGACATCTTTCTGTCCGGCACCGTCAATTTTCGGCCGAAGTTCGGCCGGCAGATGGGGAACCCCATCTGGGAGCCGTTGGAAGTCATGACCGTTGCAACGGGTGCGGTGGCACCGGTGTATCCGCTCACGGGATCCGTTGCACAGAAGACGATGCGCGAGCTCATGGCATCGGTCGCGGAGCAAGTCGATGAAATTCCGGATCCGATTCCCGATTCCATCCGTGAGCGCGCCAAACTCCCGTCGCTCACGGACGCCTACAGGGCCATTCACCGGCCCACGTCTCTCGACCATGCGGAAGCGGGGAGGCGGCGCATCGCCTTCGATGAGTTTTTGACGTACCGGCTGGCGCTCGGCGCCACGCGCAAGGAAGTGAATACGGCCGGAGCGCCGCGCGTCTCTTTCGATGAATCGTTCGCGAAGAAGTTCGTATCCGCGCTCCCGTTTACGCTCATGGACGATCAGAAGCGCGCGGCATGGGCATCGTTCAAAGATATGGAGAAGCGCGTGCCCATGCGCCGCTTGCTCCAAGGGGATGTGGGGAGCGGGAAGACCGTGGTCGCGGCGTTCCTCATGGCCATGGTGTATCGATCCGGGCATTCGGCCGTGATCATGGCGCCGACCGAAATCCTCGCGAAACAGCACGCGGAATCCGTGCGCCGCTTCGTGACGGGCGCGGATCACGCTCCAATCATGCTGCTCACGTCCGGCGACAAGCGGATGTGGGAAGAGGGGAGCGAGAAAAAACTGAAACTTCAGGAAGCGCGCGATCGCCTCCGGGAAGGGCGGATCATCGCCATCGGGACGCACGCGCTCTTGTATCGGGACATGCTTCCGCCGGATGCGGCGCTCGTGGTCGTGGACGAACAGCATCGCTTCGGCGTTGCGCAGCGCGAGGCGCTTTCCGTGGCGCGCCGTCCGGACGGTCTCGTTCCGCACCTCCTCTCCATGACGGCAACGCCGATCCCGCGGTCCCTCGCACTCACGCTCTACGGCGACCTCGACATCTCCATCATCCGCACCAAACCCACGGGTCGTCTTGAAATTAAGAGCAGCGTCCTCATCGGAGAGCATCGGGAACGGGCGTATGAGGCGATCCGTTCGGAAGTTCGCCACGGACACCGCGCGTTCATTATCTGCCCGCTCATCGATGAATCGGACAAGCTCGGCGTGAAGTCCGCGACGGAAGAAGCGAAACGCCTCGCATCAGGGCCCCTCAAAGGGCTCCGCATCGGACTGCTGCACGGACGTCTTTCCACGGCGGACAAGGATGGCGTTATGAATTCGTTCGTTGAAGGGCTGTTGGACGTCCTCGTGTCCACGACCGTGGTCGAGGTCGGGGTCGATGTGCCCGAAGCGACCGTCATGGCCATTGAAGGCGCGGAGCGTTTCGGACTCGCTCAGCTCCACCAGCTCCGCGGACGCGTGGGCCGGTCCGTCCACCAATCATACTGCTACCTCATGAGCGATGCGGACGGACCATCTCTCGATCGCCTCAAGGTTCTTGAGCAAACGAATGACGGGTTCGTCATCGCGGAAGAAGATCTCAAGCGCCGGGGAGAGGGGAACCTCCTCGGTACGCAGCAGTCCGGCGCGATCATCTTCCATGCGGCTCGATCCAGTGATATCGAGCTCATGATGGCGGCCAAAAAATCCGCAGAAGACCTCCTCGCTTCCGATCCGGACCTCAACATCCACCCCGACCTCCGCCAGATCGTCGAACATCTAAGGGAGACGAGCCACGGGGAGTGAATTTTTTCCTTTATCTAGCTAAATTTGACACCCCATCCAGTTTATGAGACTGAATATATATGGATGGAAGAAACGAAGTATTGTTTAAAAATTCACCACAGACACGCGTGGTCGCGACTGGCGTGCCGCAGGCGATCAATACGATTGTCGTCGTTTGATTATTCAAGCGCAGATGATTATTTCGTGACCATATGCACAAAGAATAAGGAATGTATATTCGGTGAGGTGAAAGAACGAAAAATTGAATTGAATCGTTTCGGATATATCATAAAACGAAATGTTGATAACATTCCGCAACAATATAAAAACATCCGTATCAATTCATTCATCGTGATGTCCAACCACGTTCACCTCATCGTTCGTATCTTGCAAAACGTTGGCGTAGGGGCGCAATTTATTGCGCCCATCTTGCAAAACGTTGGCGTAGCGCAATTTATTGCGCCCATCGCGCCCCGTGTATTTGCTCAAAGGGGCGCAATGAATTGCGCCCCTACGCTCGGAATGATCATTCGTGCATTCAAGGCACGTTGTACGCGTGGTATACGTTCATTTGCACCGAACGTTGACGTTTGGCAACGGTACGGCGGTCGCGACCGCCGTACCAACGCAACTATTACGAACGCGTCATCCGTTCGGATCGGGAATGGTTCGACAAAATTGAATATATTAAAAACAATCCGGAGAAATGGATGAGATGCCTTATGTCAATCATTTCGACGACATGCCCTGATCAATGGCTTCTCTGAGCGTGGAAACCTCCACGACGTGAATGCTTCCTGTTTTCGCTTTCGTGCCTTTGGGCATGATCACGCGGCGGAATCCGTGCCGTTCGCATTCTTTGATGCGCAATTCGGGATAGGGGACCGGTCGAATTTCTCCTCCGAGGCCGACTTCTCCGAAGGCGACCGTCTTCGCATCAATCGTGATGTCGGAGACCGCGCTTGAGATCGCCAAACAGAGTCCCAGGTCAATCGCCGGTTCGCGCGCTTTAAGACCGCCGGCCGCGTTCGCGTACACGTCTTTGTCCAACACCCTCACGCCCGCGCGCCGCGCCAGGACGGCCAGAAGGAGCCCCAGACGGCTCGCGTCAATGCCCGTGGTCCTTCGGACGGGCGTGCTGTATCCGGCGGGCGTAACGAGCGCCTGGAGTTCGATCAAAATGGGGCGATGGCCTTCCATGAGGCAGGAGATGACGGACCCGGGCGTCTGTTGAGGCCGTTCCTTGAGGAGCTCGGCCGAAGGATCATCAATGCTCTCCAGGCCGCTTTCCGTCATGGTGAGGACGGAGACTTCATCCGTGGTTCCGAATCGATGTTTGAGCGCCCGCAGAATCCTGAACCGATGGTCCTTATCGCCCTCGAGCATGAGGACCGTATCAACGAGGTGTTCCAGCAATCTCGGCCCCGCGATGTCGCCCTCCTTGTTCACCTGTCCCACGAGGATCACGGGCGCGTTCGACCGCTTGGCCGCCTCGGTGATGATTCCGGCGCTGGCTTTCGTCTGCGAGATGCTGCCGGCGCCGCCGGGGATCTCCGTCGTGATCATGGACTGGATGGAGTCCACGATCGTGAGATCCGGTTTCGCATCCCGAATCGTCGAGGCCACGACGTTCGCATCCGTGGCATCCAGAAACGAAAGACGCTCCGGGATCACTTGATCAATCCGCTTGAGCCTGAGGGCGACCTGGGAAGGGGACTCCTCGCCGGTTACGCAGAGCACGCTCGATCCGTTCTTCGCGAGCTTCATGGCCGCCTGCGCCAGGAGCGTGGACTTTCCGATGCCGGGTTCTCCGGCCAGGAGCGTGACGCTCCCGCTCACAAATCCTCCGGAGAGCACGCGGTCGATCGGTTCCAATCCCGAAGATGTTCGCGGTGTTTTCACGTCCGGTTTGAGCGATGAAAACGTTTGAATCTCCCCGGGCTTTCCTCGTGAAATCAAAGACGGGCGAGCGGTCCGCTCATCCGCTTTCACTTCTTCGGCCACCGTGCTCCATGCGCCGCATTCCGTACAGCGTCCGGTCCACCGGGGAAACTGCGCGCCGCACTTGTTGCATTGGTAGGTTGTGCGCTCTCTTGCCATTGGGAGCATCTTGGCATGAGGAAACGTTCAACTCAATAGCCCGCCCATTCCTGACTGAATTATTGCCAGCAAATACCATGCCACTCAAAATGCATGGCATCGCGGCGTGAAATTGCGGCATTCCAATCTGCGCCTTCATCTTTCCAACCGTAGCCTCCCCAGTAAATGTGATGGCGCGCAAATACTTCAACGATTTCCATCGGCATCCGATTGTATTTTCCGTCCGAGAGCGTGCACGTTTCGCCTTTTGGGCACATCGTATTGAAACAGGGATCAATATCCGTCGCGAGGCCGAGAGCGTGCAAGTCGCATGAAACGCACGGGCCTCGATCCTCTCCCTCTGCTTTAGCGAGCCGCGCGTCCAGACGAGGAGCGTAAGATCCGCCGGTGCGGCTTCCGCGATCCGGATAGCCTGATTTTTTTCCGCACATTGCACTGTATGGAGGCATCCGCTTCATCATTTGCACCCATGCTCCGATGGCGGAATCATTCGGCGCCGCTTCGATCTCACGGAATGCGGCCTCAAAATCCGGCGCTGCGAGTTCATGGAGAAAGTGTTTATCGCCGAGGAACATAACGGTGGTTATGCGTTTTCCGACCTCTGCGTCATTGCTCCCGAACGTTTTGAGCAGGCAGGTATTGCCTTTCGATCTTCCGAGAATCGGCGTGGTTACAATCGTTCCGGAAGCGTCGCGTTCCGTGACGGTGCCCGTTGGTTCCGGTATCATTTCGATCTGAGTCACATTCAGGGGAATCGGCATTTCCAAATTCGGATTCACCGTTCGCAGAATGAGCGTGGAGCTCATAACCAGGATGAGTCCCACGATCGCGTCTTTCATGATCGCTTTCCCCTTCGTGATGCTCGGCAGGGCGCTCCCGATCAAATACTGGAAGGCTCCGTAGATGAACATGATCGTCGAGACGATGGCCACGATGCTGATGCCGTACCGAATGAGGACGATGAGGTAGTCGGCGAAGAGCGACGGCGTCACCGTTTCCGTACTGAATCCGGGAATGTCGATATTGAGGTGGAACGGCAAAGGCTTCTCATCCTCCGCCTTTTCCGCTCCCGAAACGACCGTCTCTCCTTGGCGGATATTTTTCGCGTCGGCCGCAATCATCGGCCGATTGATGCATACACCTCCGGACGCAATCGTTTTACACCTCGAGCCGTCATGAGACGTGTTTTCCTGCGTGGTTACGTTCAGCGGGGTGCTTTCGCACGTCCAGCCCTCTCCCAGGCCGGCCTTTTCCGGCAGGGCGGTGCAATCGGAGCCGGAACCGAGCTGCGCCTCGTCAATGAGCAAACAGGTCTTGTTCGCGTCTCCCGTCTGCTTGCAATCGCAACAGAGCTCCGCTGCCATGGCGCGCGGAGCGATCGTGAGCAGACAGGCGATGCAAACAGCCGCACACGAGGCGGTGATGGGAATTTGATGGAATGGTCGTGGATCGCGCATGCCTCTTTTCATTATACCTCAAACATCCGTCATTTGTGCGACGAACTCCAATCGAGCTACAATGCCCGAATGAGGATGTTGCGGACAGCACTTCTCGGCAGACGATTGTTCGTGCTGTTTATTGGCGTTGCCGTCCTGTTCGTCTCTTTCGGATTCATTGAAAATCAGCATGCGTCCGCGCAAGAAAAGTACTACGCGCCGGCGCTCAACGTTCCGATCCCCGGCCTGGACTTTACGGAACATCCCATCGAGAAAAGCGAAGGATCCATCGCTATCCCGTTTTTCGGAGTGTATGTCTATGCGATCTATTCATATTTGTTGAGCATCGTCGTGATTACCGCCACCGTCATGTTTATTTACGGCGCGTTCCTGTACCTCCTCGGATCCGCGATTACATCCATTCAATCCGGAAAGGCGATCATGAAAGATTCCATCGCCGGGATGCTGCTCATCCTTGCTAGCTATACGATTCTGAGCGTCATCAATCCCACGCTTATCGAGTTGAAACTGATCAGCGTCATCCCCATCGATCCGATCGCGTTTGCGGGAAATCGCATGGTTTCCACTGAGGAAGATACGCAAACGCCTGATGCGATCGGGGGCGGAGCTTCACTGACGTCCGTGGCGACCGGCGACTGCCCGCTCCAGCTTCCGGTGGATTACAAGAGAGGGGATTTTTACAGTGCAGTCCTTCCGACGCTCACGCAGTCGACTTGGTATGAGCGCATGTTGGCCGCAGGGGACACTGCCGTGAAGTGCGGGGTATCGCTTGGATTTTGCGGACAAGTCGGCGGAACGCTGTGGACGCTTTCCGGCGTGGGTCCACCGGATTGTCTCTATGATCAGAAAGCGGTTTGCAGGCCGCATGAGACACTACAAAAGCAAAAAGGGATGCTCGAAGTCGTTCATACGATCAGTAATCCCGTGGCAAAAAAACTTTTGGGTTTGAATTGCAATAACGATTGCAGTGAAAAGTATAAACAATCGGACTGCGTTGAAGACCGTGGAGCTTCGATCGTCGCAGCGAAAGACATGATCAAGGAAGATGGCTATCCTGATTCGTGGGCGGATGATTTGCAGCCGGGGGACAATCTTTGGTACTACAACGGCAACAAGGATTGCGCCGGCCAGCACACGGTCACGTTCATCGGATGGGAGAGTCCGGGGAAGGCGCGTGTCTTTTCCGGATCATGGGGCAAGCCCGTACGGTATAGCAGTGTATGCCTGAAGAGATCATGCGGAAATTGGATGCCGCTTACGCGTGTTTTTCGTCCGACGCAATCCGCACTGGTGCAAGGGAACTGAAGCTGTCATTTTTTTCCGTAAACCGTACATTAGTCCGCTAAATCCATACAGCAACGGAAGCCGTTTTCGTAGCTTCTCCACCCCGTGTCGTGATAGCTCAGAACTTCCAGGCAGGTTGGCTTCGCGGCCCATGACGCTTTGTGGTATGACGGCGTCCAAAAGAAACCGATCCAGGCATATGGCCGCGGACCATCTCCTTTTTGGTCTTTGATACCCAATTCGATCCGTTGATCAAGCGTAAGATCCGCATATTCCCCCTTCATTACGATTTCCGCAGCGTTCCCGCTCATATCGTATACGCCTTCAGACGTAACGCACGCCTCTCGTGAGCCGCTCGGTTCCGTGCCGTCCAGTTTGTTCACCATTTTTTTCATTTCAGCGAACTGATAGTCAAAACTCCGGCTTCCAATCCGCGGATTATTCGGGTTGAGCGTACTTTCTTCCGGATTCGTCGTAAAGAGCGAAAACATCTTTGACCAATCGAGCCCGTATTTTGCGGGCGTATCGTAGTTGCACGGAGCGGGGGGATTGCTCGTTTTCGTTACGGCATCCCCTGATCCCCAATGATCATACGATCGTGCGGTATTTTTATAGCTTCCCTCAATGAACGTCGGTCCATACCCGTAAATATTTTCCCCCTTCGGCCCCAAGCAAGCGCGGACCCATTCGTCCCTTGAGCAGAGCCGCTTTCCGCTCTGTTGGCAGTACCACTCCGCTTCAAATTCCGTTACGCCAATGAATGGCTTGACCCCTTTTTGGTTCGGCGCTTCATAACGGTCCATGCAAAAGGAAGGAGGGTTGCCCACTTGCGCCGTACCGCCTTTTTGGACGGGGACGTATTCGTTGCTATGAACGATCGGCTGCATATCAACAGGGCAATTTCCTTGAGCCACGAGGTTTCCGGAAGAATCTTTAACGATTTCGCCGGATCTGCCAGCTCCGGCGGAAGCTACTGATGTTTTCTCGCCCGTCGCAACGTCGATGACCGGAACTTCTATGAGTCCGCTCATTCGCGCACTCGCTTCCGCGCGCGCACGTTCTTTATCGAGATCCGTAAATGCGTTTACGGTTGATATTTGAGTTATGTCCAGCGACTTGGGGCTCAGGATCTCCGGATTCAACGTCCGTGCGATAAGCGCGGCGGAAAACACCAAAAGCATTCCGATGATCGCATCAATCATAATCTGTTTCCCGGATCGGATAGAGCTTATCGCGGTTCCGAGGAGGTACAGGAACGCTCCGTAGATGAAGAGGATCGTCGCGGTAATCGCCGAAATGGAAATGCCGTAGCGGTAGAGAGAGAGGATGTAGGAGGATAGGAGGTCCGACGCCTTGTCCGGGAATACGAATCCGGGAATATTCGTATTCAGTTCATTCATGAGCGGTGCAGAGCTTGACTCCGAAGCGTCGGATGTTTTTTTATTGCCGGGCGCTATAGCCTCTCCGACGAGGGAGAGTGCGCTCACCGGGCCTTTGACGCAGACTCCGCCGTCTGAAACGCTTCGGAACTGTGATTCAGTGAGCGGATCCTTTTCGCACGCCCAGCCGCTCTCAAGTTTCGCATTCCCGGGGAGCGTGCTGCAGTCGTTCGGATTCTGAAGTTTGGATGCGTCGATGGTCAGACATGTCGTGTCCGTTTCTTCCGGCGCCAGGCAGTCGCAGCGCACTTCCGCCGCCAGGCTCGGGAGAGGAGAAAAGAAAAAGGAGGACGCGATGAGTCCGAAGACGATGAGAGTGGAGTGATGGGATCGTCGCATCAGTCGGGGGATATTAAAATAATTGAAAGGATTGAAAATAGTTGAATGATTTTAAATCTTTCAATTTTGATCAATGCGCTGGAATTCCCGGCGGATGATCGTTGCGAGCGAATCGGCGTCCACGAATCCGACGAGCGGATAGTCGCCCACGAACATCGTCGGCACCTCTTTGATGGCGAGCATGCGTTCCTCGTCCACATCCTGAGAGATCATGAAGGTCATGGCCGGATCGCGGATGCAGATGCTGAAAGCCTGTTCATCCAGGTTGATCCTGCGGGCGAAGCGGGTGAACTCGTCTTCCGTGTACTCTTTCGTTTCAAAGTAGAGGAGATCGTACATCTGGCTGAATTTTCCCTGCGCCGCGGCGCATCGTGCGACCACGGCCATGGCGAGCGCTTTGGAGTGTTCGGAAACAATCGGAAAATCCCGCCAGACCGCGCGGATTTCCGAAGATCGCCCGGTCATGCGGATCGCGTCTTTGAGCGCCTGGGCTTGATCGCGGCACACGTCGCACTGGAAGTCGCTGATCATGATGATCGTGAGCGGACTGTTCGCGCTCCCGGAGATGAGCGGATCTTCCGCGCGAACAACCGGCGGCTGCGGCGGTCCGTTGGGAATGCGCTCCTCGTCGCTCAAGAGCTCGTCGGGAACGATGCTGAGCGGAATGGGCAGTCCGGCCCGGAATCGATGCTGGCTCTCATCCCATACCCGGACGAAGTACAAGGTCGTCGCACCGATGAATACGAGAGCGAGGATGGCCAGGATGATGAGGCGTTGACGGTTCATAGGGAGGGTATCTGGTAGCTCGTATTTGGTATCTGGTATCTCGTATCTCGTATCTGGTATCTGGTAGCTTACTGAAGGCGGAAGGAGTAGAGATCGCCGGTCACGGCATCCGAGAAGATGAGGCTCGTTCCATCATCGGTCACGACCGGATTTCGAACGCTCAGGCCTCCTTCCGGAGCGCCGAGCAACGTTTTGGCACCGGAACGGAGGTCTATTTTGAAGATATCATCGGAGAGATCGTTAAAGAGTTCCCGCTGGAGGGCGGCGCCGCGCGGAAGGTTTTGCGGAACCGCGCAGTAGACGGTCAGGTCATCCGCCCAGACGCACTTGTCGGCCCAGGTGTTTATCTCGAGCTTTACGCGCTCCTGGTTCATGTTATCCGGCGCGCCGCCCGATATCCAAAGATCCGGGCGATAGCTGCTCTCAACGTTCCAGACGCTGTAGAGGATTTTTTGCCCGTTCGGAGACCAGAGGGGCAGGAACCCGCGTCCTTCCACCAGGAGGCTCTGGTAATTTTCGTGGTTTTTTCCGATGAGCAGGATCGACTCCCGATCGAATCCTTTTGATTCGCCCACGGTCGCGTACGCCACGATCTGATTATTCGGCGTGTAGGAGGGGAATGTCTTGTCCGCGTTATCCCCGAGCGGCTCGACCGCGCGCGCATTCGTTCCGTCCGGATCGGAAATGATGAGGAAGCGCGATTCCGGCGCGACCGCTTCGCTCTTTGCGATGACGTCAAGGTCATCGTTCGCGAAATCGAATGTATTCCAGTGCTTCGGGAGGGTCGTCTGTTTTTCCGTCGTAAAGTTGTAGTGGATGTTGCTTCCGTCCGGAAACGTAAGGATGGCC
>Ga0307432_1002003_pt1 | contig 11487 bp, 11 predicted proteins | sample SalMarWE160150MG_FD_202158 | JGI IMG/M metagenome (GOLD analysis project Ga0307432, IMG submission 202158) | Salt marsh sediment microbial communities from the Plum Island Ecosystem LTER, Massachusetts, United States - WE1603-150 | ecosystem: Environmental > Aquatic > Marine > Intertidal zone >...
CTTGACCTCCCGACAAACGGGGAAGATGCTGGGATTAAAGACCTTTATCAACAGCATCCCGAGCGGTTTGCAATCACCAAACCGTACTTCATCGGCCAGAATCGGCTCGATCTCTCGCAGCCCGACCCCACACGAACCTCCTTCTCGTGGGAAGAGGTGGAAGGTCCGCTCAAGCGAACACCCCTCTACGAGGCGCACGTAAAGCTCGGGGCGAGGCTCGTCCCGTTCGCCGGCTGGGAGATGCCGGTCTGGTACACCTCGGCCCTGGAGGAGCACCGCGCCGTGCGGGAACGGGCCGGCCTGTTCGATCTCGGACACATGGGAGTCTTCCAGGTCGAAGGGCCGTACGCCACCGAGTTTCTTAACGCCGTGACCGCAAACTATGCCGCGTGGCTCGAGGACGGCGAGTCCCAGTACGCCTACCTCTTCGACCCGGATGGAAACGTGATCGACGACATCTTCGTCTATCGCCGCGCCTGGGATCGCTACTTCGTGGTGGTGAACGCCTCCAATGAAGATAAAGACTGGGACTGGCTCTCCGGTGTCAACGATGGCCGCTACCTGATCGATCGAGAGATCCCCGCCCGCCGTCCCGCCCATAAAGTCACCCTGCGCAACCTGAAGGAGGAGCGGGGTGTGATGGACATCGCTCTGCAGGGACCATTAAGCGAGGCAATCCTTATGAAGATCCTCGAAAAAAAGGAACAGATCCTTGTTAAGTCTCTCAACCGGACCGAGTTCTGCGAGGTCGACATCGAGGATCATCAATTCTTGATCGCCCGTACCGGCTACACCGGCGAGGAGATCGGCTACGAGATCTACTCCGCGCCTCCTGCTGCCGTGTGGATGTGGGAGAAACTGATCGAGGTCGGCACACCGTTCGGCCTCCTCCCCTGCGGACTCGCCTCACGCGACTCCACGCGCACCGAAGCGGGACTGCCTCTCTACGGGCACGAGCTCGCCGGGCATTACGTTGTTAATCCGTACGAGGCTGGGTTCGGCGCGTATGTCAAACTGCACAAGCCGTTCTTCATCGGTCGGGATGCCTGCGTCACCGCGTACACGAAACCCGAACGGGAGATCGCGCGCTTCCAGGTCAACGCAGTCGGTACACGCCCGATCCACAGTGGTGCGGCAGTGATCGATCGAAACGGCCTCTATCTCGGCCGGGTGACGAGCTGCGTCAGCCTGGGGGAGACTCAGGTTGGCCTCGCCCTTCTGGAAAAACTCGGTGTCACTCCTGGCACGCCGATCACCCTCCTCAATCCACCACGGAGTGAAGAAGCAAGAACGGTCAGCACCCTCGAAGCAGGTGATCGAGTCGCCATCCCGGTTCCAGGGACGACCATCTCTCGCTTCCCTGAGAAGGCTGCTCTCCCAAAGGCAGTCGGAGAGTAGGAAGAATTGTTTCACCACGAAGGACACGAAGAGCACGAAGGAGTTGAAGAACAAAGCGCTTCAACTCGATGATCAGCTTGTCTTCTGTCAGTAAGTCCAGGCGCACGCCTTTGTACTCGACCGGTTACGAATGCTGTAGCTTGAACCGAATGCCATTCTTCGTGGTGAATTCTCTTCGACCTCCGGTCTTGCTTCGCAACCGGCATCCGTCCTGTGCGAACCAAAATTAGAAGTCACTACCCCCTCCTCGCCGACGTCCTTCCCGATCTCAAGGTGATGCTCGTCTTTGCGAGTGATGATCACGTGCAGATTGCGGTGGACAAGCCGCATATTCATCAGGCGTACGACGGATTCCACCATACGGCTGGTCTGTGGTGTCGACTTAATCCAACCCTGTCTACGTAGAGAGCCTAGCCGGACCCGGCAACGCTTACCCCGATAACGCGGCGAACACCGAGCCGAGCGACTGGATGAACGCTCGCACGTGGGGTTACCGTGCACCGCAAGGCTCACACCTGAACACACTGGCCGCCGTAGCAGAGATGGTCGACCATGTCAGGGCGGATAATTGGGAACCGAACCTAGGTCGTGTGCTATTCGAGTACTGACCACCGCGCAGAGTCTTGGGGGCGGATCTTGCTGGTTAGGATCAGTCGATCGGTTGGCCTATAACAGGCTTGTTTGCAGGGCAACTGATGACTTGGACCAGGTTCTAGAACGCAGAAACACCAAAAACGAAGACCCGGTTCCTGAGCCGATTCATTACGTGGGTTTCCCTAGAACCTCCCTGGTGAATAAGTTGCTTTCATCGCGACCTTCTTGCTACGATTCCTAAAAGAGATCACTTCCCTGAAGTTGCGGTGCTGAAGCAAAATGAGTGGAGTGGGAGGTAAATGGCAGTGGTAAACTCAGAGTTTTGGAGAGTGATTGGCGCAGTCGGTGCTGTAGTCGCGATTGGTCTAACAGTCCTCCTCTTCATCCTGAATCAAACGAGTGCATCGAAGAGCTTGGAAGCGGAACTCGTTTCCGTGACTTCATTCACATCTTCAGATCTCGATCTAGGACCAGTTGAGGTGTGCGTAACAAACAATGGCGAGCAAATCGCCAGCTATACCAACATGCAGATTCGGGTAGCTAACACCGGCAGCAGGCCAATACGCAAGGACGACTATGAAAGCCCGTTGACCTTGGACTTCAAGGACGTAGAGAGAATACTGTCAGCACGAGAACTTGCCTCCAATCCGACTGAAATCAATGCAGAAGCCAAGATTCAAGGTGCCACGAACGTCGTTCTTCCCAAAATCCTTCTGAATTCGGGTGACTGGTATACAGTTGAGATCGAACTAGAAACGCTTCCCGACTCAACCCCGCGATTTGATCCTATCGCACGCATAGTTGGCGTCGATAGGATGGTGTACAAAGACGAGTCTGTAACCGTGAGAGAAGCTCGAACAGCCACCCTGACTCGCGCGTGTGTCTCCGGGGTTCCGTATCGCCGGGCTCGTCTTCTCGTGTATGACTGCTATCTTGTTCATGACACACCTGTTCTTGCCAGACCAGAGGGTGTCAAACAGAGTCAACGTTTTCCTTGCGACGCTTGAAGGGTCGTTTGCGACTATGGGTGCTCTACTCATCGCCTTGTCGATATAGTATGAAGAAGATAGGAATCAGATCGTATTTACCTGGGAGGAATTCTTGCTAACAGTTGTGTCAACGGCAATTGGCTTTTTGATGGGTTCATTGCCGTTCTCGTCATGGCTCGTGAGATGGCGGGTGCGCAAAGATGTCCGTACGTTCGGTGATGGTAATCCCGGAGCGATCAACGCGTGGCGAGCCGGAGGTTGGCGCGTGGGAGTGCCCGTGCTCGTATTGGATGTGATCAAAGGAGGACTCCCTGTCGCCCTTGCGCGATTCGTCTTTGACCTTGGAGGTTGGTCCCTTGTCCCCATAGCGCTTTCCCCGGTTCTCGGCCACGTCGTGTCACCTTGGCTTCGATTTCGCGGTGGCAAGGGAATTGCAGCAACCTTCGGCGTTTGGAGTGCCCTTACGTTCTGGATTGTACCGATGACGCTGGGGTTGTCCATGGCGGTAATCATGACGTTTCAAACCGTACCAGCTTGGACGGTCATGATGGCGGCGCTGGCGACGTTGATTGCCCTTCTCCTTCTTCGAGTGGAGGCCTTCCTCGTCGTTGCCTTCGTTCTCAACGTTACTCTGCTGGCTTGGACTCATCGAAAAGAGCTTCTCTCCGCCCCGAAGCTGCGTGCTTTCTCGCGCAAGAAACAAGCGGGGGACGATTGAACTTCCTCGTTCAGCACCAATACAGCATCGTGGTGTTCTTGGGTGTGCTTCTGGCCATCTCTCTATCCAACCTCGTCGCAATGCATCGCCTCGGAGGCCGTGGATTCGGGAAGCGAAGGAACCGGCTCGATTCCCAGCCAGAGAAGCTTCCTAGGGTATCTGTTCTTGTCCCGGCAAGGAATGAAGAACGCAATATCGCCCGCTGTGTCCGCTCACTTCTGGCACAGGACTACGCTGATTTTGAGGTGATCGTGCTGGATGACTCGGAGGATCGGACACCGGATATCCTTCGATCTCTGGCCGGGGATGAACGGTTACGCGTGATGGCTGGGAAACCCCTCCCGTCCGGGTGGATGGGGAAGAACTGGGCCTGCCATCAGCTGGCCCAAGCGGCTACAGGAGAAATCTTGCTTTTCACCGACGCGGACACCCGCCACCATCCCTCCATGCTGCGCGACGCCGTGACAGCACTCCTTGTGGAAAGGTTCGATTTCCTGAGCGCCATTCCTCGCCAGGAGCTGCACACATGGGCAGAGCGCCTGGTCATTCCGATTCTTCCCTGGAGTCTCCACACCTTCTTTCCCATCGGCCTTGCTCGGCGGTTACGTCTGCGAGCCCTGGCAACCGCTGCGGGCCAGCTCATGCTGTTTCGCAAAGAAGCCTACGCGGCGATTGGCGGCCACAGAAGCGTACGAGGGTCGGTGTTGGATGACGTATCGCTGGCGCAACGCGTAGTGAAGGCCGGTCTGTTGTGGTCCCTACTGGACGGAAAGGCGAGGATCTCAGTCCGGATGTATCGATCCTCCAAAGAAGTGTGGGATGGCCTCTCGAAGAATCTGTTCGCCGTTTTCGGCTGCAATCTGCCGCTGTTTGGCTTCGTTTGGACGTTGTTGTTCTGGGTGGCGTGGGAGCCTCCACTTGTATTGGTATTCCGGGCCACACGAGCCCTGTCGATACCTGCGGAGGTTGTCCTTCCGGCTGCGTTGGCAACGGGGCTTTGCCTGTTGCTGTGGTTGATCAACAACCTTCGCTTCCGAATTCCATGGATTCAAGCCGCCCTTCATCCGGTCACAATGCTACTGATGCTGTTCATCGCCGTCCGCTCGGTGATTTGGCATGCCCTGGGCCGCGGCACGTGGAAAGGTCGGCCCCTTCGGCCAGCTGATGACGGCAACGAAGAGAAACAACGCCGCGGGTGAATTGTCGCGTCTCTTCTTGCCGTGGAATGGAGTACGTGTCAGTTCGTACACGCTGGCTTGGCCACGTCAGTCTCCCAACAGGAGAAGGTTCATCTGCTGGATGTCCTCGCAGTCAAGCAGTGGATCGATCCGCCTCGCAAGGAAGAAATTCCGCTCAGGGTCAGGATCCGGAGATCCCTGGCCCCCACTTACGAGAAAAGGGCTACTCGCTCCCAGCACCACCTGTTCGGTCTCCCATTCGATCGTTCCTTGGATGAACCCCGGAGACACGACTGTTCCCACAAGGCGATTGCGATTACGTTGAACGACGTACACTTCCCCGCTGATCAGTCCCATGATCTCCACCCGTACGGTCATCCCCGGGTGGCCATCGTTGTCTTGGTCGAACACACGCGGATCGGCCACATCCATGGGGAGGGCTTCATTCTCTGGGTCTTTGAGTCGTGCACCCAGCACCTGGGTGTTCCACGGGAAGACGATGCGGCGTTCGGGAGAGGGGTTCCCTGTGGATGGATCCATTCCCGACACGAGCTCAAGAAGGGCTGCGCGCTCCGTCACACCCAAAGAGAGCAGGAACGCATCGGGAATGGTTGTGTTCACCATCATGGTGCCGTCGTCGATGTCCGTTCCGCAGTTGCTCTCCAGAACTGATAACGCATCGTCCCTCTGTTCAATGATCAACCGGAGGTGGGTTGTTGTCGTGCGTGTTCGATTGCCGACGATCGGTATTCTCACGATTTCCGATGTGATCTGAACCATCGCCCAGACTCCCGAGAGATCCAGGTCCGATGGGACTTCGGACGGGCTGGTCTCGCTGACTGCCTGGCCATTGATGAGTGAGCCATACGTAAGTCCGATGAGGATGAAGAGAAGAGCTAAGAGAACCCTTGCCCGAGACATCGATCGACCTCCAGTTCTTAAGAACCACTGTATCTCTAAGCGGAAAGCGTGTCAAGTGCTAGTGGTAGCACGAAGGCCCTTTGTCTAAAAGCGAATAATCAAGGGCATGGCACACGTCCTGTGTCGCGGCGACTTGGGCTTATCCGTGTGGGAACGGAGCTGGTTTTCTGCCAGCGCCACGGTTGGCACTGCGGGTTGACTCCTGGGTGAGCATCGGACTATAGTGGGGGGATTTAGGACGGAGGGTGACGTTCAATGGAAGAGCGCGGGACTTTCTGCTACGAACGTGGGTCGGTATCGATTGAAACGAAAGACCTTTCCAAGGTCTACCGTGTGGGAACACAACAGGTGCACGCCCTGCACGCGGTGAACTTTGTCGCAAAGCAGCGCGATTTCGTGGTGATCAACGGCCCCTCCGGCAGTGGCAAGACGACATTCCTGAATCTCATCGCTTGTATTGACCAACCGACGAGTGGAGAGGTGTTCCTTGAGAAGCAGCCGACGAGCAGCCTGTCCGAAGGACAACTGGCGAACCTTCGCAAAGAGACGATCGGCCTGATCTTTCAAACGTTCAACCTGATTCCGGTGCTATCGGCGTTTGAGAACGTGGAATACCCGTTGCTGTTGCAGCGGATCCCGGTGCCAGGGACGATCGTTCCTCGCTTCCCTGAGAAGGAGTCTCTCCCAAAGGCAGTCGGAGAGTAAGGAGAATTATTTCACCACGAAGGACACGAAGAGCACGAAGGCGTTGAAGAACAAAGCGCTTCAACTCGATGATCAGCTTGTCTTCTGTCAGTAAGTCCAGGCGCACGCCTTCGTACTCGACCGGTTACGAATGCTGTAGCTTGAACCGAATGCCATTCTTCGTGCTCTTCGTGGTGAATTCTCTTTGGTATCCGTCCCGTGCGAGCCGAAATTAGAAGTCACTACCCACTCCTCGCCGACGTCCTTTCCGATCTCAAGGTGATGCTCGTCTTTGCGAGCATCGATCACGTCCAGGTTGCGATGAACAAGCCACACATTCACCAGGCGTACGACGGATTCCACTATACGGCTGGTCTGTGGTGTCGACTTAATCCAGACCTTGCCTACGTGGAGAGCCTAGCCGGACCCGGCAATGCTTTCCCCGACAACACAGCGAATACCGAGCCGAGCGACTGGATGAACGCCCGCGCGTGGGGTTACCGCGCCCCGCAAGGCTCACATCTGAACACGCTGGCCGCACTCGCCGCCGTAGCAGAGATGGTCGACCGTGTCAGGGCGGATAATTGGGAACCGAACCTGAGCCGCGTGCTCTTCGAATAGTAACCACCGCGAAGAGTCTTGGGGGGGCGGGTCTTGCTGGTTAGGAGCAGTCGATCGGTTGGCCTATCACAGGCTTGTTTGTAGAGTAAATGATAACTCGGACCGAGGCCCTGATCTAAAACACTAAAAGCAAAGATCTCGGCCCTTCAGAGGTGCAACGACAGATAGAACACACTTGACGGGCAGATCAACCGGCATGTACTATGTTGCAGGTTTACAAGCTAATTACTATTGCCTGGGGAAGCCATGAAACTTAAGCCTAAGTTCGGGATCGTTGCTCTAATGGATGCTCTTGGTGCGCGCGCTATGAGCATTCAACGCTCCGCAGAATACCTCGACAGCATTCCCCTCCTGAAAAGCCAAATTCAGGACGCGTTTCAGATAACACGGAAGAAAGAGGGTGATTCCTTCATCTCGGACGTGTTCGCTAAACTCAAGCCGCGGTTCTTTGGGGACTCCATTCTCATGACTTATCAAGTTCAAGACCGAGACGCAGAATTGCTGATGGATTCCCTTGATGACTTGGTTTTTATCCTTAATTGCTTTGTCCCGACCGCCATAGACCTAGGTTTGCTGTTCCGGGGAGCTTTATCGATAGGCTACTACCTTGAGAAGAAGGACGTTGCCTTGGGACCGGCTGTAATCGACGCAGCCTACTGGTATGACAAGGCCGATTTCATTGGTGTCATCACCACGCCTCACGCGTCTCACCACATCAAAGCCACTTGCGCAGAAGAGTTCGGTCCGGATGCTCTTGATGACCCTCTGGCTAGATCACTCGTGCCATACGACGTGCCATTGTCAGGTGGAGGGATGCTGAGAACATATGCATTGAACTGGCCTGACGTAATGCTGGCAGTTCAATGCAAGACATACAAACAGGAAGCGTTGCCGTGGTTTTATGATCGGGTCAAGGAGCTCCCTGTCCCGCCGGGAACAGAGACGAAGTACGCAAACACGGAGGCCTTCATAAGGAACGGGGTGGCGCTGGCATCCGCTGAGAAGAAGGGTCTTCCGCCATCTGGGTGAGGTTTTTTTCGATGAACTAGCTCGCGAAAGGCTCAGGGAATGATTCTACCTTGCGCTTTTCCCCTGGAGGTATTCCTGCGACACTCGGAATGATCTGTTGTAACGGGAGGCTTCTTTTGTTGCTACACCCCTGGTCAAACAGCTGGAAGAGCTGCAACTAGCGTTGGTTGTCCAGTCTCCTAGGGCGTGTTTCTTGTAGGGGCTTCTTTTTCAGCGGCAAATCTGGAAGCCTGAGTGTTTGAGGCCATTCTGCGGGCAGCAACATAAACATGAGCGGTCGTTGCCCGGAGTTGTCGCAGCGGGCAGCATAGACTACGGTATATTAGGAAGTGGTCATCGATGGATAGAGAGAAGAATGGCTTGAATGATGAGAAACCAACGCTCCTTGAGCTGTTCAAAAGGCACTTCCCCGAACACCCCCTAACAACGGCAGAAGAGCGGTTGCTTCTGGAAGTGGAGACGGGTGGAGTAATCGATTGCAGCAGCGATGATTCCGCGGATAACGATCCTGGGAATGCTGAAGAGTGGGGAAATGAGAGGACGATCAGCGCTAGGGCCATTGCGTGGCTCTGTACAGATCGTGTTGCTGTCAGTTGAGTAACACACAAAGGCATCCAGGTCCGTGGGGCAAAGGTCGTGGAACCCCTTGACTTGTCGTTTGCCGATGTTTCCTTTCCGCTTGATCTTTCTGGATGCGCGTTTATTGGGGAACTATCTCTTCGCCAAAGTCGCATAAAGGCGTTGGGCCTTGAGGGCTCCCGCACGCAGACCATTGCTGCTGATGGGATGGACGTTAAAGGCGATGTGTTCCTTAGCGATGGCTTCAAAGCCGAGGGGGAAGTCGGGCTTCTCAATGTCACGATCGGCGGCCAGCTCGACTGCGCAGAGGGGCAGTTCATCAATCCCAATGGTGACGCACTTACCGCTGATGGGATGGACGTTAAAGGCGATGTGGTCCTTGGCGATGGCTTCAAAGCTGAGGGGGAAGTCCGGCTTCTCGATACTACGATCGGCAGCCAGCTGGACTGCTCAGAGGGTCAGTTCATCAATCCCGGTCGTGTCGCACTTGACGCTGAGGGGATGGACGTTAAGGGCAGTGTGTTTCTTAGGGGTGGATTCAAAGCCGAGGGAGAAGTCCGGCTTCTCGGTGCCACGATCGGTGGCCAGCTCGACTGCTCAGAGGGTGAGTTCATCAATCCCGATGGTGTCGCGCTTAACGCTGATGGGATGGATGTTAAGAGCGATGTGTTCCTTTGCGATGGCTTCAAAGCCGAGGGTGAAGTGAGTTTAGTTTCAACGGTTGTTGCCCGGGACTTGAAAGTGAGGGATGTTCGGGAGCCAGAGAAGGCGCGGTTCGACTTCACGTCTACCACTATCGACACGCTGTTGGACGACGAGGCCAGCTGGCCAGCCAAGGGAAACCTAGTACTGGACGGGTTTGTTTATAGAAGACTTGACCAGCACTCCCCCCATAATGTCAAAGCGAGGATTCGATGGCTTGGCTTGCAACCAACTGATCGCTTCTATCCATCCCCCTACGAACAACTGGCAAAGGTCTTGCAAGAGAGCGGATATGTGGACGCTGCTAAGAGAGTTCTGATTGCAAAGAACAAGGACCCCGCCAAGCTGAAGGAGCTGTCCAGACCAAAGCGAGTCCTTCATCGTGTTGTACTTGGAGGGGTGACAGGATACGGCTACCGCCCATGGCGGGCTCTGTGGATTGGAGTTGCTCTCGTATTTATTGGATGGGGACTGTTTTTTGCTGCTGAACGCGAAGGGATCATGGTGCCTGCGCAAAGCGAGGCAGTTCCAGTCTATACGCCATTTCACGCCCTGCCTTACTCAATTGATGTATTTGTGCCGTTGGTCGATTTAGAGCAAGCTGATTACTGGACCCCGCATGAAGGACGTAGTGGGACGCTGTTTACCTTAGGGAACTATGCGATTCCTCTCAGCGGATTGTTCCTTAGGGTGGTTATGTGGGTTCTGAACATCCTTGGTTGGATACTCACAACACTGCTCGTTACCGGGTTAACCGGGGTCATCCGGCGACGGTTCGATTACTGAACTCCTCGTGCCCAAGACTTGCAACGCAAGTTCCTTTGGAGGTAAGAATTATACTGAAGTTTTGGCGCCGGAGTTAGATCTTTACTTTTGGTGTTTTCGGAATTTGGAAGTGTCTCTGGAAGCGCGCTTCGAGAAGCAAGCCTCGCGTATACCTTGAAAAAGTGAAATGCCTCTGTATAATAAAGCGATAAAAAGATCGTTTTATCTGGAGGATGTATGCTCTACTCGTTGACGACAAAGTACGCGGTGATCGCGCTCGTAGAGCTGGCCCGCCGGTCGAGCGATAGGCCGGTTCTGGTAAAGGATCTGGCGGCAAAAAAGGAGACCCCCGCGGCATTCCTCGCCAAGCTTGTACCGCCCTTTGTACGAGCGGGAATCCTCAGCTCTACGCGGGGGAAGAACGGGGGGATAAGCTTCGCCCGCTCGCCGCACCAGACCAGCTTGGCGGATGTGGTGCGCACAATCGAGGGCGATAACTGGTTTCGAGAGTGCGTATTCGAGGTTTCCCCTTGTGATGGTCGGCTGGATTGCCCACTGCACAGCGTGTGGGATCCGGTGCGCGATCAGATCATCGCCTTCCTCGAACAGACAACGATAGGGACCGTGGCAGATAAGCTAGCAAGCACTAGTCAGGAGGCATAATGAGTGAACCTCCCCGCCTACAAGGCGGGGTTTCAAAAGGCAAAAGCCAGACTTAGAAAAGTTCTAACTGCTGCGGAGCCCGCTCTCGTTCCTGATGATATCGAATGTACTTGCGGATGACCTCCGCTGTAACGTCATCTCCCACCGTGCGTACAAAGTATCCGTTTTCCCAGAATTCACCTCCCCATAGCCGGCTCTTGAGTTCAGGAAACTCCCGAAAAAGCACACTCCCGCTTATCCCCTTGAACAATCCCACCACCCGCGCAATGGAGTACCGCGGTGGAAATGAAACAAACAGATGGACATGGTCCGCAGCTACCTCCATTGTGTCAATCACAATATCGTAGTTGACAGCAATCTCTTCAAACAGCTCTTTCACCCGTTGCTGAATGTCCCCTCTGAGAATCCACTTCCTGTACTTGGGTGCCCAAACTAAGTGGTATCCCGTATCGTATACAGCATGACTCGTACGTCCCAGCGCCATGAGCTAAGTGTAAGCTGTACCCCTCAGAACACCAACAAGCTTTAGGTTTCAGATGGACATCGAGTCCATCTGAAACCCACGAATTCCTCCCCGCCTACAAGGCGGGGCATCCTTCGTGGGTCTCGTGATGTCAGAGGACCACTCCCCATTAGCGTTTCTACT
>Ga0307432_1002004_pt1 | contig 11482 bp, 7 predicted proteins | sample SalMarWE160150MG_FD_202158 | JGI IMG/M metagenome (GOLD analysis project Ga0307432, IMG submission 202158) | Salt marsh sediment microbial communities from the Plum Island Ecosystem LTER, Massachusetts, United States - WE1603-150 | ecosystem: Environmental > Aquatic > Marine > Intertidal zone >...
CAGGGTGTTAATGTTATCCCAATATGATGATGATGAGAACGTCCTTGCCAGCGAGCAAGCAGGAGCGTTTGGCTTCATTCCCAAGAAGAGCGCCAGTTCTCACCTTCTGGCTGCTATCAGGTCGGCAGATCGAGGGGAGCGGTCAGAGCAGCCAGTTACCGTCTCGTAGACGCTGACTGAGCAACCATCGAAAAACTTAATATAAGCAGAGTAGGTTGGAGCAGACGCTCCAACCTACTACAGTATATTTATATAGAGTCTAGGATAACATAAGGATGGTGGTGTGCAGCCGATAACTATTACCCTTAATGGACAAGAAGTAAGTGGTTATCCAGGAACGACCATCCTGGAACTGGCACGTGAATCAGGCATCAATATCCCCACACTTTGTCATGATCCCCATCTTGCCTCAAGCGGTGCCTGTCGTGTCTGCATAGTAGAAGACGAAGGATCAGGGCGGCTTATGGCTTCCTGCGTTACCCCCATTGCATCTGGCATGGCAATCAACACCCATTCCCCTAGAGTCACCGAGCACCGCAAAAACATAGTTAAGCTAGTGCTTGCCAGTCATCCCGATTCCTGCATGGTATGTGACAAAGGCAACCGCTGCCAATTGCGCCAGCTTGCCTCAGACCTGGACATCGGACTGTTAGATTTTCAGAAGATCCCCCAGATGACTGTCATTGAAGAAGTCAATCCGTTCATAGAACGGGACATCAGTAAATGCATACTATGTGCTAAATGTATTCGGTCTTGCCAGGAGTTAGTCGTAGAAGGCGCTATTGATTATTTTCAGCGGGGATTTTCTGCTAAACCGGCAACACTAAGCGACTTGCCACTGGAGGCCTCCGAGTGCACCTTCTGCGGAACCTGTGTCGCGATGTGTCCTACAGGCGCTCTGACGGAGAAGGAGAAGACCTATAGAGGGACAACCAATACTACCGTCGAAACGACCTGTCCTTTCTGTGGCTGTGGCTGCAGTATTAGCCTGGAAGTAAAGGATGAACAAGTGGTGCGGGCCACACCAGGTGCAGATGACGCGGTAAACAATGGCGCACTTTGCGTGAGGGGAAGCTATGGTTACGATTTCATCCACAGCCCAGACAGGCTGACCAGACCTTTAATTAAGGTGAATGACGATTTTGAGGAAGTATCCTGGGAGCAAGCCTTGGAACTGGTGGCCACCGAATTTAAACGTATAAAGAGTGAACATGGCCCGAATAGCCTGGCGGTTCTCGGTTCTTCTAAGTGTACAAATGAAGAGAACTACCTCCTGCAGAGATTCGCCAGATGCGTACTGGAGACCAATAATATTGATAATGGCAGTCGCTTATATAACTCTGCCACCCGAATAGGCCTTGGTCCCTCCACCGGATTCCTTGGCTCTACAAATCATCTCGGCGCCCTGGAGAAATCTGATGTGATTATGGTCATTGGAGCCGATCCCACTTCCTCAGCCCCTGCAGTTGGCTATGCCATAAAACGTGCCGTCAAAATCAAAGGGGCTAAGCTGATACTGATAGACCCTCGACAGACCAAGCTCTCTGCATTCGCCCATCTGCGGCTGTGCCCAAAGATCGGCACTGACGTAGCTCTGCTAAATAGCTTGGCAAAGGTAATTATTGATGAAAGCTTAATCGATGAGGAATTTGTCACTAGAAAAACAGATGGCTTTGAGGATTTGACCAAGGTACTAGAAGCATACTCCCCCGAGCATGTAGAGGCTATCACCGGTATACCAAGCGAGGAAATTCGTGCCACTGCTCGACTGTACGCTGCCTCAAGTCACGCAGCAATTGTCTATGGCACCGGGATTACCCAGCACATGAATGGAACCGACGGCGTACAGGCTGTAGCTAATCTGGCGCTACTAACTGGAAACATCGGCGGTAGGGGAGGCGGCATCTACCCCTTACAAAGAGAGAATAATGGCCTAGGCGCTTGCGATATGGGGGCACTGCCCGACTTCCTCCCTGGCTATCAGAGCATTGCGGATGACGAAACAAGGACCAAGTTTCAGCAAAACTGGGAGACTAGCCTGCCAGTCAACCACGGGCTAACCGCTGTCGAGATTGTGGAACTAGCCAAAGAGGGAGGAATTAGAGGCTTATATGTTGTAGGGGAAAACCCAGTTTTGAGCTTCCCACAGTCGCGTATTGTTACAGAGGCGCTGGCTTCTCTTGATTTCCTTGTGGTGCAGGATTTGTTCCTTAGCGAAACAGCCAAGCTGGCAAATGTGGTCCTGCCTGCGGCAAGCTTTGCCGAAAAAGAGGGGACTTTCACTAACTTTGAGGGAAGAGTGAGCAGGGTACGGAAGGCAATTGACCCTCTAGGTGAAAGCTTACCGGACTGGGAGATATTCCTTCGCCTTGCCGATAAGATGGAATGTCCCATGCCATACTCCTCCCCTCAGCAAGTTATGGATGAGATAGAGAGGCTAGTTCCTTTATATGAAGGGATTAGCTATGCAGACCTGGACGCGAAGAGCCTGCACCAGGCTGAGATGGGTGGCAACCACTTGGAAACCAGGCGCATTTTCGGAGGGCAATTCTTGACCGGATTTGCCCGCTTTTCCCCCGTTGAATATGTCCCACATATAGAAGAGGCCAAGGATGATTATCCCTTTGCTTTGCTCACTGGTACTATACTTCAGCATTTTGGCACTGGCACCAGAAGCTCACGGGCGTGGCGGTTAAAGAAATTCTCGCCTCAGCCTTTTCTTGAAATTGGCAGATCTGATGCCGAAAAGCTTGGAATCGGCCACGGCGATGAAGTCAAAGCCATTTCGCCAGTTGCTGAGCTAAGTGCCACAGCTAAGATTACCGACACACTCCCTGAAGGAACGGTCTTCCTGCCCCTTTCATTCCCTGAGAGCCCAGCCACCAGGCTATTTAACATCGAGTTACAGCCGAAGTCGAAAACGCCTTCGCTTAAATTATGTAATGTGAGGATAGAAAGGGTATGACATGGCTGACAAATCCAAGGCAGTTGCAGAAGTCGACCTGGCGCAAGTAAAACAAATTGTGGACGAGTACAGCCAGCAGAGGTGGGCACTGATTCCACTGGCGCAAAAAATCCAAAACGAAGTCGGCTATATCCCTCCGCAGTCTGTACCAGTTATAGCCAAAACGCTGGGACTTTTCCCCAGTCAGGTACAAGGAGTCATCTCCTTTTACGAGCAGCTTTACACAAAGCCGCGAGGCAGACATGTGGTCAGGGTATGCCGGGGAACAGCCTGCCACGTGCGAGGAGGCAAGACAATACTCAAATTGGTGAAACAGCATCTGGGTGTAGAGGAGGGTGAAACTACCCCCGACATGGAATACACCCTGGAGACCGTTGCCTGCATCGGTGTATGTGCCCTGGCACCAAACGTAGTGGTCGACGACCGGGTCCACGGTCGCATGAATCCCAAAAAGGTGGAGCAATTGTTCAGGAAGAACGGAGACTAGCATGCAGAACCATCACACCATCTTTGTCTGTCAGGAGACACCATGTCTCTCTATGGGATCTGGTGCCGTCTACGACGCTCTCCAAGAAGAGGTAGAGCGGCAAAAGCTGAAGAACGCCACGATAGAAATCAGTGGCTGCCACGGTCATGGCCTTTGCGAGCAGGGCCCTAGCGTAGTAGTCGAGCCTGATGGTATTTTCTACACACACGTTCAAGCGGAGGATGCAGCGGAGATTGCAAGCTCCCACCTGCGTGATGGCAAGCTAGTGGAGCGACTTCTCTACCACCACCCCGTAACTGGTAAAGCTATACCGCGCTATTCAGATATAGACTTTTATCGGAAGCAACAGCGTGACATCTTGCGTAACTGTGGACACATCAATCCAGAGAAAATAGACCATTATGTTGACCAGGGCGGCTACCGAGCGCTGAGAAAGGCTGTTTTGGAGATGACCCCCGAGCAGGTCATCGACGAGATATCCAGAGCAGGGCTACGCGGGCGCGGTGGTGCTGGATTTCCCACCGGCCGCAAGTGGGAACTCTGCCGTAATGCCCCAGGAGACCAGAAATATGTCATCTGCAATGCCGACGAGGGCGACCCCGGTGCTTTTATGGACCGCTCCATACTTGAAGCCGACCCGAATGCTCTTATTGAAGGCCTGACCATTGCCGGATACGCCATAGGCGCCACTGAAGGATATGTCTATGTCCGTGCCGAGTATCCCCTGGCAGTAAAGCGCATTCATATTGCTTTGCAGCAGGCTCAGGAAAGAGGTTTTTTGGGCAACAACATCCTTGGCTCGGGCTTCGATTTCATGGTGCATATTAAGGAAGGTGCCGGATCTTTCGTCTGTGGCGAAGAGACAGCCCTAATGGCTTCAATTGAGAGCAAACGGGGTATGCCCCGGCCTCGCCCCCCGTTTCCCGCCCAATCGGGCCTCGATGGAAAGCCTAGTAATATCAACAATGTCAAGACCCTAGCTTCCGTTCCCATCATCATTGAGCGCGGAGCTGATTGGTATGCCAGCATCGGCACCGAGAAGAGCAAAGGTACTGCCGTTTTTGCCCTCACCGGTAAAATTGCCAACAGCGGCCTAGTTGAGGTGCCGATGGGCACCCCGCTATCCACCATTATCTTTGATATCGGGGGTGGTATCCCCCGCGGCAAGCGCTTTAAGGCGGTGCAGACGGGTGGGCCTTCGGGCGGGTGTATCCCCGCTCAGTTCCTTGATAGCCCGGTAGACTACGAAACTCTGGCTCAATTGGGCTCGATTATGGGCTCTGGCGGCATGGTGGTGCTGGACGAGACTACCTGCATGGTAGAGATAGCCAGGTATTTCCTGAGCTTTACTCAGCAGGAGTGCTGCGGCAAATGCGCCCCCGGCCGCCTCGGCACCAAGCAGATGCTGGAGCTACTCACCAGAATCACCCAGGGTGAAGGGCGTGAGGGCGATATTGACATCTTGCTCTCCATAGCTCAGACAGTAAAGGAATGTTCACTATGTGGCCTGGGGCAGACCTGTCCTAACCCCGTGCTCACCACCATAAATTACTTTAGAGACGAATATGAAGCCCACATACAGGAGAAGAAGTGCCCTGCTGCTGTCTGCGATGCGCTGATGATATCGCCCTGTCAGCATACCTGCCCGGTTGGTATCAATATCCCCAAGTATGTAGCCCACATTGCCGACGGTGAATACCTCGAGTCCATCGAGACAATCCGGGAGCGCAACCCCTTCCCCGCCATCTGTGGGCGTATCTGTCATCATCCCTGCGAGGGACGGTGCCGCCGCGGCGAGCTCGACGAGCCAGTTGCAATCAGGGCGCTGAAGCGCTTCGCTGCCGACTGGTATTTTGACCACGTTAGCGAATTGCCCGAGCCAGAGCCATTCCCCCAGACCCAGAGCCACAAGGTAGCCGTGATAGGAGCCGGACCCTGTGGACTGTCCTGTGCCTATTTCCTAGCCCAGATGGGTTATCCCACCACCGTCTTCGAGGCTCTTCCCGTAGGTGGGGGTATGCTGTCGGTGGCTATACCCGATTTTCGCCTGCCGCGAGAGGTCATCCAGAAGGAGATAGAATATATCGCCAAGCGTGGTGTGGAGATAAGATACAATACGCCAATCAATGTCAACTTCACTGTAGAAGACCTCAAGAAAGATGGATATGAAGCCGTCTTCATCGCTGCTGGGGCACAGAGAAGCCAACAAATAGGCATACCCGGCGAGCTTGAAGATGTGGAAGGCTTCTACTATGGTTTGAGATTTCTGAGGGATATAAAGGTTGGCAAACCGCTCAAAATTGGCAGCCGCGTGGCTGTTATCGGAGGCGGCAATGTGGCACTGGATGCATCTAGAACCGCCATCCGGCTTGGTGCCAATGATGTCAGCATCTTCTACCGCCGTTCACGTGAGGAGATGCCGGTTACTGATGTGGAATATGATGAGGCCTTGGCGGAAGGCATACAGACCAACTTCCTGGTCAGCCCCACCCGAATAGTAAACGACAACTGGAAGGTAAGTGGCCTAAATTGTATTAATATGAAGCTGGCCGAGCCCGACGCCAGTGGCCGTCGCCGCCCGGTGCCCATTGCAGGCTCTGAGTTCTTCGCCGAGGCAGATACGGTTATCGCCGCTGTAGGTCAAGCACCGGACCTCTCCTTTTTACCACCCGATAGTGCCCTGGAACGCACCAGATGGGAAAGGCTTGCTATAGACAGCAACAGACTAGCCACTAATGTCCCTGGCGTATTTGCCGGAGGTGATTTTGTCTTCGGACCAGGCTTCGTCATAGAAGCTATCGCTGCTGGTAGAAGAGGAGCTATCGCCGTTGATAAATACCTAAGTGGTGATACTTCAAGAGTTGAGATTTACGACTTGAAACCCAGCATTATTGAGGAAGAGCCAGAAAGAGAAGCGGAGGAGTCCTGGGAGGCCCAATTCAGGCCGGCAACACCCCTTCTCCCTGCCGAGGAAAGAAAACACAGTTTTAAGGAGACCGAATTGGGATTCTCGGAGGAGGATGCCAGGCGGGAAGCCAAGCGATGCTTGAGATGTGACCTAGAAAAATGAGGAAGGTTGGCCATGAAATCCATTACCAAGCAGAAGCCTTTTGAAGAAGTACAACAACTCTTGGAGAAACTCGACCGTGTGTACATCATCGGCTGCGGCACCTGTGCCGCTATGACCAAGACCGGCGGAGTGGAACAGGTCCATGAGATGAGGAAACGCCTACAGGAGTTGGGCAAGCTGGTGACGGGCTCGATAGTTATCCCTATCGCCTGTGATGAGATGACCGAGACAGCCATCAAGGAAAACGATGGGCCTGTTCAGAATGCCAACTGCATTCTGGTCATGGCCTGCGCTCTGGGAGTACACCGCGTGAGCCTGTATATCGGCAAGCCGGTCATTCCTGCGCTGGATACCTTGTTCATAGGTATGGAAGATAGCCCCGGCGACTTTCATGAGGTTTGTGCCCAGTGCGGCCAGTGCGTCCTCGGGCGGACCGCTGGCATCTGTCCCCTCACCGCCTGCCACAAAGGCCTGCTGAATGGCCCTTGCGGTGGCACTAACAATGGCAAGTGTGAGGTGGACAAAAACAGGGATTGCGCCTGGACTCTGATATACAAGCGATTGGAAGAGCAGGGTAGACTTGATTTAATGCGCCAGTACGAGCCGCCGAAAGACTTTAATGCATCGCTTAGACCAAGAGTCGCCAGGGTAGTATAGGGAAGGAGAGTATCATGGTGTCAAAGTTCAAGCAGGTGCTGAACTCCGGCAAGTTTGTGGTAACCAGCGAGGTCGCCCCACCAAAAGGAACAAACATCGAGAAGATGCACCATCACATAGACCTTCTCAAAGATATGGTAGATGCAATCAACATCACCGACCACCAGAGCTCGGTTATGCGCTTTCCCTCCATTGGCGGCTGCCTGGCAATCAAAGATCGGGGCGGCGAGCCCATATTACAGATGACCTGCCGCGACCGCAACCGCCTTGCCCTTGAAGCCGAGCTTCTCTTTGCCTATACCAGAGAGATAAGAAATGTCCTTTGTCTGACCGGGGATGCCGTCCCGGTTGGCGACCACAAAGGAGCCAAAGGCGTCTTCGACCTCGATTCGGTGCAACTGCTACACGCAATTCGGCAGATGGAAGCGGGAACCGACCTGGGAGGCAATGAGCTCGATGGAGCTATCAGTTTCTGTGCCGGTGCCATAGTCACCCCCGAAGCAAACCCCATCGAGCCTCAACTAATCAAGTTTGAGAAGAAGGTCGAGGCTGGGGCTGAGTTCATTCAGACTCAGGCGGTCTACGACATGGACAACTTCGCCAAGTTCATGGACTATGCCCGCCAGTTCCGCATCAAGATACTGGCGGGGATCGTCCTCCTTTCGTCGGCCAGAATGGCAAAGTACATGAACGACAATGTGCCTGGCATCTTCGTGCCGCAAGAGCTTATCGATGAACTGGCAAGCGCACCCAAGGGTGAAGCACTGAATAAGGGCATCGAGATTGCCGGCCGCATGATCGCAACCATCAAGAAAGAGTCGCTATGCGACGGGGTCCACATCATGGCCATCAACCGCGAGGAAGCAGTTCCCGACATCCTCGCCGCCGCCGGCCTATGACTTACCTCGCATTATTTCATACTCTGTTCATTCGAACGAAACCCACCTTGGATTTGTATTGCCCATGAATCTAAGCGCGAGTGTAACAACCAATGTAAAGCAGCGAGTCCTACACCATTCGTGGTGAGCTCGTCGAAGCATGAACTACTCATCGACAGGTCTGTCCTGAGTTTATCGAAGGGCTCATGACGAACAGGGAAAAAGGGGGAGTCCAGAGGGATCTCCCCCTCTGGCGGGGGTCTGGGGGTGTCCCCCAGACCTATATTTCAGGGCGGGTGGGTGGGTCAAACAGGTTCAAGAAAGCGTGGCAAGCATTGAGCGAAAATGAGAAAGCACAGGGCCGAAAGGCGATTAGAAATATGGCAATTGACATCCGATACCCAGCGTTTAAAGTTAAGAAAGTCAAAGGGACGACACACATTTGGGAAGCCCGAGTCAGCCGATCCCTGAGGCTGACATTCCATGTTGAGTATCATACAATCACGTTGCGCAACGTTGGACGCCATGACGAGAGCTCTGGAGCGTCCCTAGGAGGTATTGAGGATGGTAGCATACAGCAAAGTAACCAGGCACGGTCAGATCACCCTGCCAGCATCCATGCGAAAGGAACTTGGGATTGAGGAAGGTGACCTGGTGGAGATAGAGGTAGTAGAAGATAAGGCAGTGCTGATGCCCAAGAAGCTAGTGGACAAGAGCCAGGCCTACTTCTGGACCAGTAAGTGGCAACAGGCGCGGAAAGAGGCAGACGAGGATATCAAGACAGGCCGCGTAAGGACCTTCGACTCTGTCGAGGAACTGTTAGAGGATCTAGGCTAGTTGCCACCATTAAAAAAGAGTCCCTGTGAGATGGCGTCCACATCATGGCCATCAACCGCGAGGAAGCAGTCCCCGACATCCTCGCCGCCGGACTTTGATGCGCACTGGCTATTTCCATTCACTTCCACTCACCCGCACGTTCCGTCGTTGTCTTCATTTACCGTATCAGCCGCTCGACACGAGGCCAGATGGTTACCCATCGTTTGCTAAGCTTTTATGTACTGTAGCTACTATCATTATTCGATTTCTATGGCTGCTAATCAATATTATTGACTTTGCGCAATAATTGTGGCATTGTATCAGAAATTCCTGAATGAGGGGCGGGAGAGTAACTACTACACAAGAAGGGGTGATGTAGTATGAGAGAGTGCTGACGGAGACGGACAAATTGACAGGTGAGGAACTTTATTGGAGGCACGCAAAGTGACAAGAAAAGGAATACAAATTGCCTTAGCGGTGGTACTGGTTGTTACGGCGGCGAGTCTGGCTTTTACCGGCTGTGGGGGAGGGGGTCCGACAGGCAATGAGACCACCAAGATTAAAATCAGTCTCACACTTCCCGATATCCCGGGCTATTTTGGTGCGCCCATTTCCGAAGGCGGCTCACGTTACTACGAAGAAGCCGTTGAGACGGTAACGGACGGCAGGATAGATATAGAGATCTATACTGCAGAGATGCTGAACAAGCAGGAAATGGCCTTTGACGCCGTCACTAAAGGTATAGCCGACATAGCCTGGATTGCAATCACTTACAGCCCGGAGTGGATGCCACTGGAAACTCTCTTTTTCCTCGGCGTAGACATGAACTCCTGTGAGATGACCTATCAGGTTCACAAACACGTCTTTGAGGAGTACCTGCAGCCGTATTACGAGCAGAGGGGTCTAATCCTCCCCACCATACTGGGCCGGGAAAAGCTCATCGTTTTCTCAGCATACAAGTACATCGACAGCATAGAGGACTTTACGGGAGTGACCATCCAGAGCGGTGGCAAGGAAATGGAGCAGCTCTTCTCCAAGCTGGGAGCACTGTCGGTGGCCATACAGTTTCAGGATATGTTCGAGGCGCTACAGAAAGGCCAAGTGGACGCTGCCATTCTGGATATAACCGCTCCCTTCTTGTTCCGCTGGTACGAGGTGGGAGACCCAGGGTATATCATTGATTGTGGTGGCTTAGGCAATGCCGCGGCCCTGTACATCGCCAACGAGGACCTGCTGACGACACTGCGGCCTGAAGATGCGTACGCGTTGATGAAGCTGACCGACTACTGGTTCGGTGTCCAAGCGTCTCAGGGCAGCGACTGCTCCAACCTGCTTTACTGGGACGAGATTCCCAAGGTAGGCATGGAGCTTATTACATGGTCCGAGTCGGAGAAGGAGAAACTGCGAGTCCTGAAGCGGGAGATCTACGACTGGTGGGTTGATTGGATGGAGGCCGACTTTGGTCTAGGTGAGGAGGCTGAGGCGCTTCTGGACGCGGTGCTGCAAGAGATGGAGAACTACGAACCCGCTAACAAATGTGTGGCGAACCCCGCTAGCTTCCCGGATGAGGAACTGCAACAGAAACTAAGGGACGCTGGCTGGACCATTGACGAAGAAGCATGGCAGGGAGTAGTGGGGCCCGATGGCCACTGGGGCATGGACTTTGTCTACGAGGATGACCTTGAGCCCTGGTACGAGAAATGGTGGGATGAACAGAACATGGAGCACCCGTGGTACTCAGCGTGGAAGGCACAGCACGGAAAGTAGGCTAGAGGGAACGTGGAGAGGCTGTTTGCCAAACTGTGTGGAAACAGCTACTGGACGGTGCGGACCCCAGCAGCATCTTCGTCCGGTAGACCTCCACGTTTCTTAGCCCGTAGGAGATACATTTCAGCATCTTGATCTTTGTATTGAAGCCATCGGTGGTAAGAACTCCTTTGTTCAGCTTCTCTTTTCTGCCGGAGTTCTTACCACCTTATCATTTTCAATACAATTCGTTATACAGCCTCAATATTATTGGCTTGACGCAATAATTGTGGCATTGTATCAAAAATTCCCGGAATGAGAGGTCGGAGTGCACCTACTTCACAAGAAGGGGTGATGTAGTATGAGAGAGTGCTGACGCAGACGGACGAATTGACAAGTGAGGAATCCTACAGGAGGTGGACAAAGTGACAAGACAAGGAATACAAATTGTTATAGCGGTGGTGCTGGTTGTTGCGATGGCGAGTCTGGCTTTTACCGGCTGTAGTGGAGTTGGTCCCACAGGCAATGAGACCACCAAGATCAAAATCGCTCTTCCGCTTCCCGAGATCCCGGGCTATTTCGGCGGGCCCATTTTCGAGTCCGGCACACGTTACTACGAAACGGGAGTTGAGACGATAACCGAGGGCAGGATCGATATAGAGATCTACCATTCAGAGATGCTGTGCAAGCAGGAACTGGCCTATGATGCCGTCTCTGACGGTATAGCCGACATAGCCTGGGCTGTACCCACTTACTGCCCGGAGTGGATACCACTGGAAACTGTCTTTTTCCTCGGCCTGGACATGGATTCCTGTGAGCAGACCTATCAGGTTCACAATCACATCTTTGAGGAGCACCTGCAG
>Ga0307432_1002005_pt1 | contig 11481 bp, 4 predicted proteins | sample SalMarWE160150MG_FD_202158 | JGI IMG/M metagenome (GOLD analysis project Ga0307432, IMG submission 202158) | Salt marsh sediment microbial communities from the Plum Island Ecosystem LTER, Massachusetts, United States - WE1603-150 | ecosystem: Environmental > Aquatic > Marine > Intertidal zone >...
GTCGTAGGAGTGTTCATGCCGCCGGACTCACCAACGTAACTTTGTAGTGCAGACCTTGGGGATCAAACCCGCCTTCCCGACCCCTTAAACGAGGTTCCACACTCAACTTTGCGAAGGTTGGGCTAGCCACGATGCCTAAATAGTCCGTTGAATCCTGAAACGATGTATATATACATCGTTTCAGTAGCTAATGCCACAAGACTTGGGTTCCTTGCCCTTGAGTTCGAGCAACCCGGGCTTCTTGAGCGGTAGGAACCATACGTAGTATATATACTACGTATGGCTCCTGCTAATCCATTGATTTTAGGTAGCCTTCCTCGCTGGCAACAGCCTTAAGCGGCTTCTCGCCTAAAGGCTGGTCCTAGATCGTTCTGTGCCTCGGTCAGGGCATCCTGAAGATCGTTGTAGGTCGTTGCCCAGCTCAAACCGTCGTCGCCTGACTGCGCATCCTGGCAAAAAGAGTGCGTCTTACCGTCCGATGCCCGGTGCGAGCATGGCCTCGCAAGCGTGGACCAGCCACACCCGAGGCGATGTCTCGCCTGCTGCGTGTCCGCTCCTTGACAGTCGCGGTTTTGATCGGGAGCGCAGCTTATTGTTGGGATTGCTATACCACCTGCGCAGCGAGGCGGACAAAAAAAGCCCTTCCCGCCGGTGGCCTGTGCCGCCGACGGAGAAGGGCTATGGTAGCAATAGTTCACCTCAGCCCGGCAGGGCTTCGGTTATGTCAATTCGGACACGTCGTGTTCGTCGGCATCGGCGTATTGAGCCACGGATCGTACACGCCCGCACCGTTTAGCAAGTCGATCACGCGCAGGATGTCCGGTGGTCCCAGCAGATTGCTACGATCAACGTCTTCACTGTAGATTCCCCACGGCGAAACAGCCACTCCGTTTATGTAGTCGATGATTCGCAGGATGTCCGACCGTGCCGACTGGCTGTCGGCGTTGACGTTGGCCGGGTGCGACGTGTAGGCCACGTAGCTGCCGTCACCCGTGTACTCGATCGTCGTGACCCCGCCCGCGGTGATCGCATGATGGAGCACGATCTCGTACTTGCCGCCGCCCAAGTCGGTAACGTTCCCGATCGAGTTGGAGCCTAGTAGCGGATCGACCTTGGTCTCGCAAAGCTCGAAGCAGTGCTCCGCTCCGGGCACCGGCGGGTTGAGCACGATCACGATAGGCTCACGACGCGAACCGATCGCCCCGGGTGACCCGATTCCCTGTCTCGGAAGGGCGCTGTCCGGCGTGCTCGGCTGACGAGCGTCGATTGTGCCGTCCGCTGGATCCGAATCGGCGATGGTTGCCCTGGGGCAATCCGTCGTCAACACGAAGGCCATGTCCCAGGAAGCTCCGGCATGATCATAAATGGGCTCACCTTCCGCATACGGGGTACCGAATGTAGGAGTTGTGGGCTCAAACACCCGCACGGCATCGTCGTTCCAGTAGTGCGGACGCGTCTTCCATCCCCAAACGAACTCGGGCGCCATCGGGCAGCAGTCCTCAGGAGCGCCGCCCTCGATCAGGCAGATGAATCCGCTACGATCCTCGTCATCAACCTTACCATCACAGTTGACATCCGCCTGAGTGATGTCGCAGTCGGGATACTGGTTTTCATACCCGCGCGGATCGGTCAGAGCTAATTCAAACGGCGCGGCGTCATTTCGGTCCACCGTACCATCGCAGTTCATATCCGGGTTGCACGGGCACAGACCCTGGATCGCTGAAATGCTGATCCAGAAGATCTCGCAGTCAGGCCCCTGATCGAACCATAAATCCTCGGGAAGGACGAGGTCGTACCTGAAGCATGTGTCCACGCCGTGCTCCGGATGGAAGTCGCATCCGACGGGTCGCTCGTTTAATTCTCGTTTGTCTACGATCCACTCCCGGATCATCTTGCCGGGATGGCTGAACTCCTGATCGACATTGGCCGGCACATCCGTCCAGATGCCGATGTGGAACCGCTCAGCACCCGAATGCGGTGGTTCGAGCTGCCCCCAACCCACATACGAACCCCACCAGTGGATGTCGGTGACGGGGCGGTTCATATCACAGCGCCAATCGTCGGCCACAATCTGCCGACCGCCGTAGATAGAAACCTCATCCCAACCCCAGAAGCACATGGGTGATCCCGAGTCCTCGTTCAACACGGGCGGCTGGGCCCATTTGATGGGGTGACACACCATCTGATCGCATGTCGTAAAGACTCCTTGCGGATCACCGTGCCGTTCAACGCACTCGTTGTGGGCGATGTCGATGCAGGTTCCGTCTGGCAGGCAGCAGGCTTGCCGTGCCGGTGGTGCTTCGCACGCGTCATCAATATCGTTGCCATTGTGATCGCCCAAACACACGGCCGAGCCGATCGGTGAGGGGACACCGCCCATATCATCGCAGCACAGCGGATCAACCTCGATGCAGCTTCCGTCGTCGGGATTACAGCAAGCGATGGTCGAAGCTGCGCAGCCGGTTCCGTCACCCTGCGGTTTACCACCGAGATCCTGGCAGCACAGCGGGTCGAGGTCCCTACAGGTGCCGTCGCTAAAGCAGCAGCCCTCAGGCTCAGTGCACTCGATTCCCGAGCCCATTGGTTCACCACCGAATAGTCGGCAGCACAGCGGATCGAGCATCTCACACTCGCCGTACGGCATACAGCAGGGTTCCTCTTGCGTGCAGTCCTCGTCCGGCCCCTGCGGTTTTCCGTCAAGCTCCCGGCAGCACAGAGGATCCAGCATCCTGCAGGTGCCATCTGGAAGGCAGCAGGCTTCTTCCCGTGTACACATCGTTCCATCGCCCTGCGGCGTACCACCGAAGTCGTCGCAGCACAATGGATCGACATTTATGCAAGTGCCGTCGCGCAGGCAGCAGGCCTGCGGCTCGGTGCACTCGGTCCCATCGCCCTGCGGTTTGCCGTTCAATTCCTCGCAGACTTCGAGCACGGTATCCAGGCAGGTCTCGTTGTGCAGGCAGCAGGCCTCTGTTCTCTCGCTGGTGGTCAGCACAAAGGCCATATCCCACGGAGTGCGCGGCGGATCCTCAATCGGCTCTCCGGCGTAGAATTCAAATCCCGGGAAGGTCGGGGCGGTCGGATCGAAAATTCGCACGGCCGCATCCTCGAAATGATGCGCCCGCGTTTTCCAACCCCACGGATTCCGTCCGAAGAAGCCGTCGGGGTAGATTGCCGATATGCTGATCCAGAAGATCTCGCACACCGGTCCCTGGAAGAACCACTTCTCCCGCGGCAAGACAAGATTGTACCTAAAGCATGTATCCAGCGAATGTTCGGGATAGAAGTCACATCCAACCGCTCGTTCGTCGAGTGCCCGGCGATCCACGATCCATTCATGGATCAACTTGCCCGGGTGACTATAGGGTAGTGCACCGGGATCGATAGGCACATCCGTCCAAATGCCGATGTGGAATCCCTTCGGCCCGACCTCGGGCGGCTCGGGTGAGATCCAGCGGTAATACGAGCCCCACCAGTGGATGTCGGATACGGGCCTGGTTGTGTCGCAGGCCCAATCGTCCGCGACGATCTGTTGTCCACCGTAGGTGGACCACTCGTCCCAACCCCAGAAGCAGTCTGGATGTTCAGAAACGTCGGGATTGAACAGCGGTGGCTGCGACCATTTCAGAGGCTGACAGAGGGTGTCGGCACAGTTCGTGTGCGGTCCCTGCGGATCGCCCTGCAGGTTCACAACACAGTCGTGATGGTCGGTGTCCACGCAGCCTCCGTCCGGCAGACAACAAGCCTCCGGAGGGATCTCACACGCATCGTCGATCCCATTGTCGTTGTGATCATCCAGGCAGATGCGCGATCCGATCGGCGACGGGACACCGCCGGTGTCGTCACAACACACCGGGTCGGTTTCCATGCAGCTCCCGTCGTCGGGATTGCAGCAGGCGATGGTCGTGTCCACACAGCCGCTGTCCGGACCCTGCGGCATTCCGCCCCGCTCCAGGCAGCAGAGCGGGTCAAGGTCCATGCACGTGCCCTCGGGCATACAGCAGGCCTCCCGCTCAGTGCACATGCTCTGTGGTCCCTGAGACACGCCGTCGAGTTCCTCACAGCACAGCGGATCGAGCATTTTGCAAGTGCCATTCGGCAGGCAGCAGGCCACCCGCGTGGTGCAAGTCGTGGCGGCACCCTGCGGTTCGCCACCGAACTCGATGCAGCACAGCGGATCAAACTCCTTGCAAGCGCCGTCCGGCAGGCAGCAGGCCTCGAGACGGGTGCACGTCGTACCCACACCTTGTGGTTGCCCATTCTCCCGCAGACACTCGTTCGGTGGGAGGTTGACGCAGTCGCCATTGTCAAGGCAGCAGGCTTCGTCTGGGTAAGTAGTCGTTAGCACGAAGGCCATGTCCCAAGGGGTCTGCGGTGGATATTCAATCGGCTCGCCTTCCTCGAATTGATAGCCGGGAACAGTCGGATCCGTAGGCTTTATGATTCGCACCGCGGCGTCGTTGTAGTAATGCTTTCTGGTCTTCCAGCCCCACGGATTCCGCTCCGGATCATCCGAGTAGACAGCCGCGATGCTTACCCAGTAGACTCCCTCATCCTGATTCTGCCAGAACCATTCAGTGGACGGGATAATGAAATCGTACCGGAAGCACGTGTCCACGGGATGCTCCGGGAAGTAATCACATCCCACGGGTCGCTCGTTCAGTCGCTCTCGCTCGACAACCCATTCGTGAATCATCTTTCCGGGATGACTGAACGGTACCTGGCCGCCACTTGGTACGTCCGTCCAGATGCCGATATGGAATACCTTTGGTGCCACCTCCGGCGGAGCAGGCGAGTCCCAGCGATCATATGATCCCCACCAGTGAATGTCCGTGACTGGAAGGTTGCTGTTGCAACGCCAATCGTCCGCAACAATGTACTGGCCGCGATATACCGAATACTCATCCCAACCCCAGAAGCATTCGGGGAATTGGGAAGTGGATCTGAAAACCGGCGGCTGGGCCCACTTCAGCGGGTTGCAAACAACCATATCACATGTCGTGTTGGGCCCTTGCGGATCACCACCGTGATCAACGCATTTGATATGGTTGGTCTCGACGCACATCCCGTCGGGTAGACAGCAGGCATGGGGTGGTCCGGGGCATATCGTGTCGTCACAGGTCGTGTCGTCACCCTGGTATAAGCCGACGTAGAAGTCACATACCGGCTCCTCCAGATCGATGCACGCTTGTGGATCAACACTCCGCTCGGACAGGACCTGTTCAAGGGAGAGGTTGCCCACCGGCCCGGATTCATCAACGGCCGAAGTCTCCCCGGCCGGTCCGTCAAGCGGACAGCCGGTTTGCATGCAGACGCCGCGGAGGTCTCCGCTGTCGCAGCAGGTTTTCACGACGCAGACGTACGGTGCTCCGACTGGGCAGTCCGCCGTCGTGTCACACGGCTCGCCGCAGCCCTGATTGAAGGCATCGATACATGCCAATCCCCCTTCAGCAGTATGGAAGCAGAAGCAAGGCCCGAACGTCCCGTTGCACACGGGCAAGTGTCCTCCATCGCAGACGAAGCCCTCCGTGCAGACCCACGGCGCACAGCAGGCGCCGATCGGCGGCGGTTGAGGACAGATGAACGTTGCGCAGTCCTCGCCGGCGAACCACTCTCCTCCCTGACGCACGCAAGGCGGTTTCTCCATGGTACCGATGCAGTCGCCGTCAAGGCAACAGGCGCCGGTCGGCCCGGGGCAGATCGTGGTCGCACAGCTCGTGCCGTCGCCCTGGTACAGGTTGCTGCGTGCCTCGCAAGTGACCTCGGGCATCTCCTTGCATATGCCGCTCATCCTCGTCGTCGGTGCGGTCTGCCCCTCGGCGGTGCCGCTGTGCGGTGTAGCGTTCGAGCCATCCTTGGGGAAACTCACCTCCGAGGCATCGCGCGTGATTGGGCAACCCGGGGTGATGCATACATCCGGGTTGGGGCAACATGTGTTCACGACGCAGACTTGACCCGTAGGGCAATCAGCCTGGCCGTTGGGGCACGGCGTCAGCGTCGAACACAACTGTTCGTGCGTGTCCGAACACAGCGCGCCACCTTCGGTGGTCTCGAAGCACCAGCAGTCGTGGTCGCCGCCGCAGTTCTGGAACGAACCACAGAAACCGCCTTCTTCGCAGGCCCACCCGGCACAGCAGGCGCCAATTGTCTCGCCGCCGCACTCAACGGCATCGATGCACGGTGTATCGCCGTCCCATACGCTGAGCACACAGCCGCCGGTCTGGCTGCCGGACCCGTGCATGAGGATCAGATACTCGGCGCCAAGCTGCGAGCACCATGAGACTGTAGAGAACGTGGGCAAATACTCAGCGCAATTGTTGTCGTTTCCGGCGACGCAGGTCAGAGTGTCACAGTCGTTGCAGTAGACGCTGATCTTCGTGTCGAACTCGCAGAACTCGGTGCAAGTCGAAGCCGTCATCATGTGTCCGGTGCCGTAGACCCGGTACCAGATTCCGGGACTCGTATTGCTAGTCCCGCAGTACGGGGCGCTGTCCGGTGTAGCGCAATGTGTCCAGCCAGAGGTGCTAGACGGCACACTCATGTACTCCGCATTTTCACACTCGTCGTTTTCCGGAATCCCCGTTGCAACAAAGTCGAGATGGAAATCCAGGTCTCCACCGTTGGGCAGATTATAGTCCGACACCTCGATGTAGAGCGGCTGGAGTCCATCCACCGCGAGGTCGATGATCTCCGATTGGTGACTACAGGCATCCTCGCTGCAGGCGATTTCCGTAAGTGAGCTGCATGAGCCGGTAAATACTGACAAGACCGTGTCGTAGTTACTGCCGCACGTATCGATGTTCAGCTGGCCGTCGCACGGCGGAATGTAGCGGTACCAGACCGTGTTGGAGTTCTTCTTCGGCCCGCCATACGTGCAGCTCTGAAGCGGATCGCTGGTCGAACTTGTTGCTCCGCGTGTATTGAGCAACGGCGGATCGTAGGGTGCAATTGGCATGATAGGAATAACCGTCGCGCTGTAGCACGAATCGTTCGGCGGCGGCGGATCAACAACCGTAATCGGTACTGCATCCCAGCCGCTAGTGTCGTTGTTGGAGCTGTTCACGTCAGTTGCCGGGTCGAGAATTACACCGAAATAGTAATCGCCGGGGGGCGTGGCCAGTGGAATCGTGGGATGCCCAAGCCCGACGCGAACCGAGCTCATCGCTCCAAAATCCCATGAGAACGTTCCGGTGCCCAGGAGCGTATCGCCGCTGGAGATATCGCTGTTCGTGGACAGGTATGTCCGAACGGTCCACACTCCGCTGGCGGCGGCGTTGGTCGGGTTCGTGGCTAGGAAGTCCGCGAGTGTAAGGGCACTTCCAGCAGGGATCACCGGAGGTGCGGCGTTGGCGTCGAGGGCCTGCAGGTCAAACGTGGTGCCGCGGCTGCCGGGGATAAACGTCCCGTTCATGTACGTTGCCCAAGCACCCCAGAGCTGGCAGTAACGCCCAACCCACATTCGATCCGAGTTCGAGCAAGCCGCATGGACATAGCGCGAGTCACCGTCAAGGTGATACGCGCCACTGCCGCTCATGCCGCCCCAGACGGTGTCATAGCAGTGGCCGCCACCAGTGTTGATCTGAAGCTGATTGCCGGGGCACGAGTCAAAGTTCCCGTACCAGTAGTACATGTCGTCGCCGTTGTGCAGGCCGGATATTGGGCAGTTTTCACCCGGATAGCTGGCATTGTTAAATGTTTGCCCAGTGATCCAGCTGCAGCTAAAGTCCCATCCGGTTCCATACCAGCCCGTGAGCATGCCGACGGCGCGCGTGACCCGGATTAATCCCAGGTCGGCGTCGAAGCTCCCGCCGGAGGTCCAGCCCGTCCACGAGCCGAAATAGGTGCCGCGCGCATAGCCGAATGGGTTATCCGAGCCGTCCCTGCCGGGGTAGACATAGATTTCCTCGGCCCAATCGAAGATGTCGGGCCCGTCGGCAGTCCGGCCGTAAACGCAGTGACCGGCCGTAAGTACGGTCTCGGCATCGATCATCGATCCGGAGCAGCCACCCCACCGGTCCTGGCCTATTTGGTCGATGAAGTGGATGATGAGCTTGACGTTCATCCGCCAGGGGTAGTCCTCCGTGTTTGTGATCTGCGTCATATCCCAAAACGTTCGTGCAAGAGCCTCAGTGTCTTCGCCGCTTGCCACACCCTTGAAGCCCGGTTGAAGGGTCGGCTCACCCGCTCTGGTTTCGCCGATCGGCAGCTCGATCGTCTTGCCGGTCACAGCGTCGTGAAAGACCGGCACGCCCGGGTCGCGCAAACGCGGTTGATCGACCGTCATCGGCATGAATATCGGCTGGATCTCGTCAAATGGCGGGTGGATTGGACGCTGGTCGGCCTCTTCGCCAGCCACCACACCCGGCGACGCGATCTGATCGGCGACTTTGACCTCAACAGACGGAACCCCGTCTACTCCCACCGCCGTGCCACCATTCGCAACCCAAACCGGAGTTGGGGAGTTGCGTGACGCCCTCGTGTCAAGGGCCCGCTTCCCGGCCAAAAACGCCTGGTCATTATCACCAGATGCCTCGACCGCGGCCGCAAACGCGCGTTCGTTTGGCTGATCGTTTACCCCCTGCGAATGCTCGGCAGGTTTGACTGTATCGCCGGCGAACGCCGCTCCCGCGATGCATGCGATACCCGTCATTAGTGAGGAAAAGCGCTGTCTTCTCATCTCTCTCCTCCTTTTAAGAGGTAGTGTGGTGTGCCCGAACCCCCAAAACGCTAGCGGAAATGTATCCTATTGGAACCGCCGGGAAAAAGCAAGGGAAAACAGTAGTGCGTGCAAATCTGCGACGGCTGGGGTTGCGGCCAGGCCTCGCAACTCGAAGGGAGCGTTGAACATGCCTGCTGGAATATGACGTTTCCGGCCCCGAGCCCTTCCGATCCCGCGGTCCGCTCCGTAGCATGGCGTTTTATGAGTGAAGTGCCTGGTCCATTCCAAAACGATCCAATCCCCACGGCGCGACCGACAGCGGACGGAATCCCCGTTGCCAGACCGATAACACTGCCGTCCGTGCAGACCCGACCGATTGCCAACGAACTGCTCCTGCGGACCAGCACGGTCGGGGCGACCTGGTTGGATGTGGCGGCCCTTGTCCTCTTTATGGTGTTCCTCGAGGTAGGGATGGAGACGGCCATTGCGGTAATTGTCGGGATGCCCTTGGGATTACCGGACCTGTTGGAAGACCCGGCCCACTCGGCACTCCAGCGGGCCTGCCTGTTGCCCATGCTTGCGGTTCGTGCAGCGGGTACTATCGTTATCATCGCGGCAATTCTTCGATACCGAGGGCAATCGGCGAAATCGGTCGGTCTTGGGCGGAGGCGGTTTGCCCTGAACCTCTTGATCGGGATCGGCGCCACGGGGATTGCTTACGCGCTCATTTACCTGACGATGTCCCTTGTCTGGCTGATCTGGCCGACCCTCTGGGAGCAGATGCAGGAGAACGCGGATCGTATTATCGACATGGTGCCGAGGCTGCATCCTTTGGGATTTGCAGGCGTAGCATTGATGATCGGCCTGTATGAGGAGCTTCTCTTTCGGGGATTCCTCATGACGCGACTGCGGCGCGGGACCGGAAGCTGGACGGTCGCGGTTCTGCTGAGCACCGTCGTCTTCACGGCGTTGCACGCGTTTGATCAGACCGCGTCGGCACTCATCGCGGTCACCATTCTGTCACTCGTGTTTAGTGTGGTGACGATCTGGCGGCGCTCGATCATCCCGGCCGTCGTGGCCCACACCTTGTTTGATCTGTCGCAGTTTCTCCTGCTGTACCTCCAGGCGGGCGATTCATGGACATAACGGAAGGATATCGCGAAACACTGCTGCCGATCCGCGGGGCAAAGGTGGAAGACTATCCGCAGATTGTCGAAGTCTGATCGGACAGTGGTCTGAGTTTCTGTTCCGAAGGGCGCGAAAGTGACCAGGCCTTTCAACGGCAGCTCAAGCAGTTCCCCGATCTCTATTTGGTGGCTACGGATAGTGACCGCATCGTCGGTGCCGTGTTGGGGTCTCACGATTATCGAAAAGGCTGGATCAACCGATTGGCCGTCCTGCCCGAATATCAAAGACGCGGCGTAGCTGTGGCACTGGTGTCGGCCTGTCAGGCTGCGATTCGCTACCACGGAATCGAGATCATTACCGTGTTGACCGAACCGGAAAGCGTGGCTTCGCGCGCGGTTTTCGAGAAGCCGGGCTACCGTATGGGCGTCGAGGTCCGCTTCTACCGCAAGCTCAGCCATCCAGGAGCCTGACCTGTATGCTCCGCCAAGGGAATGAGCCGCCCGCTCGCAAACGTTTGGACTCGTTGGCCAAAGAGCGTACAATCGTGCAACCTGAAGATCGTGTCGCTCCCTGACCAGTATTGGCTTTGGTTGGAGTGGATTTGAATGGGCCCGGCTGAGATGGATTTGATCTGACGGACTTGGCCGTGGCATCCAACGCGAGAATACAATATTCAACATGCATAGGAGATACGTGATGAGAGCGTGGCCTGTTTTTGTAAGTATCGGCCTGATGATGCTGGTATCATGTAAACGGCAGGACGAAGGGACGGATGTCGCACCGGCCAACGAGCGTACGGCGACCACGGCCCAAAGTCATGCCGAATTTGCAGCCGCTTTCGTATCGGCGGTTAATGCGGACGATGAGGAGAAGCTCCGCGCGCTGATCCACAGCCGGTGCCTTGCACGGATCACCGAGGACAACGAGGATTTCTACAACGAGGTACTTCTTCAGGCACTCGTCAACGAGATTCCGAAAGACTATGAAATTGACGCGACGCCGATCGGCGAGAATGATTCGCTTCCGTTTGGCGAGGTATTCGACTACCCCATTCGTCCGACGCACAATCTGCAGATTCGATACGCCGTGAGCCCCGATGTTGGCGCGTCCATCGTGCAACAGCTTGCGCTCGAAAACGACCGATGGGCCATCGTCATCCCCTGCCCGTCGGCCGAGGCCCTTGTGACGATGCGCGAGTCGAAGGCCCTCGTAGAGAATCGCAAGGCACGGGCCAAGGAACTGATTCGTGAGCTGAACGACCCGTTGCTGAGCGAAGTAAAGGAACTGCTTGAGCAGGAACGTACGATCGAAGCTTACCAGCGGTACAGCGAAGCGACGGGCGAGACTCTGGCCACGGCCGCTGACGTGCTGGCGCTGATCGATATGGAGGAGGATAACTGAACCGCGCCGGGCGCGTACATCTCACATATCCATGTGAGTTATTGCATTGACTCCGTCTCCGGTCACCGCTCGCAACTTTCGATTTGTGACTGGCATTTGGCAATCATAGCCCCCAACCTTCGCAGATTTGAGCGTTGAACAGCGTTGACGAACGCATGCGACGCAAGCTCGGATTTGCGTTACAATCTGCGCGGTGATCCGGGCGATCCCTGTCCGCCGCGAAGCTAACACGACAGTGGAGACGAACATGTTGTACCGAACACAGGTCTTGATGATTGCGTTGTCCGCCTTGG
>Ga0307432_1002006_pt1 | contig 11479 bp, 8 predicted proteins | sample SalMarWE160150MG_FD_202158 | JGI IMG/M metagenome (GOLD analysis project Ga0307432, IMG submission 202158) | Salt marsh sediment microbial communities from the Plum Island Ecosystem LTER, Massachusetts, United States - WE1603-150 | ecosystem: Environmental > Aquatic > Marine > Intertidal zone >...
GTCCATCGAAACCACGTTTCAAGAGATGCGCGCTTATCTCGGCCTGGAAACCACCCGTGGTCGAACCGAGAAGACAGTGCTGCGCGCCGCGCCGTGCCTGTTCGGCTTGTTTTCGGTGATCGTGTTGCTCTACGCGCGGCTGCCGGCAACCCGTGTACGCTCCGCCGTGCTCGTGTGGCCCGGCAAAACCGAACGAACGTTCTCCGATGCAATCACCGCAGTGCGGCGCTGGCTTTGGACCGACTGGGTTTTTGCAGCACCCCGGCATCACGAAGCCTTTGCGAAACTATCCCGGCCAATAAGGGCCGTGCTACTATACGCCCTCGCTCCCGCCGCCTAGCGACGGGAAAAAGGGCAAAAGTCGAGCTGAGACCCGCGCCGGGAAAAGAATGTCAATCCTATACATCCCACATGGGAATGATATATGCTCTAACGGCGGATCAGGATCTCCTCCCCCAAGGAATAGCCGTCGAGCAAGCTCAGCGGCTTCTTCCCCTCGGTCGAAAAGTCGCGAGGTGTGTACTCGTTGGAGGACAGGGCATCCGAACCGTCGTCTAAGAGCCCCATTCGCTGGTACGCCTCAGCCACAAGCTCGCTGCAAAACAGGCTCGATAGATCCTCCAGGTTTCCACCGAACGGGCCGTCATAGGTGGCCTTTATCAATTGGATGTAGTTCTTCTCATACGGCCGGCCACCGACTTCGTGTCGTAAGTCCCGCAACTCGGTTCGCATCGAATCAGTGACAGGCTTTGACATGTGACGAACAGCGATGTCGCCCTTGTAAGCCTGGATCCGTGCGCTGAACGGAACCAATTGCACACCGCGTATGGCCCGGCCGAGTTCCACGTCTTCAACGGAACTCAGAGTGGTGGACTCCCACAAGAGGAGCATGTCCCACTCCTCCGATCGCAGAGCCATCCCAACGTGTGACCAGGTGCTTCCTGAGAACCACTTAATCCACTCGCTGACTCCGCCCTTGCCTGCGAACAGAATGATGTCTCCGGTCTTGATGTTCCGTCGAATACTGTCGTACGTACTATCGCGCTTAGCCATATGCCACCAGGATTAGCCGGTCCGAACTGCTATACCAATCTCAATAATTGGTGCGTGTTCGTGTGCCACTGGCAGCTTGCTGCCAGTGTAGTCGCGATGGAAGCACGGGTGGGCAAGCCGCCCGCGGTACTCCAGGGAAAGGTGCACCTTTTTTCTCGGAATCGGTATTACGCCACCACAATGACTTTATGGGCGCGCTATGGACCGGGCGAGAAGTGCGATCAGGGGCCGCGTCATTCGTGCGAAGATGGCCGCGCGGGTGGAGCGCGACGTGGACCGTCCCTACCCTTCTCTGACGAAAAGGATGGTGCTCCCGGCCGCGTTGTGCTTGGCCATGGCACTCAACTGGTAGGGATTCATCGGGTCTGCTGACGACCTACAGATACAGCTTGGAAGAAACGCTTGCCTCGGAGAGTCCGCGCAGGCTTTGAGCACGGGGCTCGCTACACAAAAACAGAAAGTGCTCTAAGCATGAACCGGACCGCCGGTTTGCTCACCATCCGGTTCGCGGAACAGGGCGACGCTGGCGGTGAATCCGTGGACGAAGTTCCTCCCACCGACGGGGCCGAACTCGCCACCGCAGAAGAACCCCGCAACCGGAACATCGCCCAGAAGCTCGCGGAGGACGCCCACATCGTGCCCCGGTCTTGGCCACATCCGGGTGCCACGATCGTTGCACGCAAAAAGCAGCGAGCCGCAAACACCCGTGGCCGCGTGCGGTGCGAGTATGGCGCGCAGGTCTTCGTCGGCGCTGGCGGCGTCGCGCACGTGGAACTGGACCGTGGCACCGACACGGGCGTGCCCGGCGATGGCGATCGCCCCACCGTTCCGGTCCACGCCGATGATGTTATGAATCAAGAAATCGCCTCGGGTAAAGCGGTCCTTGTACTCGTCGATGACCCGACCGACAAGAAGCGACTGCCGGGCAAGTCGTTCATCCTTCTCGGAGAGATTCACAAGCACATTACGGAGCTGCTCGAGGCTTACCACACCGCCGAGCTGATGAATCACGTTTCCTTCAGCCTTGGTAATCACAAAGGGTTTACCGATCGGCCGGCACCCCTGCGAGACGGCCGTGTCCACGGTGAGGCGGCCCGTCAACGCGACGCCGACCATCCCTTCCCGGTACATGTCACCGTTTACGATCATCCTGTTCTTGTTGGGCATACGAGCGGCGCTCGCCACGCCGCCGACAAACGGGACTCCGGGGTATGATTCGTTAATCTCTTCGACGAGGTCATGGATCGCCAGACGAAACGGATCACCCATCACGACAAAGGTCGGTCGGTTCTCCGGTGACACACCGACAATCCGTTCCCAATCAAGCGGCGTCTTGATCGATTCCAGATCGTGCTGCCGAATGTGGAAGGGGCGGATGTCCACGTCGGGGATCTGGGCCACCAGCAGCGACATGGAAGGCACACGTTCAAGTTCCCTGTCAAAGCCGATCGTCCCCTCGGCCGTGCAGCCGACGAGCACCGCACCGCCGAACGTTGCACCAATCCGATCGATCACGTTGGCCAGATCGTCGTTGAAATCTCCCGTGGTGAACAAAAAGGCTATATCGACCATGCCGGGTGTCACACGGGCATCGATCGGCGCAAGCAGCTCGTCGACGGCCTGCCGGGCATCGCTTGCGGCGGTAATGGATGATGCAAATCGCATCACGGTGTGCCTCTGGCTCTCAATTGACCAAATCAGGTGGTTACTCAAGCTGTTCAAGATGCCTAAGACCAGCCCTCCACCACCATAAGGCGGACTGGCGTACAATTCAAATCCGCTATATGTTTCAATCCGGTAAGGATAATCCGCCCATTAGAAGAAATGTTCTGATTCGATGTTTCGTGAAATAGCTGAAACGGCAAAGCACTGGCACGTCCGTGTTCGCCCGCGGACGCCACAGCTTGATGGCCACGCCCGCGATGTGCTCGCCGACATTCGCCAGATCGGGTTCGAAGGCGTAGAGAGTCTCCGGTCGAGCCGGATTTATTTCCTGGTCGGCTACCTTGCTGAATCGGATGTGCGGTTGATCGCCGAGGAGCTGTTCACGGACCCCGTGACGGAGACGTACGACCATCGACAGGGATTTTCACAGCGCGACGACACGAATCCCGCGATCGAAGTCCATACGCTTCCCGGCGTCATGAATCCCGTGGCCATGAGTGCGTTGGAGGCCGCCAGGCATCTTCTCAACGCAAGGGGTGGGAAGATGGCCAAGATCGACGAAGTGCGGACCGCCCGGCGGTATGAGATTCTCGGGGCTCAGAGCGTCGTTGACCTTGAATGCATCGCCGCGAAGGCTCTGGCCAACGACTGCATCGAGACCTGGTATATCGACGGCTTTGGCCGGCGCGACGTGATACCCGACGATCTTCCGACGCCGCCGAGCCGGCCGTTCGAGCTGAGGTATGTACCCATGCGCAGTCTGAGCGACGATGACTTGATCCGCCTGTCGCGCGAGGCGCATTTGTTCCTGTCGCTCACCGAGATGCGGGAAATCCGCGACCATTTTGATCACCGAGGCCGCGACCCGACCGACCTGGAGATCGAAACGCTCGCCCAGACCTGGTCCGAACACTGCGTGCACAAGACATTGACAAGCGCGATCGATTATCGCGGTGATGATTTCGGCCGGCCGGGTCGCGTTGAGGTGCACTTCGATAACTTGTTCAAAGAGACAATCGTAGCGGCCACGCGGGAGCTGGACCGCGATTGGTGTCTGTCTGTCTTTGTCGACAACGCCGGCGTGATCGCGTTCGACGAAGAGTATGGTCTGGCGTTCAAGGTGGAGACGCACAACCACCCGTCGGCCATCGAGCCGTACGGCGGCGCCGCGACGGGCATCGGCGGGTGCATCCGCGACATCATGGGGTGCGGATTGGGTGCCAAACCGATTGCATCGACGGACGTGTTCTGTGTGGGGCCGCCCGACTTTGACGCTGACGGATTGCCCAAGGACGTACTGCATCCCCGGCGGATTCTAAAAGGCGTCGTCGGGGGCGTCCGCGACTACGGCAACCGTATGGGCATCCCCACCGTCAATGGAGCGATCTACTTCGACAAACGGTATCTCGGCAACCCGCTGGTCTATTGTGGGTGCGTCGGCCTGATTCCGCGCGATCTAATCCATAAGAAACCGTCGCCCGGCGATCGCATTGTCGTGGCGGGTGGGCGGACCGGACGCGACGGCATCCATGGTGCTACCTTTTCGTCAGCCGAGCTGACCGATAAGCACGCGGAGGAGTTCTCGCACGCCGTCCAGATCGGACACGCGATTGAAGAGAAAAAGCTGCTGGACGCCCAGCTTCTGGCACGCGATCATCCGGGCGGTTGCCTGTACTCAGCCGTGACCGACTGCGGCGCCGGCGGGCTCAGCAGCGCAGTCGGGGAAATGGGCGCCGAGCTTGGCGCGGTCGTCGATCTCGACGACGTGCCATTGAAGTACACCGGGCTGCGCTACGATGAAATCTGGATATCCGAAGCGCAGGAACGCATGGTCTTCGCCATACCGCCCGAACGGCTCGATATGCTGCTCGCCGTCTTCGCCCAAGAGGAGGTGGAAGCCACCGTCATCGGAACGTTCACCGACAATCGCATCCTTCGCGTTCGCTATCGAGGGGAAACGGTCGGCGAGCTGGATATGGAGTTCCTCCACGAGGGCGTACCCAGGCAAATCTTGACGGCTACATGGACCACCGGCCGGAACGGGCAATATCGGTCGCCAAGCGGTGATCGGACAGACGATAGCGCCACGCCGAACGACCGCCTTCTTCACACGATAGGGGAGCTGAATACCGCCTCCAAGGAATGGGTGATCCGCCAGTACGACCATGAGGTGCAGGGTCGTAGCGTGATTAAACCGCTGGTTGGCCCGGGTTTTGGCCCGTCGGACGCGGCGGTCTTGCGGCCTCGATATGATCGGCCGGGCGGAATGGCTGTTGCATGTGGATTATGTCCCGAACTGAGCGATATCGACCCGTATTGGATGGCCATCGCCGCCGTCGACGAGGCCCTGCGTAACGTCATCTGCGTCGGGGCGAATCCGAATCACACCGCGATTTTGGACAACTTTTGCTGGCCTAAGGTTGACACGAAGGAGTCACTCGGCGCGCTGGTGCGTGCGTGTCGCGGTGCGAGCGACGCAGCCGTTGCATATGGCTTGCCCTTCATCTCCGGCAAGGACTCGCTGAACAATGAATTCTCGATGAGCCGTGAGGAGGCGAAGCGGACCGGTCTGCCCGAACGCATCGCCATTCCATACACTCTCTTGATTAGTGCTTTGGGCATCATCGACGACGTGCGGCAGTGCGTGTCGATGGATTTCAAAGAACCTGGTGATTGTCTTGTCGTTGCATCCGCGCCGGTAGATCGTGTCGGACTGAATGAGGCCCGCGCGATACACCATCGTGTGTCGGAGCTGATACGCACCGGCAAGGTCCAAGCGGCGCATGACGTGAGCGACGGAGGTCTGGCCGTGTCGATCGCCGAGATGAGCATCGCTTCCAACCTTGGAGTGACGGTCAATCTTAACGCTGAGGCATATGGCGACTCGATCTTCGCATCCGTCGCAACGACATATTGCCTGGAGATGTCGGAATTGGATGCCGGTGCATCCGGCCTGCCGATCATCGGGCGAGTAGACGCCGAGCCTCGCGTTCGGATCAAATGCGACGGGCTTGAGCCGATTGATCTGCCCGTGGTTGATCTTGCCGAAACCTGGCGGGCGCCGCTTGCACAAGGGGGTAGATAGCCGTGGCCGGTGTGCGTGTTCTGGTATTGCGAGCAGCCGGGATCAACCGCGAGGAGGAACTCGTATACTGCTGGCAACTTGCCGGAGCCGAGGCCACCCTTGTCCATATCAACGCGCTGGCTGAAAACCCCGCCATGCTCGACGACTTTCAGATTGTTACGATTCCCGGGGGTTTTAGCTACGGCGACGATATCGCCGCCGGAGTGATTCTCGCCCAGCGACTTCTGCTTGGGGTCGCGGATCGCCTGCAACACCTGGTTGATCGCGGTGGCGGACTGCTGGGAATCTGCAACGGGTTTCAGGTGCTGGTCAAGACGGGACTGCTGCCCGGCGGTGACATGGGTCGCGATCAGGTCACGGTCACCTACAACGACTCCGCCAGGTTCGAGGCCCGATGGGTGCGACTTAATGTCTGCACGGACCGTTGTGTGTTTCTCGAGCCCGACACGTACCTGGAGGCTCCGGTCGATCATGCTGAAGGGAAAGTCGTAACAGCCGGTGACACCATCGTGACGCGGTTGGACAAGGCCGGCCAGGTCGCTGTCCGTTACGTCGACGCCGACGGGCTATACGACCGGTACCCAGCCAATCCCAACGGCAGCGTCGCGGGCATCGCCGGTCTGTGCGACCCCACCGGTCGGATCTTCGGACTCATGCCCCACCCCGAAGATCACTTCGACCACACTCACCACCCTCTCTGGACCAGCTGCAATCCCCAAGTCCCCCCCACCGGCCTTACCGTCTTCCAAAACGCAGTCCGATATTGGGTATGAGCCGCGCCGTATCGTCTCGTTGACCCTAGAGCACATCAAGACCAACGCCCATCGAATGAACACGCTCGCGAACGACGCGAGGGGCCGCCCATCACCAGCGCGATCGTGGAGTCGTTGATCAAGCAATTCAATCAGCGGATGAAGAGCACGGAGAAGTTCCGGCCCCAAGACGGCGCCGAAGCGGTCCTACAGATTCGCGCCGCCTACCTGAGCGAGGACGATCGGGCGGAGCGGTTCCACGAACAACGCCCTCGTGGCCGGGCCGCCGGCCGGAATCGCCAAAAGCACGCCGCATAAACGGTCATGTACCGGCTACGCGCCTGTTGTGGGCGCTGGCCGGCGGGCTTATACTATGCAGGGTAGGCGACTCGCGGAGCTTGGTGAGTAGGAGATCCGGATCGATGCCGAACTATGAGTACGTTTGCAGAGCGTGCAATCACGAGTTTGAAGAGCTGATCCGTTCCAGCGCAGATAGGGATGCCGCTCGCTGTCCCGCTTGTGAAAGCAACAACATCGTTCGGAAGCTCAGCATTTTTACCGCCCGTCAGGGCGAGTCGACAACCTGCGACCTGGCGCCCGGCGGGGTGTGCTCCACATGCTGCAACCCCGACGACACCTGTCCCTTATAGTGTAAGTGTGATAGGGAGCACCGGATTGGCCCAACATGAGTTGACCTCGATAGTACGAATGCCGGTGGCCGGATTGCTTACGTGGTTGGTTCCCGGTCTAGGTCATATCTATCTTGGTGATCGGGCGAGAGGGCTGGTATTGCTTGTGGCCATCACCGCAACGTTCTGGTCCGGGGTCGCGATCGGCGGTGTGCAGGGCACGGTGGCTCCGCACTCCCGCAAGCTGTGGTTCATGGCCGAGCTCTGCAGCGGTGGTAACACCGTGGCCGCCTACGGCCTTCATTACTATGTTAATCCCGAATCAGCTCGATCACCGAAACCGGTTTTTGCCGGGCATTGGGCATCGGCGGAGGTCGGCGTTCACTACGCCGGCGTTGCGGGGCTGCTGAACCTCCTGGTCATGTTCGATGCCATCGCCCGGGCCGAACCCGCGTTCGTGACCAGACGTGGGAAACGGCAACATCCAGGGGAGCCGCCGTGATCTTTGCACTGGCCGGGCTGTTCACAACCGGGATCGATCTGACAGGCCCTCAGCGCTTTGTGTTGATGCTTCCGCTTTGTTTGAGTATTGCTGTCGTCTACAAGACGACGCGCTGTCGAACCCTGCGCGAGGTTCCCGTAGCGGTGCTGGTTCTGTGGGTAACTATTGTGGTCGGCATGTTCGCGGTTGGGTTTGGGTTGTGTGCTGCATTCGAGATCATGGCCTAACGCCACGTGGTGAGCGTCGCATGCCGAGGTTTTCCGTGTCGTGTCGAGTGGTCATCGTCCAGTGATGTTCGCGCCGTGTCTCGTTGGATACGCCGGTTCTGATGTTAGCCGTTCTGCCTGGAATCCATCCGGCCCAGGAGCAGTAAGGGGATTCGGCAAGGTCCACCGCGCGAACGGCGCTAGGATCGCTTATCCGAGCCCTCCTTGACATTTCGCGCGGGCGATCGCCCGCATGGACTCGCTCCGCGAGTGGCGAAATGTCAAGGACCGGCGCGGGGTGTGGATTGGTAACTCGCCCATGGTCCGTCGCTCGCGGGTCGGTTCAAGACTCTACCCAATAACTTGATGCTCACCCACACACCGGCGAAACGCACGCAGTGATGGCCAAATCCGCATCGCTTGTTACCCTTTTATGTGCTATGGCGGTGGATACCACACGGGCACCGGCTCCGAGGATGCTTCGCGGATTCCGGCGGTTCGACGCTTCAGCCGTGCTTGTCGGCGCGGTCTGTCTGGCTGTTCAACTTGCCTATCTGGCTGAGGGGACTGACGATCCGACGTTTGAGGTCCCCATCGTCGACGCCGGTGTCTATCACGACGCCGCGATGCGGTTTGCGGCGGGCGAACCGCTCTTTGGCGATGCGTTCTGGCAACCACCGCTGTTTCCGATTCTGCTGGGGTGCCTCTACCGCGTCGCCGGTCCGAGTATTCTTATCGCCAAGCTCGTGCTGGCGGGTTTGGCCACGCTCACCTGTCTTTTGGTCTGTTGGATCGGCCGGCGCGTCTTTTCACGACGGGTCGGTGTTGCAGCCGGGCTGATCCTGGCTCTGTACGGGCCGTTTGTCTTTTTCAGCACACGGCTGTTGCCGACCGGTCTGGCGGTGTTTCTTGATGTCATGGCTCTGGCATTGTGGCTTCGTTGTATTGAGCGACCTCACTGGCGCCGGTGGCTGCTCTTCGGTCTGATGGCAGGTGTCGCGACGATCACCGTTCCCAACGCAGCAGTCCTGCCTGTCATCGCAGTGATAGGATCGGTGATGTCGAAGCCGACGACGACGGGTCGTCCGGGCATTCGCGGCGCACTAATTGCCTGCTGCGCAACCGCGATCGGGGTAATCGTTCCCATCGGATCGGTCACCGTGCGCAACTACCTGGTCTCCGGTGACCTGATCACGATCTCGACAAACGGGGGCATCAATTTCTTCATCGGCAACAACCCACACAGCGACAAGACCGTGGCAATAAGACCGGGGGAGAACTGGAAGCGGCTGGTGAGGCGCAGCTACCGTGAAGATGCCCGAACCCGTGCACAGCAAAGTGCCTACTTCTTCTGGGAAGGACTGTCCTATCTAACCGATCACCCGCTTGGCTTTCTGCGCGGCATCGTTCGCAAGACGATCCGGCTGATCAATGCGCGTGAGATTCCGCGCAATGTGGACCCCTATGTCCACCGGGACCATTCGCACTTGCTTAGTACGCTCATGTGGCGGGCGGGGCCGTTCGCCTTTCCGTTTGGTCTTGTGGCCCCGCTGGCTGCGGTAGGTGTTGTCGTGACGTTGGCGTCGGGTCCGCGTCGTTTCGATGACCTTCGCAATCCCATCGGAGCCCGGAGCGCAAGCGACGGGACAAACGAGTCTCCCCTCGCTTGCACTCGGGGCTCGGATCAAACGTGCGGTAACCCGGTATCGTTCCATCAGCCGGAGGATGTACACTCGACATGCCCGTCCGATTATCAACGGACCGGAAGACTTGCCCTGCTGGCGTTCATCGTGGCGTACGGTGCATCGATCGTTCTGTTCTTTGTCAGCTCCCGCTATCGTCTGCCCATTGCCACGGTGATGACCCTGTTCGCCGCAGCGGGTGCTGTCTGGATATGGGATCAGTTGCGCGGTCGCTGCTGGCGGCGGGATCGGGGTCTTCTGTGTGCGGGTTTTGCGGCGTTCGTCATCTCGTCCATGATGGTCAACGTTCCAATCAACGCACCCACGGACGGCGTGAACTTCCGGGCTGAGATGGCAATGTGTGTCGGCCACGCACATGCGAGCAGAGGTAGATTCGACGAGGCACAGCAGCATCTGCGTCACGCTCTGGACCTCGATCCGCATTACACCGCCGCTGCTGCTAAGCTGGCCGGCGTCCTGGTCGAACATAACCGGTTGGATGAAGCGGAGAAACTGCTGCGCGATGCGTTGCCGTGGGACGAACAATCCACCGAGGCCGGAAACCGACTCGGTAGGCTGCTGCACACACGCGGGCGGACCACCGAAGCCGTCGCTATATTCCAAGATGCACTGACGATCGATCCCACATCGCCGGAGGCGCATGCCGGTCTGGCGGACGCATTCTTCGATGCGAACCGGATCGACGAAGCCGTCGATCACTATCAACAAGCCGTTGAGCTTGCCGACAACCAAGGTCCCGTGCTGATCCGGTTAGCTGATGCGCTCGTGCGGCGTGAGGATTATGCGGAGGCGATCGAACGGTACCGCCAGGGTCTGTGGCTCATCGAACCGGAATCGGTCGTCCTCAACCGTGTTGCCTGGCTACTGGCCACGTGCCCAGTGGTCGAACTGCGGGACTGTGAGCGGGCGATCGAGATCGCCGAGCATCTCTGTCGCATCACCGACTACAAGCACCCGGTTGCGATGGACACTCTGGCCGCTGCCTACGCCGAATGCGGTCGATGGGCGGATGCCGTCACCTTCGTGCGACACGCTATTGACACTGCCATCGCCGACAACGATCCCAAGCTGGCCGACTCATTTCGGCCGAGACTCGAAATCTACGAAGACCACCTTTCACGGCAGATCCAAAGCCCAACGGAATCATCGATAGCACCGCTGTCTGATAAACCGTAGCGAGTCATCCCCCGAATGAAAACAACCGGTCCGGTGCTGTTGGCGAAGTCAATCCGCGCAGGTAGTGAAGCCGATCCAGTTCGTGTGCCGATAATCCTGCGGCATCCTGAACAAGGAGACGATTATACCAGTCTATAGCAGCGACACCGGGCATATGTTTCATAAAGCCTTATGCCGCAGTGGTTTACATGAAAGCCCCTCTCGCTTGTCCACACTGCGCAGCCGTCATATTAGCGGAATGGGCGTTCGTCCGTTCTATTGCCTAGTCCACTGTGCGTTCGCAAGAAGGTCGACCTCGGTACTCTCTCTCGCTCAACTCATCGCTCCTGCCCTGCGCGGGTGGCTATGGCGATGGTGGCGGTGAATTTCTCGATGAACCTGTCGCTGGTCTTCGTGCTTCAGGAGCGAGGCCTGGCTTTGGCGACGGCCGTCTGCGCGGCGATCCAGGTCATCTGGTTGTCAGTCAGTCTTGCCCGCAAGCTGCCTCAGATAAATTGGCAGACCATCGGGCGCAGCGTCGCAAGAATGCTCGCCGCGACTGGGATCATGGCCGTTTCGCTGGCCGCCGCATCATGGCCGTTACTTGTGGGCCATTGGATTAGCAGCAACCCACCCGCTCGCCTTGCGATGCTCGTGATCGTCGGCGTCGCCGGCTATGCGTTGGCCGCGCACATTCTGGGGATCAGCGAGTTGAGTGCGGTACTCCGT
>Ga0307432_1002007_pt1 | contig 11476 bp, 11 predicted proteins | sample SalMarWE160150MG_FD_202158 | JGI IMG/M metagenome (GOLD analysis project Ga0307432, IMG submission 202158) | Salt marsh sediment microbial communities from the Plum Island Ecosystem LTER, Massachusetts, United States - WE1603-150 | ecosystem: Environmental > Aquatic > Marine > Intertidal zone >...
AAGTGTCGTATATAATTAATAATAAGTATGTATAAAATTAAATAAATCAATTTTTCAATATCGGCAAAATATCTATAATAGCATTTTCATAAAATAAATATCTCTATTATCTAAGATTTATTAAAAGTACAACACTCGTACACTATTCCAAAAAACCCACCAAGCATCACACCCTGACCATACCAATCATTAAACTATCCACCTTCTATCATCACTTAATAAAAAACTAAATATTTTCTTCTGTATGAAGGTAACAGGAGAGACCTTTTCTTATTAAATTAAGAAAAAGAGCCGAAGAGGTAAGATGCCACAAGCACCAAAACTTTCAGGCCAAAGGACCGTTACCGGACAGAACTCTGGAGAGCTTCTATAGAAACACCGAAGAGGCAATTCCTAATCTTTAGGAAATTCCATACAGAGTCTACTTTTAAAAAAGTTATTTCCCAATATATTATAGAAAGAATCTTTCAGGTAAAAGGACAGAGTAAGAGAGTAATATATTAATTATTTTCTTACTCTGTCCTTTTTTATTTGTATTGATAACAATAATATAAAAAATACTTTTAAGAAGTTTCGGTTATTAATTTCTTTTTTCTTAATAGATTATGAAAAATACTAAAAAAAGAAAGTAAAAAATGTGATATTGCAAGACTTGACCCCAATTTCCATAGAAATTATATAGGAGCTTCTTCTATTCAGATAAGAGTATATAATGATAGATTAGTTATAATGAATGAAGGAAAGCTTCCCCCTGAAGTTCCGGTAGAAAAATTAAAGACAGAACATTTATCCAAACCAAGAAATACTCTTTTAGCAGATGTTTTTTATAAGGCAGGTTTTATAGAAAGCTGGGGGAGGGGGACGATCAAGATAATGGAGAAGTGCCAGGAGCAGAAACTTCCTGAGCCTGATTTTGAGGAAGAATATGGAGTTTTTGTCGTAAAATTTTACCATGATAAATGGAATGAAGAGAATCTTAAGAAGTTAGGAATTAATGAAAGACAGATTAAGGCAGTAATATATGTGAAGGAAAAGGGAAAGATTATCAATAAAGAATATCAGGAAATCAATAATTGTTCAAGAAATACTGCATCAAATGATTTAAGACGATTAGTTGAAAATCATATTTTAAAAGAAAGTGGAGTTAAAGAGGCGGGATCTTATTACGATATTGCATAAGAATTGCACAAATTGCATAGCAATTGCACAAGAATTGCACAAATTAAATTTAAATAAATAATTAACGCATCCCATTTTCTTAAATGGGGAAGGCAAATCAAGCCAATGGTCCGGTAACTTTTAGGTTGTCCTGGAAGAAAAGAGAAGGGAAACAATAAAAGAGTGGATTAAATTCGGGAGCATTGAAGCGTGATAAAAAACCGTTAATCGTGCTCAGCAAGTAAGTAATTTTTTTAATGAGGTAATCGTTAGTGTAAACTTTAGTGGAGGTAATCCGCACATTTGATTTTTTAAGAGAAACCAGATATAATTTATTATACAATGTTAAAAAATATTATTAAAAAACAATTAAAATTTATATTCAAATCTCTTCAGTATTCCTTCGAATAGCCATCCCGGCTACAACATTTTTTACTTATTTTATTAATCTTACGTTGTCACACTTAACCGCAGCGTCAATATTTATGCTGTAATTAATTACAATATAATAAACGACAAACAAAAAATTAATCAAAAATTCTATTAGTTATTTAGCAAAAAAACAAAAAGGGAGGTAATTAAATTCTTATAATTAAACACATTTTTTTTCATGAATTATTTCATTAGAACAATCTATGAGATATTAAATCATCTTAATGTAAAATATTTTTATTTGTTAAACAAAAAAAGGAGGTAATTAAAATTTTTACAAAAAATAAATTATTATTGATTTTTATGCTTTTGATTAGCTTGATTTTAATAAGCTTTACAGTGAGCGTATTAGCAAAAGATAAGATTGTCTTTGTAGATTCGGGTTGGGATAGTGTCAGATTTCACAACGGTGTAGCTCAAACGATAATAGAAGAAGGTTATGGTTATCCTACAGAGGTAATTCCCGGTTCTACCGCATCTATTATTTTAGGGTTAAAGCAAGGGGATATTAATGTCGACATGGAACTTTGGACTTCTGGTACAGGAGAGATTTATTTTGAAGCTCTAGAAGAAGGAGTAATCATTCAGGCATCTATAAATTATGACGATAATGCCCAGGGACTTTATGTTCCTACTTATATGATTAAGGGTGATAGTGAGAGAGGAATTGAAGCGACCGCTCCGGATTTAAAAACAATATTTGACTTGAAAGATTACTGGGAATTGTTCAAAGATGAAGAGGACCCTTCTAAAGGCAGAATTTATGGTTCTCCCCCCACTTGGATAACTGACGAGATTTTAAGGACAAAACTAAAAACCTATGGTATGTATGAATACTATAATTATTTTGGACCTGGTTCAGACAGTGCCTTAAGTGCGGTAATTGTTGCTGCCTATGAGAAAGGCGAACCTATTGTAGCTTATTACTGGGAACCTACCTGGGTTATGGGTATGCTGGATATGACCCTGTTGGAAGATGAACCCTACAGTGATGAGAAATGGAATAATGGTAGAGCCTGTGAATTTAAACCCTCGGACTGTGTTATTGCCATTAACAAAGATCTCCCCGAAAGAGCACCGGAAGTGGTAGATTTTCTCAGCCATTATCATACTACCAGTGCTATGGCCAGTGCAGCCCTGTCTTATATGATGGAAAACGAGTGCGATACCGGGGATGCGGTAGTTTGGTTTTTAAAGACCAGAGAAGATGTATGGACAAAATGGGTACCGGAAGAAATTGCAGTAAAAGTAAAAGAAGCCATAAAATAAATTAGTTAAACATACAGTGTTTTTTCTAAAATAAAAACAAAAGGAAAAAATTGTTGCCTGCTTTTATTGTTTTAAAGCAGTCAACAATTATCATTATTACTATGAACATATTATTTGAATTCCCGGAATTTTTTAAAATCAATATGGGCAAATATGTCGAGAGTTTTATAAAATGGTTAGTCCATAATTATGATTTCTTTTTCGATGCAATTAAAGAAGGCATATTATGGTTTTTATTGCAGACACGGGGTCTATTTGTGTGGATTCCCTGGTTTGCCGTGATAATTATTGTACTTATTCTTGGATGGAAGCTTATTAATTGGAAATCCGGAGTTACTTTTGCCGGTTTACTTTTAATTATCGGTGCAATGGGTTTATGGGATGAGATGATGCTTACTCTATCTGTAGTTTTGGTTGCAGTAGTAATCGCCTGTTTAATCGGTATTCCCCTGGGTATCCTAATTGCCTATAATTCCCGTCTGGAAGCTATGGTAAAACCTGTATTGGATGCCATGCAGACTATGCCCTGTTTCGTATATCTAATCCCTGCTATCATGTTATTCGGATTGGGTAGTGTACCTGCTGTTTTCGCTACAGTAATTTATTCTACTCCACCGGCTATTCGTTTGTCCAATTTAGCCATAAAAGGTGTGTCTAAAGAAATGGTTGAAGCTGGAAATGCTTTTGGTTCAACGAAATGGCAAATTTTAACCAAGATAGAGCTTCCTCAGGCTTTTCCCACTATTATGATGGGAATTAATCAGACCACAATGATGGCAATGTCTATGGTGGTAATATCATCTATGATCGGGGCTAAAGGATTGGGACTAAATGTTCTGCTGGCAATAAACCGTATTGATATCGCTATGGGTTTTGAAGCAGGAATAAGTATTGTTTTTCTAGCGATAACCATTGATAGAATTACTCAGGCAATAGCCAACAAATACAAATATCCAAAATAAATCAAATTATCAATTTTTTTTAGATATGAAAATTAAAGGAGCTTAGTCAGCTGTGAGTGAAAAAATTGTAGTGAAAAAACTAACTAAAATATTTGGGAAGAGACCAAAAGAAATGTTAAAAAGGTTAGTAAAAAATCAATCAAAAAATCAGATTTTTAAAGAAACAGGTCATACTGTCGGGGTGAGTAGAGCTTCTTTTAGCGTAAATAAAGGAGAAATCTTTGTTATTATGGGTCTATCGGGAAGCGGAAAATCAACCTTGATTCGATGTCTAAACATGTTGAATAAGCCTACTGCCGGAGATATCTATGTAGATGGTGAAAATATTGTAAAATATAACCGTCAGCAATTAAGAGAATTTAGACAGAAAAAGGCTACTATGGTATTCCAGGGTTTCGGTCTTTTTAACCATCGTACCGTAATTGAAAATGTGGAGTATGGTTTAGAAGTTAGAGGAATGGATAAAAAAGAAAGGCATAAAATTGCTAAAGAAACTATTGATTCTGTTGGATTAAATGGATGGGAAGATAAGTATATTACTGAATTAAGCGGGGGAATGCAGCAGAGAGTCGGTTTGGCTCGTGCTTTAGCGAATAACCCGGATATCCTATTAATGGATGAACCTTTTAGTGCTTTGGATCCTTTAATTCGTCGGGATATGCAGTTAGAATTATTAGATATTCAAGATAAATTAAAAAAGACCATCGTATTTATTACTCATGATGTAAACGAGGCCTTCAAATTGGGAGATCGCGTAGGGGTAATGAAGGATGCGGAAATCGTACAAATAGGAGTGCCTGAAGATATTTTAAATAATCCGTCCAATGCCTATATTGAAGATTTTGTCAGGGATATTGACCGTTCAAAGGTTCTGCAGGCTAAACATATTATGTTTAAGCCTGGGGCATTGGCAACCAAAAAACATGGATTAAAAGTGGCTATTAAAGAGATGGAAACCAATGGGATTTCCAGTGTTTTTGTAGTTGATGAGAAACGAAGATTGCAGGGGATTATAACCATTGATGGTGCAATTGAAGGAATAAAGAATAATAAATCTATGCTGGATATTTTAAAGCATGATTATCATACCACTAATGAAGAAACCTATGTGCAGGAGCTGATACCCAAAGCAATTGAAACAAAATACCCAATTGCAGTGGTTAATGAGGATAATAAATTAGTTGGCATCATTGTAAGAGTATCGGTTTTATCCGGACTTGTATAGGATATATTTATGAATTTATTCTATAAGATATAAAGGAAAATTTCAAGAAACGAATTTAAATTAAAATCTGCCAGAGGACCGTTTTGCTAACTTAATCATTCGGTAACTTTTGCTAGCTTATTAGCCTAAACATAATTTAGAACTGGAAATACAGATTAAGAGAGAGAAAACGTGTAAAACAAATAAATAGTATCACAAATTAATACCGGATTGCCGTTCCCTGCTCCCTTTCTCTTGCCTTTTATATAGATGGGGGGCAAGAAGGCTGTTCAAAAAGACGGCGGTTGCCTATATAAACAAAATTTCTCTGTGATGAATTGATAAAATAGAAGGATTTAAAAAAATTAAAGGAGATAAAATTAATTATGCCAAAATATGAATGTCCGGATTGTCATAGAAAATTTCTTTACTGGTTTCTTCCTAAATATTGTCCTTATTGACATGGCAAACTAATTGAAATAAATTCTGATGTTCGGAAAAAGCTAGATAAACGGAAACAAAGAAAAGATATTAAGAAAAGGAGATAAAATTAATTAATAAAATGAACTTTAATAATCCTATACAATGTTGGATCATAATTGTTATAGTACTAGCAAAGGCAGTTTAGTTGATAATTAAAATTTGGTGATTTTTTTAAAAAGGGGAGCAAAGTGATATGTAGAAATTGATCATAAACATAATCATAGGCATATTAGTTATAGCTTATATATCCGGAGCAATATATTTAATTTTCGGTAAGGAAAGAATTGATAAATAGTTTTAAGTTGACAGAAGGATTTAAATAAGATTAAAAGAAGGGGATATTTAGGAAATAGGGTTATATAATAATTAATAATATATTTTAAAATTAAAAAAGGAGTTGGTATTATCTTAGGAATTAAACAGCAAATAGAGCAGGACGAATGGATAGAAACTCTGGAAAGAACAAGAGAAAGATTGGAAGAAGATCCAGAGTATCGAAAAAGGATAATTTGTTTGAAGAACAAAACTCAAGAGGAGATCAAAAAGAAGATTAAGGGGAAGAAAGTGGCAGTATCCTGGAGTGGTGGTAAAGATTCTATTGTCTTAAAACATATATGTCAGCAGATCGGCATCAATCGAACTTTCTGGGTTAGAAGTAATCTTGAATATCCCGAAGTGATTAACTGGATTGATAAACATGGCCCGGATAACCTGGAAGTTGTTAATACCGGTCAGGACTTAAAATGGCTGACAAAAAACCGGCATATGCTCTTCCCTCAGCATGGAAAAATAGCTTCTGTCTGGTACAAGATTGTTCAGAATACCGGGCAGAAGTGGTATTTTGAAGAAAATGAAATTAATATGCTTCTGGTTGGTAGGCGGATAAAAGACGGAAATGACCCCGGCAAAGATGGTATGAATGTGAATAAACATGGTGTAGTCTATTATTCCCCCATCTATAATTGGAATCACGAAGATGTAATGGCCTACATAGAGTATTTTAATATCAAGTTACCGCCTTTATATAAATGGGCTAACGGTTTTCAAGTGGGAACCGGCCCCTGGGCTGCCCGAGAACATACCGGTTCTATACAAAAGGGCTGGGAAGAGGTTTACAATATTAACCCCTCAATAGTGGAAAAGGCAGCAAAACATATAACCTCAGCAGTAAAGTTTTTGGAAAATTTAAATTAAATAAAATTTTGAACTTATAGTTGTTATGTAGGAATAGCATAGCAGAGGAGTTTCATTGTGAAGGAGATTATTTCAATATCAGGGGCCTGCGCTGATCGGGCTAGAATAAAAATAAGATTTGATTTAAAAGGTAAGGTTAAAAAATTAATTGAAACCCTCATAGTAGAAGGCTTTTCGCTATCGATTGATCAGAAAGGCTTTCTATACGGAGAGGCAAGAGGAACCTTTGAAGAAATTTCTCGGTTGCTGGAGTTATTAAAAATAAAAAGGTTTTAAATCAGAAAACGAGGGTAATTTTAAAGAATAAATAGAGGTAATTTAGGTGCAAGTAAATTTAAAAGTTCTAAAGATGATCAGAGCTTTTTATAAGGTGGAGCTAAAGAAAAACCTATCTAAAAGAAAAAGCAAAGAATATCTAAAGGCTTTAGAACGAATTGAGCAATGTATTGTGGAAAAAAAGAGGCCCATTAGAAAAAAGAGAGGAAATTAGTGTGCCCCGATAGGCTAAGTTTTTTAACTAAATTTGACAAATTTTATCAGAAACTAATTAACTTAGAAAAAGAGGATAAAATAAACGAGCCAGAATTCTATATGATTATAATTACTAAAGCTAAGGCAATGAACCGAGAAAGACTGAATAAAAAAGGAGTTTGAAAGGAAATTTTATATAAGGATCAAGAAATTTTTAATTATTTTATATCAAGCCATCTTTTGATTTTATTCTATTTAATTCAGGCAGTAAGGCAAAAGAGGTGAGGAGAATGAAAAATCTGAATCCTGAAATCGTGTTGATATTAGACGAAGAAAAGGTAGTTTTTATGTGTAAAATTTGCGGTAAGGTATGGAGTCCTAAGGTCCTTAAAGATGGTCGTCTCAGCAGGGGATCTTGGCAATGTCCTAATGGCTGTAAACTTAAAGAAAGTAAGGAATCTTAAAAAAGAGGTAAAGAATGAATAAAAGAAATATAATGATGATTTCAATTCACGGTGACCCAACGGCGGAGATCGGGTCTGAGGAACAAGGTGGGCAACCTATTTATATAAGAGATATCTGTAGATTATTATCAAGAGATTTTCAAATAGATATATTTACGAGAAAAAATACATTAGAAGAAGATATTATGGAGTTATTTCCTGGAATCAATGTGGTTAAAGTAGAGGCAGGACCGGTTAAATTTATCCCAAAAGAAGAAATTTACCTATATCTAAACGAATTTTTTATGAATACTTCTCGCTGGATTGAACAGAATAAGAAAGAATACTCATTAGTTCATTCACATTATTGGTATTCGGGGAGTGTTGCCCTTAAGTTGAAAGATTATTTTGAGATACCGATGGTGCACAATTGCCATTCCCTGGGTAGAGTAAAGTATGAAATTCTAAAGGAAGATAAACCACCCTTTGCAGATATGAGATTGTTGGAAGAAGAATTGATTTTAAAGAGGGCTAACGCTATAATTGCCTCGACACCTCAAGAGGTAAAAAATATTTTAGACCTTTACAATCTTGCAGGAGAAAATATTGAATTGATTCGTGCTGGAGTAGATGAAAGATTATTTAAGCCTATTGAAAAAACGATGGCCATAAAAGAAACAGGTTTAGATTTAAAAAATGTCATTCTATTTGTGGGTAGAATAACTAAAGCAAAAGGATTAAGAATACTTATTACTACCCTTGCAAGAGTGAAAAGAAGTACATTAAAAAATTAATAAATAAGACAAATTTATCCGATGATGTTATTTTTTTAGGTCCTATTGAAAGAGAGAAACTTCCCTATTATTATTCAATTGCAGATATCTGTGTAGTCCCTTCTTTATATGAATCATTTGGGCTTGTAGCAGTAGAAGCTATGGCCTGTGGTACTCCAGTAATTGCCTCAAAAGTGGGTGGTCTTGCCCATACCGTAAAAGATGGATATTCCGGTTTGCATTTTGTGCCTGGAAGATCTGATCAATTAGTTAAGAAGATATTAGGAATTATTACAGATTCGGAAAGATTAAAAGAGATGGGTATAAATGCTCGCATAAGGACAGCCAAAGAATTTGGGTTGGAAAGAACTGTTAACCAGATAAAAGAGTTGTATGAATCCTTGATTTTCTAAAGGAGCAGAAGATGGAATATATTCTTGTTTCTGATTTGGATGAGACATTAACTGGAGATAAAGAAGGAGTCTCGCAGTTTAACAAGATTATATTATCTAATAGAGAGAAATTTTACTTAGTCTATTCCTCCGGAAGGTTTAAGAAATCAATATTATCAGTCATAAAAAAAGAAAGATTAATCCAACCAGATGCTATAATTTCCAATGTGGGTACTGAAATATACTATGCCCCTAGCTGGGATATAGATAAGGAATGGGAAAAAATAGTTAAAAAAAATTGGAATAAAGAAAAGATCGCTTCCATTCTTCGTAGATTTTATCTGCAGCCCCAGCCTTATGAAAAAAAATTTGTAATACCATATTATATTGAAGAGAAAAATATGGCAAAAAAGGTAAAAGAAGCATTGAAAAGACATAAAGTTAAAGTTATATGCACTAGGGGTTTTCAGCTCCAAGAAGTGATAAAAGCACCGGTGACATCCACTGCTCCTGTTGCCTTCAGTGTATTTTCTGACAAACTATATCTGGATATTGTTCCAGAATGTGCAGGGAAAGGGAATGCTGCTAAATACATTAGAAATAAAATGAGTTTACCAATAATTTGTTGTGGAGATGCCGAAAACGATGAAAATATGTTAAAAATTAGTAATTATGGGATATTAGTAGGAAATACATCTATTCGGTTAAAACGTAAGTTATTAAATTTTTCCAACATATATTTAGCTAAATCTTATTATGCAAAAGGAGTAATCGAGGGATTAAAATTTTATAGTATTATTAAGCAATAGATTGTGTCTGGGGACCGTTATAATGCCCACTGACATTGTGGAAGCTATGAGATAGAGAAGATAAATATAAAAGAGTTTTAGAAACTATAAAAATAAGTGATACAACAAAAGAGTTGAATATACAAATCAAATATTCGGAGATTGGAATATGCGGGCTTTCTTGCAGGCTTTGCCCTAGTTACCACACCGAAAGTAAATCTTAAGTTTTTCATTCAATATTGGATGAAATAGCTGAGAGAAAAAATTATTATTTAAAATCAAGAAAATGAAAAAAATTAAGGATTCTTGAAGAGAAAACAGTTGACACCAATATGGGGCTCAACGAAAATTTACGGACTTAAAAAATAAAACTATCACCGTTTTTTACAGTCAATAGAATGAGAAGGGTGGATTAACTATGAATAATTTAGCGGAGTGGATAAAAGAAGTTTTGGGCTTGAGCCCTGGGGTACAGCTTAAAATATTTGCCTCTTTAGTTATTGCCTTGATTTTACGAATTATTTACTCTTTGATTATAAAAATAGTAAGGCGTCGGACTGAAAATGTACGCATTCGTTATAGCTGGAGAAAGATATTAGGTTATATAGTTATTATTTTAGGCATATTTTTAATAGGGCGTCTATGGTTTAGTGGTTTTCACTCTATAGCTACTTATTTGGGTTTATTGTCAGCCGGTATAGCTATTGCCTTAAAAGATGTGGTTTCAAATTTTGCAGGCTGGCTTTTTATTATCAGCAGGAGGCCTTTTTCTGCAGGAGATCGTATCCAGATTGGTGAATATTCTGGTGATGTTATAGATCTTCGTATTTTTCAATTTACTCTTTTGGAAATCGGTAATTGGGTAAATGCTGACCAAAGCACGGGGAGAATTATCCATATTCCTAATGGTATAGTACTAAATGAACCATTAACTAATTACAGTAAAGGGTTTCAGTATATATGGAATGAGGTGCCAATCTTGATTACTTTTGAGAGTAATTGGGAGAAAGCGAAAAAAATATTACAAAAAATTGCTAATGAGAATGCGGAACACTTAACTAAAGCAGCTGAGAGGAGAATCAAAGAGGCTAGTAAGAAGTTTATGATATTTTATTCCAAACTTACTCCTATTGTTTACACAAGTGTAGAGGGCAGCGGAGTTTTGCTGACTATACGATATCTTTGCGAACCCCAACGTCGTCGGGGTAGTGAACAAGCGATATGGGAAGATATTTTAAGAGAATTTGCCCTACATAATGATATAGATTTTGCCTATCCTACCCAGCGCTTCTATAGTCACCAGGTTGAGGGTAAAGATTTTGTCAAAGGACGGTTGTAGGTGAGGCCAGGCTTAGGTCGTGATATTTAGCAGGTGAAAATCCTGTCTGGTAAGATTATAGCCGAGTTCATAGCGATTAGAGCTGAACCTCAGCAGCAAATTTTTGGAAAATTCAAAATAAATAAAGAATGCCCTAAATTAATGCTTGAAAGGCTTAAAAATAAAATAAAAATTATTGTTATTTTCTCCTAATTTTTTATTTTTAGTGTTATAATTATAAATACAAAAGGGAGTGTGAGCGCCGAAATTACACTCCCTTTTAATATGACTATATCGAAAGATTTAGCATGCGTTTTCCTTCCGGTTTTTTTATTTTGTTAGGCTTAAATATTTTTTCAGTATCTCTTACCCAGCAAATTGAGGACTCTCTCTTTCTTTCTCTTATTAGTCATTGTTATACTAGTGTAGTGCGTCCAACACTTCTTTACATTTGGCGATCTTCGCCAAAATACGCTCCACCGGAGCGCTCCAGATGAAAATCTTTGGATTTTGGTTGTGATTTTCCAGGTAGTCTTTGATAGCTTTGATCAAGGCTGAGACGTTTTGAAAAGAACCGCGTCGTATCCGT
>Ga0307432_1002008_pt1 | contig 11472 bp, 7 predicted proteins | sample SalMarWE160150MG_FD_202158 | JGI IMG/M metagenome (GOLD analysis project Ga0307432, IMG submission 202158) | Salt marsh sediment microbial communities from the Plum Island Ecosystem LTER, Massachusetts, United States - WE1603-150 | ecosystem: Environmental > Aquatic > Marine > Intertidal zone >...
GATCAGTGCGGATTAGTGTTCCCAAGAAAATGGTCCACTCCGGCTGGCGCAATTTCTAATCCCTAAATCTCTTTCCTCCCCATGCGCATTCATCGACTTTCCCAGGCCCTGATCAACAAAATCGCCGCGGGCGAGGTGATCGAGCGGCCGGCGAGCGTGGTCAAGGAGCTGATGGAAAACGCGGTGGACGCCGGGGCGACGCGGATTCACGTCGCGGTCGAGGCCGGCGGGGCGGACCTGATTCGGATCACCGACAACGGATGCGGCATCGTGGCCGACGAGTTGGAATTGGCGCTGGCCGCCCACGCGACGAGCAAAATTCAGGACGCCGACGACCTGTTTCGCGTCGGCACGCTCGGGTTTCGCGGCGAGGCACTGGCGTCGATCGCCGAGGTGAGCCAACTGGCGCTTCGCAGCCGCACGGCCCAGCAACCCGAGGGAGCCCAGATTGAAGCGGCCGGGGGGCGGCTTTCCGACGTGGGCCCCTGCGGCGTGCCGGTGGGGACGACCGTCGAGGTCCGCAATTTGTTTTTCAACATGCCGGTTCGACGCAAAGGGCTGCGCTCGGCCACGACCGAGTTGGGCCACGTCAAGGAAACCTTTACGCGGATCGCCCTGGCGCTGCCCCAGATCGACTTTGCCCTGACGCACAACGACCGGACGGTCGTCGACCTGTCGGGCACGGCGCGCTGGCGCGACCGGATCAGCACGTTTTTCGGACGCGAGCTGGCCGAGAATCTCATCTGGGTCGAAAGCACCGACGGCGACGTGCAACTCTCGGGCTACGTCGCCCATCCGAGCCACAGTCGGGCCAACAACCGGATGCAGTACTTTTTTCTCAACTGCCGCTACATCCGCGACCGGTCGTTGCAGCACGCGCTGGGCGAGGCGTACCGGGGGCTTTTGCTGTCGGGCCGCTGGCCGATCGCCTTTTTGAACCTGGCCATGCCGCCCGAGGCCGTCGACGTCAACGTCCATCCGACGAAGATCGAGGTGCGGTTCCACAACGCAGGCCAGCACTACGGGCAGCTTCTCTCGACGCTTCGGACGAAGTTCCTGTCGACCGACTTGCACGTTCGGGTCCGCGGCAAATCGGACGACCCGACCGGTGCCCACGACGACGACCAGGCGGCCCAGCTCCGTGAGGAACTGGTCGGCTGGGCCAAGGGGAAGGTCGCCCAGTGGGAGACCGATGCGGCGGCCGACGAGGCGGACGTGCAGGGGACGTTTGACATGAGCGGGCCGGCCGGGTTGGACGAGCGACTCGAGATCACTCAGCTCGATCGCGCATGGGCCGCGGCCGGTGGCAGACGCGCCACCATCGCCCCAGCCGACCGGGGCGGTCCGGTCGCCGAAGGCAGCCTGGGCGAGCGAGGAGAGATGGTTCAGCCTGTTGGCGCGGCGGCCGGATCGAGCCCACCGCGGGCCGTCCAGGTCCACGACCGCTATCTGGTGACCGAGAGCGAGGACGCGCTGGTGATATTCGACCAGCACGCGCTGCACGAGCGGATTCTCTACGAGCAGTTGCGTTCGCGGCTGGCGGGGAGCCCGCTGGAGACGCAGAGCTTGTTGGTGCCCGAGCCGGTCGATCTCGCCCCGGCCGAGGCGGCCGCGGTGGTTGAGCACCGTGAGACGCTTGCCCGGCTGGGAATGAACGTCGAGCCGTTCGGGGGCGACACGGTGCTCATCTCGGGCTATCCGGCGATGCTGGCCAATTTGCCGCCGGCGGAGGTGCTCCGCGAGTTGCTCGAACCGCTGATGACGGCCGGCGGCGAGGCGGCGCGCGACGCTTTGCTCGATGAGTTGCTGCATACAATCGCATGCAAGGCGGCCGTCAAGGCGGGCGATCGGCTGGCGCCGGACGAGATCACGGCGCTCTTAGCGCAACGTCATTTGGTCGAGCACGCCCACCACTGTCCCCACGGCCGGCCGACGGCGCTGGTTTTCACGCGGGAGGAGCTTGATAAGCGGTTTAAGAGGAGTTGAAAGTCGAGAGTCAACTTCTGGCGTGTTTCTTTCCAAAAATGCCCCCCCACACTACAATGACAGAAACGGAACGTCACCCTCCAATCCCCAATCCCTAATCCCTCGCCAACCATGAGCACTAGCCTTTCCCGTCCGCCCCAAACCCCGACGAACCTTCGCAAGGTGGGCATTCTTTTTGCCGGTGGGCCCGCCCCGGCGGCCAATGCGGTCATCTCGACGGCGTCGGCCGCCTTCTTGCGCAACGACATCCGTGTGGTGGGCATCAAGCACGGCTATTCCAATCTGGTGGAGTTCGGTCCCGATCATCCGATGATCGAGGGTCGCGATTACATCGAGATTACCCACGACCGGCTCAAGCGGACCCGCAATAGCCAGGGGATTCTGATCGGCACGGCGCGGACCAACCCGGGCCAGAACGTCTCGAGTCCCGAGCACTTGAAGGACCCCAAGCGTGTGGCGCCACTGCGGACGGTTTACGACGCGTTGCGGTCGATCGACGTGGACGCACTGATCTCGATCGGCGGCGACGATACGCTCAAGACGGCGAACAAGTTTCATCTTTTTCAGGATCAATTGCCCCCCGAGTGCCCGCGACTGCCCATTGTCCACCTGCCGAAGACAATCGACAACGACTACATGGGCATTGACTTCACGTTCGGCTATTTCACGGCGGTCGAGGTGTTGGCCACCGAGCTCCGCAACCTGTTGGCCGACGCCGAAAGCTCGCGGAGCTATTTCCTGGCCGAGACGATGGGCCGCAGCGCCGGCTGGTTGTCCTACGGGGCGGCGGTCGCCGGCGAGGCAAGCCTGGTGATCAGCATCGAGGACATCTACGACGACTACGAAGCCATCGAGACGATCACCAACGAGAGCGGCCAGACCACGACTCGAAGGGTCATGAATCTCGACGCCGTCGTCAAGCGAATCGTGGCCACGATGCGGGCACGCGAGAACGAGGGAAAGGAGTACGGCGTGATCGTGTTGGCCGAGGGGCTGGCCGAGCTTTTGCCCTACGCCGAGATCGAAGGAATCCCCCGCGATGAGCACGGACACATCGCCATTGTGCAGGTGAACCTGGGACGATTCTTCGCCGACCTCATCGCCAAGGAATACAAGAAGCAGACCGGTCGCAAGCGGAAGATCACGGGCCTGACCTTGGGCTACGAGAGCCGCTGCGCGCGGCCGCAGGCTTTCGACGTCATGCTAGGCGCGCAGTTAGGGGTGGGCGCCTATCGCGCGTTGGTCGAGGAACAAAAGCACGGGGGCGTGATGGTTTCGGTCTCGGGCCAGCTCGATTTGAATTACGTCCCGTTTTCCGAACTCGTCGATCCGGAAACGCTCGTGACCGTCGTGCGCTACATCCGGCCCGACTCCGACTTCCATCGGCTGGCGCGGTTTTTGGAGACGTACGTCGGCTAGCCGGCGAGGGTGTCAAGCCGGAGCACGATATCGCGGGTGGTGCACATGAGAAAATATCGCTCTCTCAACGGCTTCTGCTGGCTCGTGCTCGTGGCGATTGCCCTGGCGGGTCCGTCGGCCCGGGGCGGGGAGCATCGTTTTCTCGAAAAGCAGGTCGACGGCGCGCGGCTGGCGTACGTCGACGACGTGCCGGTTTTGTCGATGCACGGGTCTCCCGAGAAGATGGGCCGGCAGTTGGCGTCGCTTGCGGGTCCGGCGGCCGAGCGGCTGGTTGTTTACCCCAAGCAGACGTTTGGACGTCACGGCAGCCGGCAGTCGTGGGAGCGGTTGATCGTGGCGAGCCGGGCGCTCTGGCCCAACATTCCCAAGCGCCATCGCGAGGAAATCGACACGGTGGTCCGCCTGGCGGGCATCGATCGCGACGCGCTGGTGGCCGGCAACGTGATGATGGACGTTTATCGGGGCTTGGGGTGCTCGTCGCTGTTGGTCGAGCCGTCGCGCAGCGCGACCGGCGGACCGATCATGGGGCGCAATCTCGATTTCTTCAGCAACGGCTATCTACATCAGTACACGCTCGTGACCGTCTATCGGCCGGCCGGGCATCACGCATTTGCGTCGGTGGGATTTGCGGGATTATTTGGGTGCCTCTCGGGCATGAACGACCAGGGGCTGGCGCTGGCGGTCCACGAGGTGCTGGCCGGCCGCGACGGCTCGCGATTGTTCAATCCCGAGGGGGTGCCCTACACCTTCGCCTTGCGGCGCGTGTTGGAGGAGTGCGCGACGGTCGACGAGGCGGAAAAACTGATGCGCTCGATGAAGCGAACCACGATGTACAACGTCGCGCTGTGCGACCGGCGGCGGGCCGCCGTGCTCGAGGTCACGCCGAAGAGCGTCGTGCGGCGCGACGCAATTGATGGGCTGTGTCCGTGCACGAATCACTTCCGCACGGCCGAGCTGGCCGTGTTTCCTCTTTGCCGTCGGTACAACGCGCTTTTGACCGACGTGCCGGCGCGGCTCTCGGTCGACGACGTGATCGGCCGGATGGACGCGGCCAACATGGGGCGGCTGACGCTGCAGACGATGGTTTTCGAGCCGGCGCCGCTTCGGTTTCACCTGGCCTTTGGCCATCTGCCCGCCTCGGCCGGGCCGTTTCACAAGCTTGAGCTGGCGCCGCTTTTTGAGACGGACGTTGCGGCGCTGAAATGAAGCCCCGACCGCTGACTTCCGTCCGCGGCTATCATGCTACCGCCTACCAAGGCTCAGAGTGTTCCCTTCGTGCTCGGCACGCCGGTGGCGTAGGGGTCGATTTCGACGGCCATGCGCAGCGCTCGGGCCGTGGCCTTGAAGATGGCTTCGGCCACGTGGTGGCTGTTGCGGCCGTAGTGCAGATTGACGTGGAGGTTGCACATCGCGTGGCTGGCCACCGCCTGCCAGAACTCGGCCACCAGTTGGCTGTCGAACTGGCCGATGGTGGGCGTGGGCAGTTCGGCGTTGAAGACGAAGTAGGAACGCCCGCCCAGATCGACCGCCGCCGAGACGAGCGACTCGTCCATTGGCACGGTCGCCTGGCCATAGCGGCGGATGCCCGACTTGTCGCCCAGCGCGCGGGCCAGGGCCTGGCCCAGGCAGATGCCGACGTCCTCGACCATGTGGTGCTGGTCGACCTCGAGGTCGCCGGTGGCTTTCACTTCGAGGTCGAACGCCGCGTGTCGGGCCAGCAGCGCGAGCATGTGGTCGAAAAAGCCGACGCCAGTGGAAATCGTGGCGCGGCCCGAGCCGTCGAGGTCGAGCGAGAGTTCGATTTGGGTTTCGGCGGTTTTGCGTTCGATTCTGGCGGATCGGGTCATGATCATGCCTTTGAAGGGGTGGAAGGAGGCAGTCCGCGCGGGGTGGGCTCTCTAGTAGTTGCCAAACATCGCTCCACCGGCACGGGGCCGGTGGTGGCGTTGTGTGTTTATGTTGTTCAGATGATTGCCACAAGTCGTTCCAGGAAGCGGTCGATCTGCTCGTCGGTGCCGACGCTCACGCGGAGGCCGTCGCCCCAGCCGGCGTAGTTCATGTAGCGGACGAAAATGCCTTCGTCGCGGAGCCGCTCGAAGATCGGGTGGACGGACAGCGTCGCATGGGTCGCCCAGACGAAATTGGCCTGGGAATCGACCACGTTAAAGCCTAGCTTACGCAGCCGGTCGGTGAGTCGGGCCCGGGTCGCGAGGATCTTGGCGCGATTGTCGGCCAGCCACGCCCGATCGCCCAGCGCCGCGGTGGCCGCGGCGATTGCCACCGCGTCGCAATTGTAGGAGTCTTTTACTTTCACCAACTGTTCTATGAGGTGCGGCTGGGCAACCAGGTAGCCGAACCGCAAGCCGGCCAGCGCGTATGACTTGCTCAAGCTCCGCGAGACCATGATCCGCTCGCACCGCGCGACCAGGTCCATGCAGTCGCTCTCGGCGAAATCGACGTAGGCCTCGTCGACCAACAGCGGACAGGGCAATCGCTCGGCCAATTCCAACACCCGCTCCGGCGAGACCATTGTGCCCGAGGGGCTGTTGGGATTGGCCAGGAAAACCAGCCGCAACCCGGCCGCGCCGGCGGCGAACGCCTCGGGCAGACTCCAGTCGGACTCGAATCGGACTTCTTCGCTCCGCGCGGCCTGAAGCTCGGCCAGCGTTTTGTACAGGATGTAGCTTGGGTAAGGCAGCCGCAGAAGCTCCCCCTGGCCCACCAACGCCCGGGTGACGATCGTCAGCAGGTCGTCGCTGCCGTTGCCGCAGAGGATCCATTCGGGCTCGACGCCCAAAAGCTCGGCGGCGCGGCGGCGGAACTGGCCGGCCATGGGGTCGGGATAGCGCCGCAGACTTTCGGCGGCCGTCCGACGAATCGCTTCGACCGCGGCCGGCGAACACGGGTAGGGATTCTCGTTCGTGTTCAGCTTGATGACGCGGCTGGTCTCGGGCTGCTCGCCCGGCTGATAGCCGGCCATCGCTTCAATTTCAGGACGAAAGTAGGGCATTGGGAGTCAGGAGTTAGGATTGGCTTGATAGCCGTGGGCGGAAGCCCACGGTCACTCTTCGTACTTCGCCCTTCGTACTTCGTCCTTCCTCACGGTCACGCTGGCTCGATGGGCGGTCAGTCCTTCCTTGGTGGCGAGGATTTCGACGTCCTGGGCCATTGTCGTGAGGCCCGAGCGGTCGAAGTGCAGGATGCTGCCCGCGCGGAGGAAATCATTGCACGACAATCCGCTGGCGAATCGGGCGGTGCCGCTGGTGGGCAGCACGTGCGACGGGCCGGCCGCGTAGTCACCCAGCGCCACGGGCGTGAAATTGCCGAGAAAAACGGCGCCGGCGTGCGGGATTTGCTCGGCCAGCGCTTCGGCATCGTCGGTGGCGATGTGCAGGTGCTCGGGGGCGATTTCGTCGGCCAGGCGGCAGGCCTCGTCGGCGTCACGGGCCAAGATCACCGCGCCGAACTCCTCGAGGCTTTGCCGGGCCAACTCGCCGCGGTCGAGCTGGGCCAACCGTCGGGCGATTTCGGCAACCGCGGCGTCCAAAACCTCCTCGTCCCAGCCGATCAAAATGCTCGCGCCGGGGGCGTGCTCAGCTTGGGCCAGCAGGTCGTAGGCCGTGTAGTCGGCCCGGGTCGAGCGGTCGACGATCACCACGACCTCGCTGGGTCCGGCGATCGAGTCGATGTCGACCTCGCCGTAGACGTGGCGCTTGGCCAGGGCCACGAACAAGTTGCCGGGGCCGACGATCTTGTCGACCCGGGGCACACCCTCGACCCCGTAGGCCAGCGCGGCGACGGCCTGGGCACCGCCGAGTCGGTAGACCTCGTCGACGCCCAATTCATGACACGTGGCCAGCAGGTCGGTGTTGTAGGAGCCGAAGGGGGTCGGTGGCGCGACGACGGCCAGCTCTTCGACCCCGGCCACCTGGGCCGGCACGGTCGTCATCAGCACGGTCGACGGATAGGCGGCCGCTCCGCCGGGCACGCAAATGCCCACCCGACGCAGCGGAAGATAACGCTGCCGCAGGTAGCCGCCGGGCCGGTCGACGCGGACGTCGTGGTGCAAAATGGCCTCTTGGAATTCGCGGATCCGGCCGGCGACGCTGCGAACGGTCGAGAGCAGCTCGGGGTCGGCCTGGCGATGGGCGGCGGCCAGTTCGTCGGACGGGACGCGGATCGTTTCGGCCGAAAGCTCGGCGCGGTCGATTCGGGCCGTGTAGTCCAACACGGCCGGCAGACCGCGCTGGGCCACGTCGCGGCAGATCCGCTCGACGACCTGCTGGGGGCTGAGCGGCTCGCCGAAAATCTCGATCGTCCGCTGCCGCCCGGCGGGGCTCACCACGTTGCCGGCCGGGCTCAGCCGCCGGCGCAGCGCGTCCATGGCCGCGCGGATGTCGTCCTTGCGACTGTCGATTCGAGGGATTTCGAGCGTGGGGTGGTTGGGCATGGGCTCAATGCTCCGAAAGACCCCTTCTGCGGGGTGGTTTTACTGCCGCCGCTTGACGAATTTCCCTGGTGAAACAGCGGCGCCGGTCGTCTTCGATCAGGACACGTCCATCGCCCATTGTGTTCCCTGGTTGCCTGCAAAGGAAGCCCCCACAACCGCCAGGGACCTGATGGCCGCCGCCGCTTTTTTCGATTTCGGGCGAATTTGCCGGTCCGACGGTGGCGGCCGACGCCCGAGAGATACTACAATTAGGAAGGTCTCGGTGGATTTCATTTCTTGATAGGAAAAGGGGATAGTCCATTTTTGCCGCCAGCGGCCCGAAGGCTGCTTCGCACAAAATGGACCTGTCCCCTTTCCCCCGGAACCGTGGAACAGAGTCTGTTTATCATCACCTGTACGACGTGTCAGGCGCGGCTCGACGTGCGCGACGAGTCGCTCATTGGGCAGATTGTTGCCTGTCCGAAGTGCCAGAGCATGGTCCACGTCGCGCCGCCGCCGGGCTGGTCGCGCCCTGGGCAACCGGAGCCGGACGCCGCGCCGGATAGTCAAGCGGCTCCGTCGGCCGAGCCGAAGGCCGAGAACGAGCCCGAGGCGACGCATCCCAAGGCGCCAGCGGACAATGCGGCTGAGTCTCGCCCGAGTGGTGCCGGGTCGGAAGGGTCGCGATGGACGCGCGCGGCGGGCGTTGTGCCGCCGCCGTTGCCGAAGCAACGTCCGCGCGGCGAGGCAGCTTCCGCCGCAACGAGCCCTTCGGCAACCGCGAGTTCTTCCCAGGCCGCGGCGGCTTCGACCGGCGTCGCGATGCCGGTGGCCATGTCGGCCGCACTTTCGCCGACCGAGCAGCTTTGGCGCAAGGTGTTCGTTTGGGTCGGATTGCCGGTGGTCGGCCTGGTGGTGGTTGTCTTTTTGTTGCTAATGTTTCGGTCCGACGGCGGGCCAGACGGCGCGGTCGAGCAGCCAACACCTGCCGCATCGGCGACTTCGTCGCCAGCATCGTCGGTGGCACAGCCGTCCGAGCAGCAGCAAAACCCGCCGGCGGAATTGCCCTCGGCCGGGGCGCTGGCAGTCGAGTGGGTTCCCGACGACGCCCGGCTGGTTGTCAGTTTTGCGCCGTCGCGGTTGGCCGATCGTTCAGGAATGGATCGCATGCTTGAAGCAGCGGAGCCCTATTGGCAGCCGGTGCTGGGGCGTGTGTTGGCCGCGCTGGCCTTGCGCCCCGGCGAGTTGCGCCGCGTCACCTGGAGCACGGGCACGCTGCGCAATCCGACCGGCCGGGGCGTGATTGTCATCGAGGTCGAGCCGGACTGCGATCTGGGGCGGCTCGCTACCTTGGGCGTGCCGGCGGCGACACGATTTCGCGGCGTGGTGTGCCACCGACTGACCCAAGGCGATTGGCAACAGCCTTTCGCGGTATTGGGCCCCCACACAATCGTGACCGGTTCGGCGGACGTTTTGGAGGCGTTGGGTTCGCGCGGCAAGCCTCGGCTGGCGAGCCGGGCGCTGGCCCAGTTGATCGAGGCCGTGCCTCGCGAGGCGGAATTGTCGGTGCTGGTCGATCTGGCCTCGGCGCGGCGGGCGGGCTGGCCGCTGCCCGAGCGGGCGATGGCCGTCTGGCCCATCGGCGAGCGGTCGTGGCAAATGCTCTGGCGGCGGTGCGAGGGACTGGGCCTGGACGTGCGGCTGGACGGCGGCACGATGCACACCAAGCTCGACCTGGTTTGTCCCGACGCCGCGGCCGCCGAGGCGGTCTTGGCAGCCGTCGAGCGACTCGTGCCCGGCGGCCGGTCGATCCTCGCCGAGAAGGCCAAGCAGCTTGCGCCCGAGGCCAAAGGGCCGCAGGCCGAGGCTTATGCCCTGCTCGTTCACGAGGCGGCCAGCGCGCTGGAGGCGACCCGGTGGGAGCCGCTGGGCACGACGGTCCGCGTCTGGACCGACTGGGCCCAGGACTTCTCGGGCCTAGGGCTGTTGGTGTTGGACACGCTTCCGGAAATCGAGCATGACTGGGTCGCTGCCGGCACCGGGCTGATCGACGCTCAGGAATCGCGGCTCTTGGCTGGACTGGACGATTATCGGCGTCTGAACGAACATTATCCGGCCGCGGCGGTCGGTGGAGCGCTGCTAGCGCCCGAGACGCGGTTGAGCTGGATCGCCACGCTGTTGTCCTACTACGGTCACCGTGGGTGGCACGAGCAGCTCGAATTCGGCTATCGCTGGGACGACGCGGCCAACGAGCCGGTCGCCAAGCAGGTCTTGCCCGAGGTGGTCAATCCGCTGTTTGGCCCCGCGACGGCGGAGGACGGGTTTCCGGTGACCCATTTTGTCGGCTCGGCGGGCGTGGGGCCCGACGCCGGGCGGCTTTCGGCCAGCGACCCTCGCTCCGGGATGTTCGGTTTTGGGCGTACGACGCAATTGAGCCAAATTCGCGACGGAGCGAGCAACACGATCGCCATTCTCGGCGTGAGCCACGATTGCGGCCCCTGGGCGGCCGGCGGCCGGCCGACGGTCCGTGGGCTCACCGAGCGGCCTTACGTCAACGGTCCCGACGGTTTCGGCACCGGCCAGCCCGATGGGATGCTCGTCGGAATGGCGGACGGCTCGGTTCGATTTTTGTCGAAAGACGTTGACCCGCGCGTCGTCGAGCAGTTGGCCACCATTGCCGGCGGCGAGGCGCCGGTATCGTTGATCGGGCCGAACGACGACCCACCGTCGGCCAAGGCCGAGGCGAGACCGGCCGCGGCGGACCCGGCCGAGGTCGAGGTTGACCCCGACGCACCCGAACCCAAGGAAGAGGCGTCCGTCGAGATTCCTCGCGAAGTCGCCGCGCGGTTGGCCCGGCCGGTCGAGGGTGTCGCGTTCGACCAGATCGAGTTGGGCAATCTGGTCCACTTGATCCGTGAGATGAGCGCGTTGGACATTCAGTTTGACCAGGCATCGTTGGCGCGGGCCGGAATTTCGTTGGACACGCCGGTGGCGATCAAGCAATCGAAGACGACCGTCGGCCGGCTGCTGGCCGACGCCTTGGATCAGTGCGGGCTGGTTTTTGTGGTTCGCGAGGGACGGCTGGTCGTCGTCGGTCGGGAGGCGGAGACCTCGAAGTGAGGTTGCAAAAGGGGGACTGGCTCCGCGGCGAGAGTCGACGTGGCACTGCAAAAAACGGTTGTCGCCGCGGTGCCTGTCCCCCTTTTTTCCCAGTGGTGCGTCGAAAAAGGGGACAGGCACCATCGCCGGAGACCGTTTTTTCGGATCGAACGTTTATCGAGGCGACGGAGCCAGTCCCCTTTTTCCCAGGGGCGGCTGGTCGTCGTCGGTCGGGAGGCGGAGCCCGCGAAGTGACGGCCCGCCAAGGGTTTGAGGTGATTTGCCGCGTTTCTGGTAGACTTTGCGCTTGATTTATGCCGAATTGTCGGGTACATATCAAGAAAGAGGTTTTCGTCGAGGGAATGGTCCAAACCAGACGATATTGAGAACATGAAACGTCTCTGGTACGCCTACTTCTGGTTTTATTTTTGCCCGCCGGGTCGCGGGGCCGGAGGAGGTGTCAACGGTTAACCTCTGACGAGTTGCGACGAAACGCCAAGCCCCGAGACCTGCAAAGGCCTCGGGGCTTTTTTTGTAGT
>Ga0307432_1002011_pt1 | contig 11466 bp, 14 predicted proteins | sample SalMarWE160150MG_FD_202158 | JGI IMG/M metagenome (GOLD analysis project Ga0307432, IMG submission 202158) | Salt marsh sediment microbial communities from the Plum Island Ecosystem LTER, Massachusetts, United States - WE1603-150 | ecosystem: Environmental > Aquatic > Marine > Intertidal zone >...
CTCTTTAACCTACAAAAATCTTCAAACAAAGAAATGTGCAGTGGTAAATGTAACTTCTAACCCAGAATTATTTTACAAGACAGCTTTCAAAGAGGCAAACCCTGACGGAAAACTGTCTCCTGAATTGTTCGAAAAAGCAGAAACCGTTGACGCTCCAAGACTACGGGTGGCAGAAGCAATTGTTGAAGTTTTAGTTGCTGAAACTGGTTCTTTTAGCACTGAAAGAGCCGAGTTTTTGTGTAATGTCCAACTTGTTAAAGCGTCAAAGGCGTTACCTAAAGTTTATTGTCGGGCAATGTTCGCGACGATTGAAGCCATCATACATGCAACCCGCATTAAACTTTTCTTGATGGGCGATAAGCAAGAGCAAGCACGTGCCTTTAGGCTGTTGGAGTTGGTTGAAATCTGCCAAGATGTTGTGAACCGTACAGCTCCTGATTCGCGTTACTCTGAAATCATGGCTGATTTAAGTCAAAGGATTAATTTATGGAGGAGCGAACGTGAAAGTTTACGTTAAAACTCCGGCGAGGCTTCATTTTGGGCTAATAGACATGAGAGGAGACATTGGACGATTTTTCGGAGGCTTAGGTGTAGCTATAGATCGCCCAAACGTTATTCTTGAAGCTCAAACTTCCGAAGGTTTTTCTGTCACAGGCGAAAAAACCAAGCAGGTAACGTCGCTTGCTAAACGATTCCTTGAAACTTACCGCATAAACGCCGATGTCAGCATCCATGTTAAACAGACAATTCCTGAACATGCAGGCTTAGGCTCTGGGACGCAGTTAGCTTTGGCTGTAGCTGCAGCTCTAGCAAAACTGTTTCATGTGACAGCACCAATTCAAGAACTCTCCTTCGCCATGGGAAGAATGAAAAGAACGGGTGTTGGTACAGCAGTTTTTGATCAGGGCGGATTTGTTGTTGATGGAGGAAAAAAGATGAAAAACGGATCCATTATCTCAGAAAGCTTTCCGCCATTGATTTTCCGTCAACCATTTCCTGAAGACTGGAAGTTTGTTGTTGCGGTTCCCAACGTTAAAAAAGGTTTAGCGAAGACTGAAGAAAAGAATGCGTTCGGTCGGTTGCCTCCGATGCCAGCTGAAGATGTTGGCAAAATCTGCAGATTAACAATGATGAAACTTCTTCCTGCACTAATAGACTGCGACATCGAAAGCTTTGGAGATGCCTTAACCCAGATTCAGATAGTCATTGGCGAATACTTTGCTGGTGTTCAAGGAGGAACCTTTTCTAGCTTAGCCGCCACAGCGGCGATAGATTTCATGAAAAAATGTGGAGCATATGGCGTAGGGCAGAGCTCTTGGGGACCCGCAGTTTACGGGGTAGTTCAAGGTGAAACACAAGCAAAAAAAATCCGGGCTGAGCTTGAGGCATTCCTTCAAGACAGGGATGGTGGACAAGTTTTCATTGCTAACGCAGATAACAGAGGAGCCATCATAAAACAGGTTTGAAATTGGAATCATAGCAAAGGAAATGGTGAACATGGCTGTGCAAATCGCTTGGGTAATAACCGGAGCAGGTCACTTCTTAGAAGAAACCTTTGATGTCATGAACCAGCTAGTTAAAGGCAACAAGATTGCAGTTACAACCTACTTGTCTTCAGCTGGAGAACAGGTAGTAAAGATGTACGGGTTTTGGAGTAAGCTTGAGCAGATATCTCCGGGAAGTTATCTTCAGGAGATTTTGACCGAAAGCGAAGAAGGTCCCGGTTTTTCTCATGCAGGACGATTAGTTATGGACTTGTATAAAGCGCTCATTGTTTCGCCTGCGAGCGGAAACACTGTTGCCAAGATTGTGTATGGTATAGCTGATACTCTTGCAACGAATGCTGTGGCTCAAGCGCAAAAGGGAGAGGTCCCAGTTTATGTTGTACCAACAGATCAGGAGGAAGGTTTCGTTGAAACTACGTTGCCTTACCGTGTTGACCGAAGGGAATGTAGGTTATGTGATCCGTGTCCTGTTGTTGATGTGTGTTCCTATGCTGCCTTTCAGATTTTGGATGGTGTCCCAAAGATCGATTCAGTATTGTGTCAAGGTTGCGGATTGTGCGTAACCTTTTGTCCATTTGGTGCTGTTAAGTATGGTGAGAAAAAGAAATTGTGGATTAGAAGTGTTGACGTTCAGAATGTAAAGAAGCTCCGGTTGATGAATAACCTGACCGTTTTGGAGCATCCGCAACAAATAGAAGCCATAATTCAGAAGCTATAAACCAAAAGTCGGTGTTAAAGTTGAAGGCACTATTAGTAACTGGTTTACTCGCAGAAGGCATTGTGAAACGGTATGCTCAACAAAGCAGCGTCAAAACTGAGGCTCTTGCATTAAATGTTCAAGTTGCCGCGTTACTGAAAATGCCAAACATTGCAAGAGAGCTTGAAAAACTGAACATTCACGACGTTGATGTTATTTTGGTTCCAGGCCTAATTCGAGGAGACACATCAGTTATCGCAGACGCTACAGGGATTCCAACGTTTAAAGGCCCAAGATATGCTGCTGACCTGCCCACCGTTTTAGATGCCCTAGCCAAAGTTAAGCTTTCAACGGTAACGCCTGCTTGCGACTTGCTCAGAGAGGAACTCCAACGAAAAGCGCTACAAGAATTGGAACTCGTAGAAAAAAACTGGGAAACTTTGTTGCAGAATCCCAGCAACATGACTATCAAAGAGTTAGCTTTTGGCAAAGATTTTCCCATGCGAATTATGGCTGAAATCGTTGACGCTCCGTTAATGCTATCTGACGAAATTCAAAAGTTGGCTAAACGTTACGTGAAGTTTGGAGCCGCAATTATCGATGTTGGCATGCTTGCAGGAGAATCTAGACCCTATGATGCGAGACGTGCTGTTGAAGCTGTTAAAGCTGCCGTAAACGTGCCTGTCAGCATTGACACGCTTGATCCCGCTGAAGCCAGAGAAGCCGTTTCCGCTGGCGCAGACCTGATACTGAGTGTGGATGCTGGAAACGTTGAAGAGATTGCATCTTTTGCCTCTGACATGGCTGTGGTGTGTATTCCAACGAATCAGCGAGAAGGATACTTCCCCAAAGAGGTTAAAGAGCGGGTGAGGTTTCTTGAAGAGATTATCGGAAAAGCCAGAAAGTTGGGAATAAACCAGATTTTGGCTGATTTGGTTCTTGAGCCATCAAATGTTCTAAGGTCTTTTATTGCGTTTCGTGAGTTTGCGGAAAGGAATCCTGATGTTCCGCTTTTTTTGGGTGCTAGCAACTTCACGGAGTTGATTGACGCTGATTCTGTGGGAGTAAACGCTTTGCTTGCCTGTTTATCATCTGAGGTAGGTGCAAGTGTCTTGTTGGCGACAGAGAAAAGCCCCAAGGCAAAAGGAACCGTCAGAGAATTAGTCACCGCATCTAAGATGATGTTTTTGGCGAAAAAGAGGGGCTCTGTTCCTAAAGACCTTGGCTTAGACCTTCTAGTGTTGAAGGATAAGCGATTACGGGCTGAACCCTACACCAAAGATGTAAAATCAGATGCGCAAGTCGTTTATGCCTCCGAGAGTTTTATGCCCGAAGTTTTGGATGAAAAAGGTCTCTTCAAAATTGCCGTAGACCACAATAACGGAACCATTGTTGCCCTTTATCTAACAGGCAATCAGCAAGAAAAACCAACTGTTGTAATTAAAGGCAAAACTGCCGAAAATATATTTTCCAAAATTGGGGAAATGAACTTGATAACAAGGCTTGACCATGCCGCCTACTTGGGGCGTGAACTGGTAAAGGCTGAGATTGCGTTAGTTACAGGAAAAGAGTATATTCAAGATAGTCAGCTGTTCAAAAGCTGAAGAACTTTTGAGGCTACATGCTTAGTTTTCGTTGGGTAATACTGTGTTTTTGAGGATTCTCAGTAGAGGTGTACCAATTATTGTGGCTACGATAACTAGGATTATTCTCTCTACGGGGTATACGAAGAATATGCTTGCCCATATGTCGGGATATCCTTCAACAGGTATTCCGCCGATAGGTTGAGCCATTATGGTTTCGAAAAGCAGGTTTCCCATCAGATGCTGCATCATGGTTCCGATGAAGACTAGGATTACGATTCCAGTTGCGACTTTTGTTGCTGTGATTGTGCTGACCCATTGAGCTGCTTTACGTCCTAGGGGTGAAACAAGAATTGCAAGCGCTACGATGTGTAGCCAAGCGAATGGAAGTGGAATTGTTGTGTCGCTTAGGGGGATGTTAACGAAGACGCTTGTGTTAGGGTGGATGAGAAAGGCTACAAGCAGAACAATGTTTAGTGCGATTACGGGCATCCATTTTCGTTTAAGGATGAGCCCTAACGAAACTGCGGCTACTGTGGCTGGGAGGAAGTCTAGAAACATGAAGCTTACTGGTCTTCCCATTGCCATGGCTAAGAATGTGCCTATTATTATGCTTAAGCCGCCGATGTATGGTCCTAGTATGATTCCGTAGAGGGGGGCGATGACGTCTGATACGGAGAACCAGTTTCCTGATGAGCCTATCATTGGCACGGTGGGTATTATTCTGAGTACGGCGTATAGGGCAGTGAATATTGACACAAATGCTATGATTTTGGTTTTTGGGGCATTCTTAACTATGTTAACCATGTTCAGTCGCCTTTTGGTTCCAGTTTTTGTGATGCAGTGTAATTTTTTACACAGCGTATAATTAAGCTTTTCCCTGTTAAACATGTCTAAAATTGAAATAGGTTCGCTCTACACTCACTCCATAAACACAATCATGCAGTGAATCGCTCTGGATTCTATGCTCTCTGCAGAAGGGCTGAAGGAGAATGGCAGAATGAACTTACATCTAGACAGAAAGAGGCAGATTGAGAGAAATGGGTTTTGGATTTTATTCTCCGTACAGTTCTTTGTATAAGCAACTAATAATCTGACTGATTATCGTTTTACGTGTATATACAGCAATCTTTTTTAGCATGCATATGTTCATATCCCAAATTTAACATGAAAGATGTTTACGGGAAGAATAAAAAAATGAAACACGAAATTCTTCGTAAGGAAGACCTTAACCCAAAGGACTATCTAATGGAAGTAAAGGCACCCATGGTAGCCGAGAAAATACAGCCTGGGCAATTTGTAGTTCTTATGACCCATCCAAAAGGAGAAAGGATACCAATGTCTGTACAAAAGGCTGAGAATGGCAACGTCACCATGTTCATAAGGAAACTGGGAAAAACCAGTGTTGAACTTTACACCTACAAAGTGGGAGATCACTTTGAGAATGTGATTGGTCCCATGGGAAACGCGGTTGAGATTAAAAAGTATGGCAACGTTGCAGTCTGTTCGGACCTCGTTTGTGGACATGCGGAGAATTATGCCTTATGTAAGGCGCTAAGTCAGGTAGATGGAAATCATGTGATTTCGATGCAGACCTTCCCATCAAAAGATATGATGTACTTGGAAGAGGAACTGAGAGGAGTAAGCGATGAATACTATATAACGATTGAAGATGGCTCCTACGGGATGAAAGGTCATTACCGGGACGTTCTGGAAAAGCTGATGAAACAGGGCAAGATTGACATGGTTTTTGCTGGTGGGCGAACTGGCGAGTATGAACTGCTGGCGGAACTTACTAAAGCCTATAATGTGCCCACCATGGTCACGTTACGTTCAATTATGGTCGACGCAACTGGAATGTGCGGATCGTGTCGCGTGTTTATTGACGGAGAAATGAAATTAGCATGCATTGACGGTCCGATGTTTGACGCCCATAAGGTAAACTACAAGGAACTCCTAAACCGGGTGAACATGTTCAAAAAACAAGAAGCAATCGCCCTGGAAAACTACAATAAAATGAGGCAAAGAAGATGGTAAAACTAATAAAAAATCGGGTTCGCATGCCAGAACTTTCTGTCGAAGAGAGAACTAAAACCTTCAATGAGGTTCCTTTAGGCTACAGCAAAGAACAGGCAATAAATGAAGCAAAACGTTGCCTTCAATGCAAGGATTCTCCATGCACAAAAAATTGCCCAGTTAATGTAGATGTGAACGGATTCATAAAAGAACTGGCGGAAGGAAACTTCAAGGAAGCCTTCTTCAAGATTAAACAGGATAATGCTATTCCAGCAATCGCTGGCCGTGTTTGCCCACAAGAGAACCAGTGTGAGGGAGCCTGCACCATGGGAAAAGCTGGGGATCCCATAAACATTGGCAAATTAGAGTCATTTCTCGGAGACTGGGCTATGGAGAATGGAGTCAGGGAAGAGTTTGTAATCGATGAGAAGGATCAAAAAGTTGCTATAATTGGTTCAGGACCAACTGGTATTAGCTGTGCAGTTGATTTACGAAAATATGGCTATAAGGTAACCATATTCGAGGCGCTTCACAAGGCTGGCGGAGTACTCCAGTATGGAATTCCCGAGTTCCGGTTGCCCAAAAAAGTTGTGGATAAAGAGCTTTCCTATCTGAAAGAAATCGGAGTGGATATAAGGCTTAACAACATTGTAGGCCAGAACATTTCATTCGACGAATTACGGGATGAGTATAACGCAATTTATATTGGCACAGGAGCAGGGGCTCCTTTCTTCGTGAGTATAGAAGGTGAAGCACTCAACGGAGTCTACTCAGCTAACGAATTCCTGATTAGAACAAATTTGATGAAAGCATACAAATTCCCAGAATATGATACAGTTCTGTTCGTTGGAAAAAGGGTGGGAGTAATCGGCGCCGGCAATGTTGCAATGGATTCTGCCAGAAGCGCACTAAGAAACGGAGCCGAAGTGTATATCATTTATAGACGAACTAAAGAACATTCGCCAGCAAGAGAGGAAGAGCTGCGTCACGCTCTGGAAGAGGGTATTCATTTCATGGAATTGGTTGCCCCGACGAAAATACTTGGAGAAAACGGCTGGGTCACGGGAATTGAACTTGTGAAAATGAAGCTTGGAAAACCAGATAAAAGCGGGAGACCAAGGCCAGAAAAGATAGAGGGAAGCGAGTTCGTCATGGAGTTAGACACTGTTGTAGAGGCTATCGGCACAAGACCTAACAGGCTGTTTCTGAGAACAGTACCAGAATTAAAGACCAGCTCACGGGGAATAATTGAGGCTGACGAGAACTTGAGGAATATCGAAGGCGTCTACGCTGGTGGCGACGCCATAAGTGGCGGAGCAACCGTTATTCAGGCATTAGGAGAAGGAAGAAAAGCAGCCAAATCAATACACGAATACTTATCCGCGCACTAAATTCGGGGACAAACCCCAAAGGGGCACGCATGCAACAGCGTTCTTTGTGAGATGTAACAAGGAACAGTATCCAAAAAAAGCGATATGTGCTTAAGTCACTAACTGGTTACAAAAAATACATGGAAAGGTGCCGAGAATGAATTTGCTGCGAGGAGTCATGCGACGACTGCGACGTAGACTTCCGGTAATTGATTTTATGAAAAACAAACATGAAGATTGTGTTAACTTTGAGAATGGACATTGCAAATTTTATCATATTGCTGTGAACCCTAAAGGGAGCGCTTGCCCACATTTCAAAGCTAAGAAGAAACAAGCAGAAACTAAAACCGCCAATATAGAGAAGGAGAACTAGAAGGCGAAATTATGTCACCTATAGCCGATTTCGAGTTAGGCTTATGCGCGCGCGTTGGTTGAGTTAAAATTTAACTCCAAACCCAACAAATCCGAATTTACTACTTTAGATCGCCAGTACATGTAAGAAACAGAGAGCAAACCGAAACTAAAAGAAAAGGATAATGAGTATCGACTAACTGCGAGCAATTTCTGGATATGTCCAGCTCTAGGAATAACCTGCTTCTGAAAGTGTATTTGAGATTGTTTCAAAATCGCGCATCTGAATCTTTTGTGCCTCTCTAATTAGGGGGCTAACGACCTTGAGCACTTTTAAACCCCTTTCAGTCACAACGTAATAGATCGTGTTATCGCCAAAATTTTCTTCCTCAACGAGACCCCGATTCCACAATAGCCTCAGATGTGGTTTCAAACGGGATTCGTCCATTTCAAACTTATCCCTCAGCTGGGTCAACCTCATGGGACCATTAGAAACCAAATTGCAAAGAATATCAATGCATATCATGGTTCTGTTAAGTCTTAGGGTGACGTGAAACCCTGTTAACTGTCGGGTGATAACCTTTATTTCATAATTTGTTTCCAACGACTTTTCCATCAGGTTCTGTTTCGTCTACGTCGGATTCTGGATATGTTTTTTTTCGTCGGATGGACAATTTTACGAAGAGTCTCTATAATACTGTTAAGTTATTTGTCATGGAGTGTAAATTTTATTTATACCCAAAACCACGTGGCAGTATGTCAAAAAGAACCACTCTTCTAAGTCTATCCTCATCGCAGAACTGACATTTTACTTTGCTCTTCTTGTAATATTCTTCTTTGAAACACTCTTCACAAATTCTAAATCTAGTTACAGCACCGTTTCGATAACCTTTCACACCTACTTTGAGATGACGAAGACCAACAAGCTTCAGTCCAGCAACTGTTATCTTCCCTTTCAGCATCTGGTAACGGTTCGGTGTATACTCTAAATTCTGCTTTAATTTTTCACGAATTTTCTTTTCATCTTTTCTAAAGAACTTACGAATATTTTTTCGGAAAGTTTCTAGCTCTAGTATTTCATAAGGCTTGGAACTCATGGACATTGCCTTCTATAGCGTCGTCATATGATTGTCTCAAAGACTCAATAGCCTCTTGATCTAGAGCGACCTCTAGAGTGGCACACCATCCGTTATCTATAACAAATTTTGATTTTGAACGCTTGTCTGAAGGTTTGAACAGTATCAAGGTTCCACGGGGGATTTCGGCTATGGTCATAACATCTCTCAGGCGAGGGACAAAAATTTTCATTTCATAAACATGTTCCTTTATTTCTTCTGGGGTATACTTAGCAAAATCTGAAATCACTTCATCAATTACGCTGAGAAATGCATAATTCTCTTCAGTTACTTCTTCGCAATTATCTAGTAGTTCCAATCCCTCTTTAGTAAGCTGTATTGGCCAGCGATTCTTTACTAAACCCCTCGCTGTCAAAGAAGTCAAATCATTGTTAATATCTGCACTAAACGGGCCTTTATCCCATCTGAAGAAATTGTAGCTAAAAACTTTGAGACTTTTAGCGAGAAACTTTTTTTGAGCAAGAAAAACCAGTTTTTGTAGTTTAAGAGTATCTTCAACATGCCCTTTTAAATTCGCTTCTCTAATTAGATAAAGCAGCAGAATATTGTTGACAACCCTGTCCCGAATATCTGCATCACTCATTTTTAAAACCTAAAGTTCCATTATTATAATTGAGGTCTTCCTAAAATCTATATATACCTTGTGTATACGGGATTCTGTTAAGTTATTTTTTTCCAAACTTTTTTATCATTGTTGGTATCTTGTGGGCATACCACAAGCTATATATGTTGATTGGTGGCTTATAGTATACCTGTGGGATACCAATGCAATGCAAATATTGTGGCTCCGAAAAAATCGTAAAAGATGGCAAAGTCAAAGCTAAACAAGTCTTCAAGTGCAAAGACTGCAAGAAACGCTTTTACATGAACGGTAAGTTTGCTAAAATGAGAACAAATAAAAATCTCATAGTTGCTGCAATTAATCTTTACTATGATGGATTGTCTCTCCGTAAAACTCAAAAGAATTTGGAACGGCTGTTCGGGGAGAAAGTTAGCCAAGTTACTATTCTGAACTGGATTAGGAAATATTCGATAATTGTTAAGGAATATGTAAAAACTTTAGTTCCTCAGCTTTCAGGATTATGGCATGAAGATGAAACTGTAATCAAGTGTGAAGGGCGAAACGTTTGGTTCTGGGAAATGATTGACGAAGATACCCGATTCTTAGTGGCGTCTCACCTTTCAGGAACACGAACCCTCAAAGACACAATAGCCATATTCAAGAAAGGTTACGAGCAAAGCAAAGTTAGACCTAGAGCCGTATTCGTAGATGGTAGTCACGTTTACAATAGGGCATTCAACAAAGTTTTCTGGACAATGAAGAAAGCTACAAGACCTGAGCTAGTTCAAAGAGTAGGAATCAGAACAAGAGAAACAAACAATATGGTTGAAAGACTACATGGAACACTCAAAGACAGAACAAAACCAATGAGAGGGCTAAAAGCCTTTGAATCTACAAAAGCAATACTTGAAGGCTACACAGTTCACTACAACTTTGTTAGAGAACACCAAAGTTTGATGGGAAAAACTCCAGCTCAAGCTGCAAGAACAAACGCACCTTCCAACTGGAAGGGATTGATAGAGGAAGCTACAAAATATGAGGCAGAATTATTTGCTAGAGTAACAGAACAGAAGATAAGGGCGAATGAACGAGAGGGAATGAAGGTGATAGCGAAATGAAAAAAGTGTTAGTGGCTCTCCCAACCGATATTGTCAAGCTCATTGAAAAAGAACTCTTTGGTAAACTTGGTGAAGGATACTCGGATACTCTACGGACAATCATAATGAATTGGTTATCCGAAAAAGGCTATCTCGATAAAGGTGGAAAACATGAAAAAGAGTGAAAAAGAACTGGCAGAGGAAGTTGATCTGCTAGATACCATGCTCTCTAGTCTTGTAGAACTGCTAGAAGAAAAGGGCGTAGTCACTCAAAAAGAATGGGAAAAACGTATTAAAGAGAGGGTAACTATAGAATAGATAGTGATTTGAGGGGTAACGGTAAGCACACGCCTTTCTTCCTAGCCCCATAGGACGGGTGTCGCAACATTATAGCGTGTGGGACTCCTCACCGCTACTCTTTCCTCTACCATTTGTCTTATACACACGGATGTTGCTGTGGAATATTTAGTATTATATTCTTCATTATTGTAATTTCACTTTTTATCTTGTAGAGATGTTGCGTCTACGGATATTGCTTGGCTTTTCTGATACTGGGCGATCATGTTTGGCAAGTTCTGGACGAACCAGTCTTGAACCTGATCAAATACGGAATCAGTTTTTGTAGACATATTGATCGTGTATTTAGCAGCAATTTCCATTAACTCTTTAGTACTAATGCAGACTGTGGACTTACTCCAGTCGCCCATAAATAATTTACGACCTAGTTCCAGAATCATATTAATGGCGGATGTATAATCAATGTCCACTGGCATACTTCTTAATCCTAAGAACATCCCTCTAATGTTTTGTATTCCATCATCATTTTCTGCTACAATTGTTAAGCTTCTTCTCACCTTTGGCATTTTCCCATTACACCATTCATATTGATGTGTTTCAGACACACATGTGTTAGAAGCACTGACACTTAAATGTTTTGTTTTCACCGCTCTTATCACCTCCATTCAAGATACAAAATTTAAATTTTTTTCCCATCACAAATAACTTAACAGTATCGTCAAAAGCTAGAAAACTATTGTATGGGCTGATGCGTTTTTTATAGTCTAACTTTGCGTGTGCATGAAGCATTTGTAACTATCTTCATAAAAGACGGTTATACAATGGAATAGGAATATGTAATAGCTTTAGGTG
>Ga0307432_1002016_pt1 | contig 11453 bp, 11 predicted proteins | sample SalMarWE160150MG_FD_202158 | JGI IMG/M metagenome (GOLD analysis project Ga0307432, IMG submission 202158) | Salt marsh sediment microbial communities from the Plum Island Ecosystem LTER, Massachusetts, United States - WE1603-150 | ecosystem: Environmental > Aquatic > Marine > Intertidal zone >...
GTAAAAAATGAAACGACTCCGAAGAGAAGAAGATCGTTTGTATGAGTTCAGTAGATATGTACTGCCCAAGATAAGAGTTAAACAAGGTGAAAGCTTTATTATTGAAACCGAGGATGCGTTTTCAGGAGTAATTCAATCAGCTGATGATCCAGAGGTGTTTACCAAATTGCCAGGAAGGGATTGCTTACCCCCCTTGTCAAACCCCATAACTGGTCCGATCTACATTGAGGGCGCACGCCGCGGTGATCTCCTTGAGGTTACTATTGAGGACATTTCAGTTGATAACCAAGGCTGTTGCGCTTTCTTCCTAAAATCTGGACCATCAGAAGTTTTGGTAAAGTGGCCAGTGCTAAAAGAAGGTTATATACTTATATTCGATCATTTAACAGATGACAAGACAGGGAAAGACTTTGGACAAGTGAAAGTAAATGAGAATACATCTTGGCCATTGCATCCCATGGTAGGCACTATCGGTGTAGCTCCAGACAGGGAGGTAATAGCGAGTGTCTGGGGTCAGGGCCCTTGGGGAGGAAACTTGGACTGCCGCGATATAACAGTGGGGGCAAAATTCTATGTAAATTGCTACCATGATGGAGCTCTTCTATATGTAGGAGATGTGCACGCATCGCAAGGTGATACCGAACTTTGTTCTGTCGCCGACGAGACTCGCGCTGCCGTAACAATTAGCTGCAGGGTTATTCCAAAAAAACAGATCCCTTTTCCCAGGTTAGAAACTCCGACATGCATCATTAGCCTCTTCTCGGCGAAGCCATTGGAAGATGCTGTTATGAGCGCCGTTGTCAATCTTATGGGATGGCTTGTGAGAGAGCATGGATTTACTCCTCGCGAGGCTTATCTTCACCTGAGCGCAAATCCTGATTTTCGGATAAACGTTTATCAGATGGTAGAGTTTGGCAGTATGTGTTATACGGTTGGGGCTGAGTTTCCTAAGATATACTTAAAGCTATAATGAATAGCAAGGGGTAGCTTTACAGAGCGGGAGAACCCTTAAAAGGAGGGATGGGCAATGCTGGGAATTACGAAGCCTAGGTCGCCGTATGAAGTGCTATCAAACAATGATGTGGAAGTTATTCATGAGGCAAGCCTTCGGGTGTTGAAAAAGACTGGCGTAATCTTTGATCAGGCAGAGGCGATAGCCTATTTCAAGAAGGCAGGTGCGATAGTTACGGGAAATCTTGTACGGATTCCGCCCGAGTTGGTTGCGGACGCTATTGAACAAAGCCCAGGCACTGTTTTGCTACGAGCGCGGAATCCAGAGAAAAGCTTTACTATAGGGGCTGATAGGATTTTCTTCTCTGGTCCCTTTGGCGCTACATTTGTGCTCGATATCGACAGCGGGAGTAGACGAAGGGCAACGCTGGATGACCTCAGGCTGTGCACCAGAATCGCCGATCAACTAAAGAATGCGCATGCATGCCTTGCCGGTGTAATTCCACAGGACATCCCTGGCGAGCTCGATGATCTGTATTCGGCTGCCGTAATAGTGGAGAATACGTCAAAACACGTGAATCTGCGTGTCTCTGGTGCAACTTACAACAACGCGATCATCGAGATCGGAATGATCGCGAGCGATGGAGAGCCGTGTTTCTCTCTGGGAACAGGACCCATGAGCCCGTTGAAGTATCCGCGCCCTGATATCGAGAAACTGATAGCAGGGGTCAAGAGGGGGATACCCTATAGAATAGTTGCGTCTTCTTTGGCAGGTGCGACAGCCCCGGTGACGCTCGCTGGTTGCCTTACCTTACTGAATGCTGAAGTCCTTGCCGGAGTGACACTAGCTCAACTCGTCCGCCCTGGGAATTCTGTCATATACGGCTCCTTCACGGGCGTAATGGATATGCGGAGTGGGATGCATCTCCTTGGGTCCCCTGAGTTTGCCCTCCTGAACGCAGCCACTGCTCAACTGTGCCGGTTTTATTCTCTGCCATTTGGTTATGCCACCGGAGGGCAGACAGATTCGAAGCTCTCCGATGAGCGTGCAGGCATGGAGAAGATGGCAACTGCGCTTCTACCTGCTCTGGCCGCGGCTGATTTGATACATGATGGAGCATCTGGCCTGATAGATTCTGGAAACACCCTAGGCTTTGAGCAAATGTTAATCGATGACGAACTATGCTCATACATAGGTCGAATTGTGGAAGGCATAAAGGTTGATTCGCAACACATTGCAGCCGATATCATCCATGAAGTCGGTCCGGGGGGGAAATTCCTGTCACATTCTCATACTGTAAGAAATTTACGCAAAGAGCTTTATCTATCTCACTTTTGGGATGACGTCGCAGGTAACAACGAAAAAGGCATGATCGGAAAGTTAAGGGAACACGCGCGAACACTCACTAACAAAGAATCGGAGCACCCATTAGATCCGCGCAAGTTGGTGGAAATGAAAAAGGTGGTGGAACTTGCTGTCAAGGGGGAAGTCTAGAGGGTATGAATCGGCATGCGTGACTTCCCGTTCCAGTTGTTCCTTCGATCTGGCGGCACTCGTGCCAAGTAGACACACTAAATAAGGTACTACCTTTGAAGAACTGGGCTTTCAATGAATCACCGGATCACTCGCCTTGGATCAAGTATATCCCGGAGCGCATCACCGACAAGGTTAAAGCCCAGAGACGTAACGAAGATTGTCAGGCCGGGAAAGGTTGACACCCACCAGTAAGTAGGTATCAGCTTCCTTCCGGAAGCCACAAGAACTCCCCATTCAACGTCTGGTGGCTGAACTCCCACGCCGATGAATCCCATAGCAGCAGCGGCCAATATAGCCCTTCCTACCTGGAGGGATGCTTGAACAATAAGTACAGGCACGATGTTCGGCAGGATGTGTCCGAGAAGCACGTGCCGGTTTGAAGCTCCTGTGGCGAAAGACGCTTCGACAAAGGTACTTCCGCGGATTCTCAGCACTTCTCCTCGCGCCACTCTTGCATACCATGGCCACCAGGGTAAAGCGATCGCGATAATCAGGTTCGTAATGCTGCGGCTCAGAACCGTAGCAATCACGATGACCAGCAGTATGTAGGGGATCGATAAGAAGATATCCGCTGTCCGCATAATAAGTGTATCAATCTTACCCCCAAAGAAACCCGCGATAATCCCGGCTGTAATCCCTATGACCGCTGTGAGAACCACTACCGTCCCTCCAATATAGAGCGACAAGCGGGATCCGTAGATGACCCGGCTGAGGAGGTCCCTGCCGAGCTCGTCCGTTCCAAAGAGATGTTGGGTAGAAGGGGGACGCAGCTTCTCCGACATGTGGACTGCCTTTCCCAAGGCATCGTCGGGGTAGGGCGAGAGTACGGGGGCTAGGAGGGCGACGAGGATTACTGCCACAACAATTGTCACGCCCAGGGTCACAAGGGGGCGTTTCAGTAGCGTTCTAAATACTCGCATAAAAGTTCCTTCTTGATATCATTTATGTAAATCATGAATGACCCTAAATCGCGCAAACAGCACGAAACCGCTCTCTGCGCCCTCCCGGTTAACGCTTATCTACGATTCAACATTCCACTCCGCCAAGCATCATGTAATAACTTAGGGCCTGATAACAGGTTTTATACAGTCATCTAAGAATACGTTATTCTTGGATCGATGGTGACATAAAGAACATCGACAATTAAATTGAGCAACATTACAACAAAAGACATTAGTATAACAACGGCAATAATTGCAGGCATGTCTCTTGCGAAAATTGAGTTCACCACGTAGCGACCTAGCCCGGGCCATGAGAATACGCTCTCAACAAGGACTGATCCCCCCAAGAGAAAACCATAGCTCAAACCCAGGACTGTCACAATAGGCAACAGGGCATTTCTGAGTGCGTACTTAAAGATGACGGTTCTTTCATGAAACCCGCTCGCCCTGGCCGTGCGAACGTACTCCTGGTTTAGCACCTCGAGCATCGATGCCCGCGTCATCCTCGCCACCGCTGCCAACTGGCCGTAGGAAATACAAAAGGCCGGCAACAGTAGATGTTTTAGAGAATCACCAAGAGCAGCCCAGTTGCCCGTCAGAAGCGAGTCAACCAAGTAGAGGCCAGTAATGTGCCATATTGGTTGGCTTATTGTGAGTTCGATAGACAGTCGTCCTTCCACGGGGAGGACCCTGAGAATGGAAGCGAGAACAAGTTGAAGCAGAATGGCCAGCCAAAAAATCGGCATGGAGACGCCAGACATAGTTATTATCCGAATCAAGTTATCGACCGGTCCGTCCTTCCTTATGGCTGACCATACTCCTAAGCCTAGTCCCATAAACATTGTGAGGAGCAGCGATAGGCTTACCAACTCGAATGTTGGAGGGAAATGTCTCTTTATTTCCTCTATGATTGGTGCCCGAGTAATCAGTGAGCGTCCAAAGTCGAGCCTCAACAGGTTCTTCAAGTATTGCACATATTGCTGGAACAACGGCTGATCGAGGCCGAGTGTTTGCCTGATCAGCTCTACTGTCTGAGGACTAGCAGACCGGCCAGCAAGGACACGCGCTGCATCTCCTGGCATGACCCGAACTAACAGGAATACCAGGGTGACAACGCCAAGTAGACAGACGAACAGGAGAACGAGTCGTTTGACGATGTACCCGGCCAATTACCCCCCTTTCTTATGATGCATGCGTACCAGAATTCTGCAGCCGTAGCCAGTATCTGGATCCCTATTATCAATGTGAGCAAGGAGTTCTGCCATGCTCCACGTCTATCACTTCTTCTCTCTTGAAACAAACGGTAAACAACTCCCCGGAGAGTTATGGCAGAGATCGTCCATCCACGCTTCCCCGGGGAGCACAATCATGATGTTCTATTGGGCCTTCCTCATATAATAGAAGCGCAACCCCATAGCCCCGAATGCTGGACTGGTAGCAATTCCTGACACAGAATCACTAACGCCGAGGGTATCCGAGATCTGCGCAATCGGAATGCAGACTAACTCGTCCATGATAAGCTGCTGCTGTGCCATATAGATGTAGTTTCGCACAGCCTCGTTTCCTACCTTTCGTGTCAGGGCGCAGAGTTCATTAAAGAGGTCGTTCTTCCAGCCAGAAGGATTTATGGTTTGTACGTATTCGCTGTCCTCATACAACGTGGCCAGGTAGTCCTCGCCGAGCGGGAAGTCCGGCCAAGTCTCGACATTCCACATGTCACAGGGCTTGTCTCGGACTCCTTGGAAGGGATAGAATTCGGACCACTCCAGCGCCTGCGGCTCGAGTCTGACGCCGATCTGCTCCAAGTTTACCAGCCACAGCTCGGTCAATATCTTAATATGATCCGCGTTCCAATAGAAGAAAGTGACCGACAGATCGCCAGGCTCGTAGCCGGCGTCACGAAGGAGTTCCCTGGCCTTGTCGAGGTCGGTGTAATAGACAAACAGGTCATCGTTGTGACCAGCCACATCGCTCGCCATTGGCCCCTGTAACTGCACAGCTCCGATAAGAGACTCCACCGCCTCCTTGTAGGGATACGACCAAGCTATAGCCTCCCGTAGTCGTCTATCCCGCCATATCTCCTTATCGAAATTGAAGGAGTTGAGGATGATGTGGGTTGTTTTGGCAATATAGACGTGGGCATTGGGCAACGCTTCGATGGCCGGAATATCGTAAGCTGGAACTTCCTCGATGATGTCCACATCACCCCCGGATAAGAGGAACTTTCGCGAGGAATATTCCGGTACGATGCGGACGATGACCCGGTCGGGTTCACTCTCTTCCCAACCACGCCAATAGTCGTCATTTTTAACGAGTATAATGTGTTTAGTCTTTTCCCACTTGTCTAACTTATACGGACCCGTTCCGACCATGTGATCGTAGCACCAATTCTCCCCCCACGGGTCATCGGCAGTTTTGTGTTCAGCTATTGCTTTAGGGCTCCCAATAGAGAGCCCAGCGGCCCCTGCTAACTTGTATTCAAAGGAGAAGTCGGGCTCTGCCAAGGTGAACTGAACCACATAGGGTCCGAGGACGTCTACTCGAGCGACGTTCATGAAGACCTGGCCATACGGTGCTTTCCCCACACCTTTATATCGTTCGAAGTTAGCAAGAATGGCGTTTGCATCGAAGGACGTCCCATCTGAAAACCTTACCCCTTCTCGCAAGTAGAACGTCCACGTCTTCAGGTCGGTTGATGACTCCCACAAGGTAGCAAGCTGAGGTTCAAGGTCGTTCGTGCCAGGCACAAACCGGATAAGCCGTTCAAGAACGTTATCAATTACCATGTGAGCTATTCCACTAGTGGTGGCAGCGGCATCGAGGGAGGGGATGGTATGAGCAACAGCAAAAGCGATGGTTGTGCCTTCCGCTGATGCGAACAACCCCGGTACCAATGTCAATGCCATAATCAAGATCAGCAACCCGCTGATAGGTTTCTTACGCATTACGAACCTCCTTTTTGTCACTAGCAATTTCGTTTCGCCCTGCTTTGCACCGTAATTAAAGGCTACATAGACCACCTCCTTTCTTCTGGGAATTTGCGTCTTCCTCCGACTGTGACGGTGATACTATTGCTTTTGCACACTTGACCTTCGAGAACAGGCTGCGAATCTCCAACCCTTTTCGCAGTGTACTCAGCTCGACGCCTTTACGTCCCATAGATGTTTCCGCCTCGTTGTTCGTTATATGGAATGCTACTTCCATATGATGATAACTTTTTTCTGCGGCTTGTCAAGATTTTGGAGAATATCGTAAGCAATAAAGCAACAGGAAGATGTGCGATGATGACGCATCTGATGATCAGGCACGGGGGTGGGGTTTAAGCGATTCTGGATAGACGTTAGCTGCGGGAAAGAATGCATCTTAGCGGCACAAGACGCCTCCGGGCCGCCCTCCTACGTTGAACCGGGGTAGTGCCAGCTGCCCACCGGGAGGTACGCAGGCGACTTATGTTTGATGCTGGGAGCGCGTAATTCAGTTCGTAACTTGAAAAACGCGAAGCCCAAACCTCTCCTTAGGCTTGAACCTAAACTTGGGCTACGTCTCATCCTGAAAGCGAAATCAACAAGCTGGGACAATGCGGTAGAGCAACTCCGTCCACGGCTTCAAACGGTTGATCCATAGGTTAAGTGTCCCCAGCTCGCTGTGGAGTCAACCTTATGCTGGGGGTCCAGGGGAGCGCAGCGCCCCCAGCAAAGGGCGGGATTCATACCCCGCCCGCGAGTTGACTCCGATCTTCTTCCCTGGTATGCTGATCGGTGTTCCCATTTTCAGTACCTGTGGGTGAATACGTATGCAAAGAATTAGCCGTGAAAACTTGATCTACGCGATGTCGAGGGAGCATCAGCCGGTGCTCACCGTTAAGCCGGGAGAAACGGTTCAGATCGAGACAGAGGATTGCTTTCGTCACAAGATCACGAGGGAAGAAGAGCGCCTTAGTCCACAATTTGATTTTCAGCACGTCAACCCAGCTACTGGGCCTATTGGGATCAGGGGAGCAAAGCCCGGCCATACGCTCCACGTCTTGATCGATGACATCGAAGTGGATTCGCGCGGTGTTACGACCGTGTATCCTGGTTTTGGCTTGCTAGGGGACCTGGTGAAAACTCCAGAAACAAGAATCTCTGCCATATCGAAAGGGAAAGTGCTCTTTCTCAACCGATTTCAAGTCCCTGTTAGAGAAATGATCGGTGTCATCGGGGTAGCTCCCGCAGGGAGCCCCATCCCTTGCACAACGCCAGGACCTCACGGTGGGAATTTGGATACCGCAGACGTTGGTATCGGGAGCGAAATATACCTCCCAGTTTTCGTGCCTGAAGCTCTTCTAGCTATCGGAGACGTGCATGCAGCTATGGCAGATGGAGAAATTTGCGGGACTGGGGTGGAGACACGCGCTGTCGTCACTGCTACAGTCAATCTAATAGACGACTTAACCATTCCAGCCCCCCTTATTCATGCAAAAGATCTTTGGGTTGTCATCGCAAGTGACAAATCTCTTCCGGAGGCAACCCAGAAAGTTAGCAAAGCTGCTATTTCGTTTCTGCAGCGAAAACTTGATCTTACTTTTGAAGATGCGTATATGTTGCTTAGTCTAGCGGGAAATCTTCATATTAGCCAAGTAGTGAATCCTTTAGTGACTGTCCGAGTAAGTATTTCTGATGGCATTTTAAGTTCATAAGCTATTGCCCTTAACTTAAATTGTTGCGATTATGATCTTCCTTAGAGTGAAGGGGAAGGAGTGACAGAACAGCTAGGAGCGGAAACCGGGAAGGGAGGCTAAGTCCACATAGACCACCCCATGGACGATCTTGTCATCGCGAAATCGGAAGAGGTCGACCCCTCGCCTGACGTCCGTTCCATCCTGCCCGCGCTTGACAATCCATTCCGCAGCAACCATATCGCCCTCCTGAATGTAATTGACCGCTTCAATAGAGAAGTTGCCCCGCGCCTTGACTTGCTCGGAGTAGAGGTCTCTGATCTCCTGTTTCCCTTCGTATCTTACCTTCGCCTTCGGATCTTCGATGCGCAGACATCCCATCAGCAGAACGGCATCCTCGGCCATCAATTCCACAATGGCTTCCACGTCGCCTCGCGACTCCGCTGCAAAGAGGGCTTTCACCTGCTTTTTGTGATCCATTTTTTCCTCCTTCTTATCGGATTTAAGGCCAGACCCGCCTTCCCCTTGACCGGCTGAAAACACGCTGTTCCTTGGAACGAATCATATCCCGGTGTCCACTTGCGGGCCTTCCTGTGGCGCATCCCGAAATGGAGGCAGAGAGGCCAAATCATTGAAGGCCTTGCCGTAGACAATCTTGTCCCCTTCAAACTGGTAGAGATCTATCCCATGTCGCACATCGGGTACACCCTCGATTTCACGAGTGACAGTCCACTCGGTGGCGATCCAATTCCCCTCTTGGATGTGATGGGTCGGCTCGATACGAAAGTTGTCATCGGCCTTCGTCTCACTCAGAAAGAAACCGAGAATCTCATTAATTCCCTCAAACTTGACCTTTGCCTTGGGATCCTTCAGTCTAGGAGCTCCTTCGATGAAAACAGCATCCTCTGCAAAGAGTTCACGTATCACCGCTTCATCACCGCTGGAAACCGCAGCAAAAAGTTTCTCTATCTGCTTCTTTCGATCGACCATTTCTCCTCCTCCTCTCTCGTAATTCCAACGGCAAGTACGGCCTGCTTCGCTATGCAAAGGCTATGATGAGGTTTGTGACAGATCAAGGTTCTCTCCACGGACATGCTTGCATTAACCCAATCCGCAGGCACGCTTCAGCGCCTTCACATACCGGTAGGGAACCCTCACCTCCCCCAGCGTCTCCTTAACCGAGGATGGGCCATGGTCATCCGAGCCGCCGGTGAGTAAGAACCCATGCTTCTTCGCTAAGGAAGTAAGTATCTGGGGAGAAGTCTTGAGCTTGTCGGCTGCATTCCGATAAGGGTAGAAGACTTCAACGCCGTCAATGCCCTCTGCGTGAACCGCAATAAGAAACTCCTCCCAGTTTTCAACCTCCATAAAGCACGGATGGGGAATCGATGTAACCCCGCCGGCCGCGTGCACGGCACAAGCAACATCGCGAAACCCCAGCCTCTCAAGTGAGACATAACATGGCTTTCCTTGCGCGAGAAACCGGTTAAACGACTCTTTAAGCGTGGGGACAGCACCCCTCTTTACAAGGAGTTGTGCCAGGTGAGGCCTGCCGATACTCCCAGAAGCAATGGCGTGCACTTCGCCAATTTTGATATCCAAGCCCAACTGATCGGCGCACCGCTTGACCATCTTCGCCATCCGCTCCTCACGAGAACGTTTCATAAACAAGAATATTTCATGCAGCGAAGGGCAAGCAGGATCGACAAAGTAACCAAGGAGTTCCCCGCGGATTCCGTTAAAGTCGACCTTGATCTCCACCCCAGTAATCACCTCAAGGCCATTGATCTTAATCACCCGCTCGGTCAGCTCCTGGGAGATAGTGTCGTGATCAGTGATAGCGATGGCGCAAAGGCCACAAGCAGCGGCACGTTTCACCAATTGCAAAATCCCTTGCGTTCCGTCGGAAGCGGTGGTGTGTAAATGCAGATCAGCGTAGCCTTCACTCATAGATACCTCTCTTCGATGATCTTTGCAATTCGCACGGCGGCGTTGCCGTCACCGTACGGGTTTTCAGCCCTCATCATCTTTTCGTAGGCCTGCGAGTCGCGCAGCAGACTCTCTGCCTCGAAAACGATCCGCCCAGGGTCGGTCCCCACAAGACGCGCCGCACCAGTCTTTATGCCTTCAACGCGATCCGTCTTATCCCTCAAGACGAGAAGCGGAATGTGAAGAGCGGCTCCTGCTTCCTGAATCCCGCCGGAGTCAGTGAGGATCAGGGTCGATTCCTCCATCAGACGAACGAACGAGACATAGTCAAGCGGATCGAGAAGAACGACCCGCTCCTGCTCGGCAAGTTCAGATTGTACCACCTCACGGACATTGGGGTTCGGATGAACAGCGTAGACGATCGTCACATCGTTATTTCGTTGTGCAAGGTCTCGTAGGGCCTGACAGATTCTAGCAATCCCTCCGGCAAAACTCTCCCTACGGTGTGCGGTCACAAGGACGATCTTCCCTTGGGGAGAGGCGCGCCTAAAATCGAATCGCTCGCGTGGAGGGGCCCGATCGCGTACAAAGTATAAAGCATCGATCTCAGTGTTCCCGGTGACGAAGATCGCGTCCTTGACGATTCCCTCCGAAAGCAGGTTCTGTCTTGCAACCTTAGTAGGAGCAAAGAGGAAGTCGGCAAGCCGGTCGATGAGGCAGCGGTTCATCTCCTCAGGGAAAGGGGCATACTTATCATGCGTGCGCAGGCCAGCCTCCACATGAGCAACCGGAATCTTGCAATAATAACCGGCAAGTGCTCCTGCAAACGCGGTGTTCGCATCCCCCTGTACAAGGATCAGATCGGGGCGCTTGGCCTTAAGCACCGGCTCGATCCGCTCCAGGACCACCCGTGTGGTATGGAACAGGCTTTGGTCATAGATCATGACGTCAAGACTATAGTCGGGCTTGATCGAGAAAACGTTCAGGGCTTGATCGAGGAGCTCGTCGTGCTGCGCGCTGACGCAAACGACCGGCTCGATTTGCTCCGCGGCTTGAAGCTCGCGCAACACCAAGGCGAGCTTGATCGCCTCCGGCCGCGTCCCAAAGACCAGTAGAACCTTAAACGCCCTTTTAGACATGCTACAACCCCTCTTCCAAGGACACTCTCCCAGCAAATCCAAACATCGCCTCGGCGCCAACCGCCTCACACAAGGGGCTGATCGTGTCAATGGCGTTTACCTCTGAATCAAAAAACGGATCTGCAACAGAGTAACGGATGTTTACCTGAGTGGCGTAATGCTGCGGAGAGAGACGATCGAAGAGGAAGGGCACAGTCTCCCTTTCGCTGATACAAAGTGAAACGAACTCTGCCTGCAAATTTAGGTTTATCTCATGACCGGCGAAGGGATTGTCGAGCACGAGAACGGCATTGCCAGCG
>Ga0307432_1002019_pt1 | contig 11446 bp, 14 predicted proteins | sample SalMarWE160150MG_FD_202158 | JGI IMG/M metagenome (GOLD analysis project Ga0307432, IMG submission 202158) | Salt marsh sediment microbial communities from the Plum Island Ecosystem LTER, Massachusetts, United States - WE1603-150 | ecosystem: Environmental > Aquatic > Marine > Intertidal zone >...
TTTTTTAAGAGAAGATTCTCCTTTTTTTGTTATTTTAGATTTTTCTTTTTTTAGCATTATTTGAAACTCCTTACAATTAAAAAATATTCATTTTTATCGAATTGTCAATACTTTAATTGCCAGAAAGAGTCCAAAGTCTTTTAAACTGTTAGGTAGTTGGGTCGTTAGATCGTTAGGTAGTTACAAAAAAAAAGACGGACGACCGCGGACAGCAGACCTAAATTACTAAATACCTTATCCCAAATCCAAAATCCCAATCTCCAAAAAAGCCATTTAACTTAGATTCGAAGAAAGTGTAGAAACTTTAACTTAAATCTTTTGAAATTAATTCAATTTTAGGTTTTGTTTCGGGGAGATTTACGGTAATTATTTTCCAAATAATACTTAAATCTATACCAAAATATTCGTGAGTTGCAATATTTCTTAAACCAATCATTTTTTTCCACGGAATATCATTATATTTATTTCGAATATCATCAGGTATATTTCTTGAAGCTTCGCCGATGATTTCAAGATTTCTTATTACAGTATCTACGATTAATTCATTTTTCTCAAAATCATTATAATTGAGATTTTCTATATAAAGTTGGATTTTCTTTATGGATTCAAGTATATCTTCGACGAAAAATCTTTGTTTTCTACCTTTTATGCAAAAACTACTTCTTTTGAAATTTCATCTTTTAGTTGAGGCTTTAAAGCTTTAATGGTTACTAAATCCACTTTTTTTTCTAAAATTTCTTCAAGAAAATCCTTTAAATCAATAAATTCCCAACCTACAGGTTCATAAAATTTTACTAAAATATCGATATCACTCTTTCCTGATTCTTCCCCTCTCGCATAAGAACCAAATAATCCTATTTTCTCTACTTTATATTTATCGTGTAGTAGAGATTTATTTTCTTTTAGTATTTTTTCTATAGCATTTTTTGATTTCATTTTTACCTCGCTATAAGTATAATATTAAAAAACTACTTAGTCACTCATTATCCTAACTGCTTTAATCTTCTTCATTTTTTCTTCGAATGTTAGTGTAACTTTCCCTTTATCAGCAATAAACATCAATTCTGCCAATACAACAGAAGGGATTATAACAACACCTGTTTCTTTACTCTGTTCAAAAGCTTTTAAAGCCTTTTTGCTTAATTTATTGCTTTCTTGAAGATATCAAACAAGAGAATGAGTATCAGTTGTATAATCCATCAATTCTTATATTCATATGGAAAAAGAGATTCTTTGGCTTGGGCAAAAATATCCTCATCTATTTTACTCCCTTTCCATATACCTCTTAAAGAACCTCTTTTCTGTCTTCTCAAATCCAAGGAAAACTCAAGTTTAAGTAAATGGACTATTTTGTAAATTCTGGAAGCCATTTCCTCCGGTATTTCTTTAACTTCTTCTAATAATTTATCTTTATACTGAGACATTTAATACCTCCGAATTTATTTATAGATCTCATTAATCGAGAAATTCCTAATCCTTATATAATTTTAACCGATCACAATCAAAAGTCAAGGATGGGGAGAACCAATTTATGTTACACACATAGAGTTAGGATTTACCCCAACAATATTTTCACATGTGGAGATAATGATAATGGGGACCGGCCTTCTATACAATACTATATGTAAAAGCCATCAAAAGAAGAATAAGAAAAAAACAGAAAAAAGTCACCCAGATATATTTTAATGTTAATTTAAACAGGAGGTAAAAAAAGAAAAACTTAACCCCACCCCTTGACACTTTTCAAAGAAGATTTGACCCCAAATACACAATAAACTAAATTTCACACCAAGTCACAAAGATCACAGAGATTCTTTTGTCGTAGGAGGGACTTCCCAGTCCCGATTTTCCACGAGTAAAACATGTAGCTTTTTGACGTAAGACGCCTAACGCTCAACGCATATCGTAAATACTACAGAGAACGCGGAAGAAAAAACACAGAGAGATTACTTATAACTATTGACACTCAAGCTTAAAATAATAATATATCTATGAGGAGGAACTTATGCGAAGAAAAATATCTAAAGGGATAGAAGTTGATCCAGCAATTATGTTGGGTAAACCCGTGATAGAAGGTACTCGAATACCTGTAGAGATGATTCTGGAAAAATTAGCACAGAATATCTCTGTGGATGATATTCTTATCGATTTCCCCCGTTTAACTCGCCAAAACATTCAAAATGCTTTAGAGTATGCGGCAAAATCAATACATGGAGAAGAAATTCACTTAGTTAGCAAAAAGTAATGAAGTTTTTAGCGGATGAAAATCTGGAAAAGCCGATTGTGGATTGGCTCAGAGAAGAAGGACATGATGTAATTTATATCGCAGAAGAAGCACCCTCAATAAAAGACGAAAAAATAATCCAACTTGCCTTGAAAGAAAACAGAATACTAATAACTAACGATAAAGATTTCGGTGAATTGGTTTTTCATTACGGCAATATTACTTCAGGAATAATATTGATTAGGTCTAAGGATAAAATATCTCAAAAGAAATTAGAACTAGTGAAGCAGGTACTTAAAGAAATCAAAAATAAAATAAGCGGTAACTTTATTGTAGTAAATGAAAACGGAATAAGAATAAAAAAAATCCTCTGATGTAAAGAAACAACCGCAAGATTTTCTCAAGATTTTTTTGTTACTTTTAATTGCCGCCAGCCGTAAGCTGAAAGCTGTGAGCTTCTAATTCTACTATTTTATAAATAACTAATTGACTGATACACTAACCGCTTTAGCGGTTGTCAGGTTTGACCCCGTTGATACGTTGATAGTAGAAATACAGATTTTCGTCTTCTCCATTTGTGTGGTCACACTACGGTTTTTATCGGCTTCCTGCTTTAAATGAGTGTCCTAACAATTCAAATTCTGATATTTCTTCGTGTTCAAGTTTTGAACGGATTTCCTGGAACTTATTAATAGTTGATTTTGAATAAAATCTTTCACCGCAGTGTAAGCAAACTTCCGCTTTAACCTTAACTACCGCGGTATTGTTCCCTCCTCGCAGTAACTTCTCCACTTCTTTCTCCACCACTTCGCCGTTACAAACAGGACATTTTTTGAATGGAATCATATTATTTTCTCCTCTTTTTCCAATTTATCCACCGGTTTGGGTCCGGCCTATAAACTGTAATCAAAATACACCATTTGTTTTCTAAATTGTAGCCCCACACACTGTAAATTGGCTCTCTCTTAGAATTTTCTCCGTATATTAAGCAACTTGGTTAAGGCTTATCTTCCGGATAATCTTCTATAATCTCACCTTGAAGTACGCTATTAAATATTTCGTCAAAAGTAATATTTTCAGATTGAGCTTCTTCATCCGCGTGATCTGTTATTCTCAACCTATCTTTTCTTAATGCTTCAATAATACTTTCAATATTCAATCTTATCTCCAAGTTTAGTATTAAGTTAGTCGATTTTTACAGTTTTGTCAAGATAGCGCTCCACTTCAAGAAGACTTGCAACTCATACACGAGAGCACAGAGCTTTTATTTAGTTTAAAAGAGTACAAAGTGTTATCGAATGTTATCGGGGTCAGACCTTGAAATGTGAAATGAGTAATTCAACATCTCTCCTTATTTTCTGTTCTTTTTTCATTATTCGTTCCATATCCCGGGCTGATTTACTTACCGCTGAGTAAGTTATATTAAAGGCTTTTCCGATCTCTTTGTTAGTTAATCCCGTTAAGCGTTTAGATAAATATATTGCTGCTTTTCTTGCGAGGATGGGTTTTTTCTTTCCGTTGTAAAGCTCTTCAGGGGATCTTTTGTAGTATTTGGCTATCTCTTTAACTATATCATCTATATCAACATCATTGATTATTCTTTTACTATAAGAAAAATCTTCTCCTCCGTCTACCTGAAGCTTTAAATCTTTTAGTGTATCTTTAATAAATTTTACCCTGCCAAGTATAAATCCTGCATAAACTTTATTAAAAATATCAGATTTTTTATCCATTCCATCTAAAACGAATTGTTTATATTTAGAAGGATTGACCTTATAATATCTCATAATCTCTTGTCTATCTATAACACCATCTCCTTTCTTGTTCATATACCCTTGAAAACTTGACCATTTATACCCTTGCGGCGTTTCCGACATCCCCGCTCGTACAGGATTCAGGTGTATATATCTGGTTAATTCTAAAAAATAACTATCTCCTTCGATTATTATAGATTTATACCTGCCTTGAAATAAATGACCACTTCTATTCCTTTTTTTATTGTAATAGACAGTGTACGCAGTGTTTATATACTGCATTATTCTCGAAAGATTAGGTTGTGTAGTCTCGATCAATAAATGGTAATGATTAGACATTAAACAGTAAGCATAAACATAAAATTTGTATTTCTCTTTTGCCTTAAGGAGATATTCTAAGAACTTTTCGTAATCATATTTACTGATGTATATCTTTTTCCTATCGTCACCCCGACTCGTAATATGATATAAGTACCCTTCCCCCTGTAATCGATATGGTCGTGCCATATCTACATATTAACACCTCAAAACCAATTGTCAACCTTTTCACATTTCAAGGTCTGACCCCGTTGACACATTAATAGTTGATTTTGAATAAAATCTTTCGCCACAGTGTAAGCAAACTTCCGCTTTAACCCTAACTACCGCTGTATTGTCCCCGCCCCTTAATAACTTCTCCACTTCCTTCTCAACGACTTCACCATTGCAAACAGGACATTTTTCGAATGGAATCATATTACTTTCTCCTCTCTTTCCAATTTATCCACCGGTTTGGGTCCGGCCTATAAACTGTAATCAAAACACACCATTTGTTTTCTAAATTGTAGCCCCACACACTGTGAATTGGCTCTCTCTTAGAATTTTCTCCGTATATTAAGCAACTTGGATAAGGCTTATCTTCCGGATAATCTTCTATAATCTCACCTTGAAGTACGCTATTAAATATTTCGTCAAAAGTAATATTTTCAGAATGCGCCTCTTCATCCGCGTGATCTGTTACTCTCAACCTATCTCTTCTTAATGATTCAATAATATCTTCAATACTCAATTTATATCTCCGAGTTCAATCTTAAGTTAGTCAATTTTTACTGTTTTGTCAAGATAATGCTTCACTTCAAGAAGACTTGCAACTCATACAAGAGAGCACAGAGCTTTTATTTAGTTTAAAAGAGTACATGAAAATATATTAAGACGAATTTAGTGGAAAGTCAATTACTCAGATTAACACCGCATACACAATATCAACCTTTTCACATTTCAATGCCTGACCCCGTTAATATAAACAGGAGGTAAAAAAAGAAAAACTTAACCTCACCCCTTGACACTTTTCAAAGAAGGTCTGACCCCGTTGATATGCTGTTGATACTAATCATAATTTGCCTAAAATGGTTAAATGAATAGCTAAAAAATAAGAAAAATTTAACATTGAATGGACGATAAATCCGGGGATTACTGTTCTCCTTTTTATAAACAAACCACCTACTATAGCACCCAAAAAGACAGGTATTATTGATTGATACAATGAACCATGCATCAAACCAAACAAGAAAACACTGAGAACTAAAGCGTAACCAGTCTTCATCTTTTCTTCAAGAGTTGGTATCAAAATGCCTCTGAAAATTATCTCCTCGGCTAATGGGCCTATAATGATAAGTATGGGTAACGTGAAATAAAAGGGAAGCATTCCTTTATCTATGTAATAAAATATTCGGTCAATAAAAATTGCGTCTTTATTTGTAATACTCCTAAGAAAATTAAGAGCTCCAACTACTATCCCAATATTTATACCCCATAAGATATCCCATTTGTTATGAACAATGAAATAAATATTTTTCGGTTTTCTTTTTGCCAAAACAAAAAATATATATAAGAGTGGGAGAAAATATAAAAGTTGAAAGGAAAAAATGTTCCAGTAAATATACCATATAGAATTTCTTGCGACTTGGCTGTTAAAATAATAATTTATACTGAAGAAAGAAATCAAAAAAACAAATAAACAAAGTATTTTTCTATAAGCCCAAGGGGTAACATCTCTTCTCTTATTAATCAAGGAGACAAGCAAAAGTATAACCAATACCGTTAAATAACAAATATAAAAAGAAGGAAAAGAATTGGATAACATTTTACGGGTCCTCAAAAATTGTTAAAATCAATCATTTCTATTTAGTTCTTATAATCCATTGGACATAACACATATACTTAAAAATCTAATTGCTGAAATAATAGAATATATTCATATTATTCCCTTTCTTTTTTATCCATACCTTTCCGTGTTATCCCATGCCAAATAAAATAAATACCACCCCCAACTAAAGGAGAAGTACCTATCACGAAAAATAATATAAAAGCCTGAAGAATAGAATTTTCCAAAGGCAGCGAAAACACCAGAACGACAATTATTACCATTGAAATCAGACAAATAAGAATTTCTACTAAATACCCTATTTTGAAGCTTTTTTTTACCCGAAAAAAAAACAAAGTCAAGAAGCCAAAAGGAATTAATAAAATATAACCACTAACATAAAAGATTATTGCCCAATTAGGTATATTTTCAAACATTTTTGTCACCTCTTTTCCTTATTATTTATATAATTAATAAAACGATTATTCTTATTCTGGCTTGTGAACAGACCACTCTCCATCTCCTTCATATAGCACTTTATAACCTTTTCCTCTCCATATATTTGGATCGTTAACAGTTATACCCGCCGCGTTTTGGCCAGAAGAATTATAAACACCTGTTATAGTTCCGCCAGCATTTTTTACTTCCTCCTCAGTCCATCCATACTTATTCAATTCTTCTCCATATGCCGTTCCATATTCATCTTTCGCCATTTTAGCAAAAAGGACAGCACCTCCATAACCTACAAAAATTCCAGGCAAACAAGCAAGGAAGGAAAGACCGCCTGTTTCCGGAGATCCAGCTATTGCCGCGGCAAGCCAAATATTACCAACAGTAGCCATAGATCCTGCTACGATACCATACGCCTCACCTTCGGAAATCCCTCCCAAAAAAGCAATTCCCGTTTGCCCTAAATTTATGAAAGGAGCAGCTCCAGTAGAAGCATTCGTAAGTATACTAATGGCGTCGGCTCCCCCTAGATCCCAAGCTGCGTGTAAAATAGCCATATTTTGTGGAGAATAAACTAAAGAGTTATGAATAGATAGGAGCTCAGCATTCCGGTAAGTGAGTGGGATTACTGCCATTGATAGCCCATTCGGATCAAAATACATAAGCGGATCATTTATGCAATACACATAAGGATTTAACGACTGTGGATTAGCTAAATTTATATTCCCCGGACTTACCGTATGCGGATCAGGGGTCAGGAATCTTCCGATATCCCCACTGTAATACCTCGCGCCGAAGTAATGGAATCCTGTCGGGTCTTTTTCTTTTCCTGTGAATTCACGGTTGTCTTCATAAGTCGGATTATCAGACCAGACTAAATTCCCGAATGCTTCGTATTTTTTCTCTTTTACCACATTACCATCCTTGTTAGTAATGATAACAGGTGAACCGAGTCTGTCAAGATGGTAGAAATAGAGGGAATGGGACGCAGATTTAGTTAATTGTTGGTTTGTGGGTCGGTTGGTCCGTTGGTTTGTTTGTTAAAAGAACACACCAAAACACTAACAATAGCTACTTCTATTCGTTGCTTAGATGTATGGGAGTGATTCTCCCCGTTGGATCATAAATTTTGAAGTTACCGCTTACCTGCAACATACCCAACATATATAGCAATCCGTCGTAATAACGTCCCTCTTCAATAGGAATTGGGGTATCCCAAAATTCTCTGACGAAGTCAATCCTGTTTTCGTTTGTGGATGCAAGACAGGCAATTGCGTTCATGGCAACCAAACCCGGATTGTGGGTATCTGATAATGTTTTTCCATCTAAAGTGAATATACTGCCGTAAGTTTTTATTCCTTTACTGGTGAAGAAATCAAGTAATCTGTTGCTTTGAGTTATTGCCCAACTATCGGGGGTAAACCATGCATAATCAAGAGCAATATTCATTGCGACTCTCCAGGCATCATATTGGAAGTTATCAGTTCCTCCTCCGAAGGGATTAAAAGGTTTGCCATCAAAATGGGCATAGTCGGGTGTTAATCCTGTTTTTGGATGAGCTGCTTTTTTTAAAAATTTGCGGCTTACCACAGCAGCATCATACCAAAACCGCGTATCTTTATCCGCCCATCTTGCCCAGAGTTCGTAGAAATGAGGTGTATGATAAGATGGGTCGGTGAAGTCGCCTGCACTACCTAAAGGAACAAAGACGATTTGTTTTTCTTTTTTATTAAATATGTTTGATATTGTGGTATCATCATCGGAAGTTTCTGCTTTATTAAGCATAGCATCTAAAATGACCTGAGCCTCGGCTTTATAGTTATAAATACCTGTGCTGTTTCCCCATCGTGCGGATGCGAAGAATAATGCCATAACGATCCATTCTTCTCCGTCTGAGGCTGAGTTAGGGCTTATGATAGTACCATCTGTCTTAAGTTGCCATGCGAAATATTTTTTTCGGTTACCTTCTTTATGCTGCATATAAGTTTTTGCCCATTTCCATAACCGGTCAAATTCCAATTTTTTATCTAATTGAACCGCTATCATCATACCATAAGACATTCCTTCACTACGAACGTCGTTATTGTAAACGTCTTTAATGTAAGCTATGTCGGGTTCAACGGGATAGTATACACGTTGTGTATTACTATCACCATAGAATAATTGATTCCAGATACTATTTATTTTAGTTTCTACCTCTGATTGACTTTTGCCGAGTAATTCGGTAAAAAGATTTTGGTATTCCCCAGAGAAGTAAGAGCCATTATGTTTCGAAAGATTTTCAGTGCCGGTAGTTTTCATTGCGGATGCTTTACCGATAGGGATAAATGTAAATGAAATTATCAGAGAGATTAAGATTTTTAAATTTTTCATCATGTTTTATTTTTACTATTGGTTTCATTTTTTTGTATTCTTTCTCCATTTTTCTTTCCCAAAGACTATAGATTTAAATTTATGCTTTTTATATTATGAAAATTCTTAGGTTAGATTATAACGTTTTCTTATGATGGGTCAAGTGCCGAATCTCGATTCAGAAAACTAATTTTACCACAGAGGACACAGAGAAATAATTGTGGTAAAAAAGAAAAAAACATTAAGTTCGCAGAGATAAAACAGAAAACCAAGAAAACAGAATTCAAAGGTTTCGTGTTTTGTACTTAAGATTTAGAAAAAGAATAAAGCATATTTGTGTAATTCGTGCAATTTGTTGTTCCTAATAGTTGTTGTGGGATGGGTTTTAAACAACACAGTGAAAAGTGGGGTTTGGTGTGGGCTTTGTGTACTCTGTGTGTTTTTTTCTCTGTGCTCTCTGTGGTAAAGGATTTGGGGGGTTGGGTGGGGTAATGCCCTTGACTTGTTTTATAAAGAGCATATATATGTAAACTATGAGGAATTCAAAAAATGAGTGAAAATGAGAGTTCTATAAGATTACGAATAGCTCCTTCGCCTACCGGATATCTTCATCTCGGTACGGCAAGGACCGCTCTTTTTAATTATCTTTTTGCCCGCGCGAATAATGGGAAATTTCTTCTCCGAATTGAAGATACAGACTTGAAAAGATCAGATGATTCTATGGTACAGTCCATCCTTAGAGGTCTTGAGTGGCTGGGTCTTAAATGGGATGAGGAAATCTTATTTCAATCAGACCATTTCGAAGAATACAGAGAAAAAGCAATGGAATTGTATAATAAAGGTCTTGCGTACTGGTGCTATTGTACTCCGCAAGAGTTAAAAGAGAGAAAAGAAGAGTATTTGAAATCCAAGAAAAGATGGATGTATGACAGGAGATGTTATAACCTATCGGAAGAGGAAAGAAAGGGATTTGAGGAAGAGGGGAGACCGAAGGCTTTACGTTTTCTTATCGGCGATGGCTTTACAGGGTTCGATGATCTGATCCATGGCGAAATTAAGAGAGACAATTCGGAGATCGAAGATTTTGTGTTGTTGAAGGCTGACGGTTCTCCGACGTATAATCTGGCTGTGGTCGTAGATGATCACCGGATGAAAATTAGTCATATTTTGAGGGGTGACGACCATATATCTAACACCCCAAAGCAGATTCTCCTTTATAGAGCTTTTAACTGGGATATTCCGCGGTTTGGTCACTTACCTTTAATACTCAGCAAGGACAAGACAAAACTTTCTAAAAGGAAAGACGCGGTAGATCTCTTTGATTACAAAAAAGAAGGATTTTTCCCGGAAGGAATGATAAATTATCTTGTTCTTCTTGGCTGGTCTCCTAAGACCGAAGAGGAGATTTTTTCCCTTAAAGAATTGGAGGAAAAATTTACGCTTGAGAATGTACATCCGACACCTGCTGTTTTCGACCGCGACCGACTTGAGTGGCTTAACGGAGAATGGTTACGGAAGTTAAATGTGGACGAGGCGGTTAGAAGGCTTGAGATATATTTGAAGGATAATGGATTTGAAATAAATGATCCGGACTATCTTGCTAAAGTTATTCAGTCGATGGGGAGTAGGGCTAATAAACTAAAAGATTTTATTGAAATAGGACGGTATTTTTTTACAGATAATTTTACTTATGACGAGAAAGGATTAAAAAAAAGAATTTATCCTGGAGTCGAAGTTAGAATAAAGAAATTAATAACAAAATTCAGTGAGTTGGACCCTTTTGATGAGGAAAATATGGAAAGTGTTTTGCGGGGACTTTCCGAAGAACTAAATTGTAAGGCAGGAGAACTTATACATCCTGTCCGGCTGGGGGTTAGCGGGATGACTTTTGGGCCGAGTCTATTTGAACTTTTAGAAGTCCTCGGAAAGGAAAAAGTGATTAAAAGATTGGAAAAGTTTGTCATTTATATTGAAGAGGAGAATTTAACCGCAAAGTAAAAATGAGAAAACGGATAACATTCCAACGCGCTAACAATCCAACTGACCAACAGATTTAGATGGATTTGTATGAGTATGAGAATAAGTTTTTTAGTTGTTAATAATGCTATAATATAGGGAGGTAATTACTATGATAATGGAAAAGGTTCGATCGGTAACAAAGTATTTCCTATGGTTTGCCGCAGCATCTTTTATTCTTTTTATGTTTTTTGGTTTTGGTGCCAATATATTAACCGGAGATAAGCAAAAAGGGGAAAATATAATTGCAAAAGTAGATGATGAAACTATTACGACCAGAGAATATGGAAACTTATTAAGGGTGGAGCTTCAGCGTATAAGAGGCGCTATGGGAACGAATCCAATAAGAGAGAGACAGACCTCTGAAACAGCCATAAACCAATTGATAACCAAAAAGATAATTAATGATCTACTTGAAAAAAGAAAAATATCTATTTCGGATGAGCAGTTAATAAACATTATCAGGGGAAATCCACCTTCTGAGATTACACAAAACCCGGATTTCTGGTTAGACGGGCAGTTTGATTA
>Ga0307432_1002020_pt1 | contig 11436 bp, 3 predicted proteins | sample SalMarWE160150MG_FD_202158 | JGI IMG/M metagenome (GOLD analysis project Ga0307432, IMG submission 202158) | Salt marsh sediment microbial communities from the Plum Island Ecosystem LTER, Massachusetts, United States - WE1603-150 | ecosystem: Environmental > Aquatic > Marine > Intertidal zone >...
GCACCACTCCACACCAGATATTAGGACGCAGATAAACGCAGATTTACAGGATTTTTTTATTTGTTGTTTAAAACCCAACACCACACCCCTAATTTTAACCACGAGATTACACAAGATTAACAGGATTTTAGAAAAGGTTAATAATTAATATGAATTATTTTAAGATTTCAGATGAAATTTAAAAGGGGATTTGGTTTTTGGGCGACGCACCAACGCTCCAACAGACCAACCCACCAACCCCCAAAGGGAGGTAAATGTGTATAAAAAAATATTAATCGTTTTATCTTTTTGTTTTCTGCTTGGAATGGCGACAAGGAAGGAGTTGGAAAATGTGAAGGAGGAGGCGAAGGTCGGAGTTTATATAAAGGGGTACTATTCGAGCTTTAATAATTTGTTGCATAGGTATGGAATCTCATCAACTCCTATCTTTTATAATTTGGAACAATTAACAGACCCAGATTTTGAGTTATATGATGCATTAGACTTAATTGTATTTACTACTAGGGAAAAATAATGGGGTCAGGTCTTGTTTTTTGAATTTTTAAATATAGGATATATTATATGAGTAGGCCATTACGAATAGAATTTCCGGGTGCTGTTTATCATATTACATCCCGTGGAACCGGCAAACGGAACATATTTTTCAATGATAAAGATCGAAAGATGTTTCTTTCTCTTTTGTGGGAAGTGGTTGAGAGGGAGAAATGGATATGTTATGCTTATTGTTTAATGGATAATCATTATCATTTATTAATAGAAACGAAAAGACCAAATCTCTCAAGGGGAATGAGGGAACTAAACGGTATTTACGCGCAGAAGTTAAATTATATTAAAAATAGTGTCGGACATGTTTTTGAAAGCAGATATAAATCAATACTTGTAGATAAGGACAATTATCTTTTGGAATTATGCAGATATATTGCTTTAAATCCGGTAAGAGCGAAAATGGTAGAAAGTCCGGAAGACTGGGTATGGAGCAGCTATAGATCAACCGTAGGTTTAATAAAACCTCCAAAACACCTTAATATTTCATGGGTTCTATCGAATTTCGATGAAAATATTGAGAAAAGCAAGAAAAAGTATGAGAAATTCGTATTTGAAGGTATAGGAAAAGAAAGTCCATGGAGAGAGTTACGCGGTCGAATATTCCTGGGAAGCAAAAAATTTATCGAAAAACATCAAGAAAAGTTATCTACGAAAGAAAATGAGAAAGAAATAGCAAAAACAGAACGATTTGCGAGTAGACCGGATCTTGAAGAAATATTTAAAGATGTGAAAACAAAGGAAAAAAGAAACAAGAAAATTTACAAAGCATACGAAGAATACAGGTACAGCTTGAAAGAAATCGGAGATTTTTTTGAAATTCATTACTCAACAATAAGCAGAATCGTGAAAGAGATAAGAGAAGAAGGAAATGAAAATTCAAAAAACAAGACCTGACCCCAATGGGGTGGTGTGAGAGTGGAGAAGAGAATATAGTGTTTTTTCCTAATTAATTTTTTACAATTGTTTTAAAGACTTGACAAAAGCATATATTTTCCGTAGAATATTAAAGTATGTTTTTTGATGCGTGAGGGGATATTTTAATCATTTTAATAATTTGGCTATTTAACTAAATTTAAGAGGAGGTTTTAAATGTCTAATTGTAGAAAATCTTTTTTATTAGTTTTATCTTTTTGTTTTTTACTCGGAATGGCGACAAAGGCGGAGGTGGAGAATTTGGAGAAAGAGGCTAAACCGGTATCTACGGCGATTGAGGGGGGAAAGGCTTTTGAGCCTACGGCAGAGGCTACAGGTACTACGGAAACACCTCAGATACAATTGACCACTATTTATGAGAAAACTTTCGATGAAGAAATTGTGGACGTGATATTTGATACGGCGACTGTATCGATTGGCGAAGCAGCTACGATGGGGTGGAAAGATATTTCTTCTTCTGGGCAGACCGGGAACAAGGTGAAAATAAATTATCCAAAAATTGGGATTAAGCCTGGGTACGAAGAATTAGTGTTCTATAACAGCAGGGGAAATGTGATAAATAGGATAGATATTGATAAAGGTAAAGAATATGAAGGTGTGGATATTTCTCCTTCAGGGAAATATGTATTGGTGGGGAAAATAGCATATGAAGATTTATTTCAGGAAGGAGGAGTTGTTTATAATTCCTCAGGAGATAAAGTAGTAGAAATAAAGAGACATTCTCTTTCCGTTATTTCCGATGAAGGATATATTATAGCTCATGAAGCTGATTCTTATCTTGGGATGGATTTCCCGGCGAAGTCTGGTTCTTTTTATATTTATGATAATAAAGGAAATATAATAAAAGAGATTAAGAGTCCTGTTGAGGAAGGCGGCGCTCCAGGTTACACGAAATTTACGGAAGATGGACAATATGCGATTGTAATGTTTGTAGGAATTGCTCAACCTCCAACATATTTATATTTAATAAAGAAAAATGGAGAAGTAATTTGGAAGAACGATTTTCCTAAATATCGTTTTGCGGGAGGGCCGGAACTGGATATAGTTGCAGATGTTGGTGTAGCAATAATTTTGGATAAAGGGGGGCCTAATCTTGTTTTTATCGATTGGCAAGGAGAAGTAAAATGGGAGATGCCGCTAAATATGGGAGGGGAGATGATAGTGCGGATTGATAAAGAAATGAGAAGAATATTTGTAGTTACCACCCAGGGCTATGCATGGTGTTTAGATATAGACAGAGGTATTTTATTATGGAAATATAGAGCCCCCTTAGCGCCGCCGGATTGGAGTTGGAAGGAGGATATGCCACATTTTAGGGAATCAAGAATCCATAGAGGACTTTTATATGTTTTAGGTAGATGGACAAGGAGTTGGCATAGCACAGCATTGTTCGTTCTTGACTCAAACACAGGAAAGCTTTTGAAGCAAGAGGAATACCCCAACGAAAAAGTAACTTTTGGTGATGGAACTAATAAGCCGATCCTTTATAATATTACAAAAAATAGTCTTGTCCAAGTCAAATAAGATTACAATTAAGGAGAAAAGATGAGCTTTTTGAGTGTAATACTTATATTTTTGAACGCTTATCCATGGTCGATGAAAAATGGGAGTGGTAATTTTAATGGTCCTCTTACGGTATACGCTACACTTGGAGACGCAAGGGGAAAGAGCAGTCCTCCAATAGTAAATAGATTTCATCATGGTATAGATATTGTGGCTTCTAATGGAACAGCAGTATACTCAGTTATTTCAGATACCGCAAATACTTTTAGAACTGCAACTGAAGAAAGTAGAGGGGCTAATGCTTTTGTGCAGGTAGGTAATTATTGGTATATTCATGTCAAAGATGATGCTACTAGAATACCTAATAGGACTCCCGTTACTGGTATCTTAGAAGACTCCCTCAATCCCACCAAAATCGCCGAAGTCAGGGATTATGGTGACCCGGGGATTGCATATGATCATCTACATTTCCAAATAGGTCCACCGGGAGCTATTTACAATCCTTTAGCCGAGTATTACAACGAAGATGGTGAACTGGCGTTTGGTTATCCTAATAATTATATTGACACCTTTCCTCCGGAGGTCGGAAAACCCACATTCTGGAAGGAAGGATGTGAAAATCTACCAAGATCACTGAGAACTCAACTCTTCGATGAATTATGGGGGAAGTTGGAAGTTCAGGCGAAAGCAAGAGATAAAAAGATATCATATAGGGGAAGAGACGAAGAATCCACAGGTATATTTAGTTTAGATTGGATATTAAAACCCAAAGGCGACGAGGGTGTTCAGTATATTCATAATACACTTTCATTTGATCAAGTGCAACCTCCAAATAACTATTTACCTGTTACACAGATATATGATACAACGGTTACCAGACATGCCAATTCGGAAACATTTCATTACTGGCTTACGAACCCAATAATAAATCACCAAGTTGAAGACCGCCACTTAAACACGAAGCTAAAGGAAGGCGAAGAATGGAATGGTGATGACGCATTAATTAACAAGGAAGCCGCATATAAGGATGGATGGTATCGTATTTGGGCGTTAGGATATGATATTAAAGGAAATGGCGGAGATACCGTGACTCGTAAAGGGGCTGATTTCACGGACGTTTTTTTCGACAATTACGTCCCCTTCGTAGATGAGGTGACGGTTAAAAAAGAGGAAGAGGTAAGATATAATGGGAAATGGGAATTGAGTGGTGATGAGATGGAATTGGATGTACCCACAGATGACAGTGTTTCAGTTGGAAATAGTATACATATTGTGATCAATTTCTCGGAAGTGATGAAGTCCCAGATAAGCGTAAAAATTGAGAAGGATGGGGATGAGGTAGAGGTAGAGGGTAGCTGGAAGGAGGATGAACCTTCGTGGGAAGGAAAGGTAACAATCCCCGATGAAGAAGAATCAGAAGGAGAATGGACAGTATCGATTTCTTCAAAGGATCTAGCAGATAATTTATTGGATGCTTCTCCTAATACTATCGGAATGAGAGACGAAGAGGGGGAATGGGTAGATTACGAGGTCGGTGATACCAGAGATAAAAATCATAAAATACTTGTAGGTGTTCCTACTCCTCCCCGTGTTCTTCATACCGATCCACCAGATATCTCAAAAGATGCTCCCGTAGAAGCTCCTATTATGATAACCTTTTCCAAACCAATGGATGTGGTTGCGACTGCAGATGCGGTTCAGACTTCTTTTGCTTGCAATAAACTTTGGTCAGGATATGAGGAGTTGCGGCTTAACCCTGATGATCATTTAGATTATTGTGAAGAATACACGATTACTATTACCGATGCCGCCAAAGATACAGCAGGAGTGAAACTTGATGGCAATACGGACAGCGATGGAAAACCGGGCGGAGCACATGTTTTTACATTCACAACCGAAGCTCCGGATATAAAACTAAACATCGATCCCGCAGTCGCGAATGTTGAGGAGGGGCATCCTTTAACCGCTGATTTTAATACGGATGGGAGTGGACTTAAAAAAGAATTTGACTGTAATATAGATTTTAATGTTGATAATTCCGGCGGGTGGTCGGTTACAGAAATAAGCGAACCATCTTTTTCTCTTCCTCCCGGAGAGACGCATCCGGATAATTTTACGGTTAGTAACAATGGTGCGGCTGCTCCTTTAAGGGTTACTTCCCGGATACCTGTTAATTGCGATATTATTTATAACGAAGGATTTTATTGGTCAGCCCAGGGACACCAGCACGATCACCCCGATGAAAATCAATCTCCCGGAAAGATGGAATACCCGACTCCCTGGATTACCCGAACAAAGACTATTCCGGCTGTTTCCGGCTTGAGAGGGGCTTCGCCCGGTGTGGGATTACCCGATGTAGGCATCCTCCTTTCCGGATGGGCTGATGGATATGGGCATATACTGGGGAAGTATGGAATGGAAACATTACCTATTAAACCCAATCTACAGATCATCAATCAACCGGATGTTGATATTTCCGATTCGGTGAAACTTCTTGTCATCGGTTCAGCCGGATTGAAAGGATTTAATTCTCCTACTTTTAAACAGGATTTGGAAAATTATGTAATAAACGGCGGAAATCTGCTTGTGTTTACACAGAAGTACGGTGCGGATTTGTCGGTTTTACCCGGAGATATCGGCGGGTATGGGTGGAATGAGGATCAATCGTGTTTTAAAAACGCGGCATATTTGAACCAGTGGCATCCGATTTTCGCGGGACAGACAAAGCAGGTTATGACTTGTAATGTTGACGGTTATATCTCGGAGTATCCTGCTAACTCCGAAGTTTTGCTTGGCAGAACCAAAAATGCTATGCCCGCTCTTCTTTATTATAATTACGGCGCGGGAACTGTTATTGTATCTTCCCTGTATACCGATTGGGGTTACGGACATAATCAAAGATCGGGAGAGGAATTGAAATTAGTCAGAGACTTGACGACTTGGGCAGTAAATCCCGATATGGAAATACCCGAATTTTATCGCGGTTCGGCTGTTTCTGTTCCAGTTTCGATTAAATATACCGCGAATGATACGTTAAACGCGACGACCGCAATAATTAAAGTATATACGCCTGACAGAAAATTATATGATTCTCTATCTGTCCCTGTATCTCTAACAAACGGAGAAGAAACCGAGTGGCTATGGAATGAATCATCCATTTCAAGTTATTACGGATTATGGGTAATAGATTATGCTTTGATGAATGAGAATGATGAGTGGATTCAGGGGTACAATAGGGGCGCTGTTTTTGCTTATAAGGTGAAAGTGCCCGTGGGTGATTATAGTCTCGGTGATTTCGAGTTGTGGGTAAGTTCCGATAAGGAAGAAATTCTTAAGGGCGATACGGTAAATTTTGAAATATTTATTACGAACAACACCGATTCTTCATTGACAGGAAAGTTAATAGTCGCCATTAATCATCAGACGGTCGCAATCGATTCATTTTTAGATTTAACTTTGCCGCCGGATTCCACTGTAAATATTGACTACACGAGAATATTTTCTCATTCAAGGACAATGCGATTCGGTTTGTATGATAGTGATCGATATGATTATGAAGCGGATCTAAAAAATGCTATTGCATTTGATCATAGGGGAGTACGGGTGGTTGAAACTCCTTTTGAAATATCTATTCCCAGATTTAAGTATCAGAACGTATTGGGTGTAGATACCATACATTATACTGTTAATGCGAGAAATGAATTATCCGATTCCTGTTCTACTTTTATCGATGTTTACACCTTAATGGATTCGGTCAGACATGATCTCTGGAGTGATACGTTAGAACTCGCGGGGAAGGAGAAAAAAGAATTTAATAAAGTTTTCTTCCCGGCTGATTACCATCCAACTGGGAAAATCGGAAAATTGCGCTGTGATTTGTTTTTCATGGATAGTTTATGGGCTTTTAAAAAAAGAAGTTTTAGATTAATATACCCTTCTGTTAAATGTTCCCTTGCTATTCCCGATTCGTTTAATTACGGAGATTCAAATCTTTATACGGTTACGCTAAGTTCAGAGGTTGATTATATACCTTCCGGGAAACTTCTAATAAAGGGAATAAATTTTTCGGATTCCATAATAATTGATAATGCACCGACTCCGGAGACGACATTTGTGTTTAATTATGACCCATACGAGTGGGAGATATCAGGAAGGGTTTCTAATAATAAATTAAAAGTACAATATCAATACGGAGATAAAAAAGTCACTAAGCAAAAGAATTTACCTTTTCGCTTACCTCTTGTATCTGCCTTTAGACCTGATTGTCCTACACCGCAGGGCGGTTTTATGCCGGAGGATACTGCGGTGTTTAATGCGCAGTTAGCTCTTACAGGTAATTTATATGGGGTTCCTCTGGAATTTTGCTTATGGAGTGATTATCTTGGGTCCGATACCTTGAGGGATACAATAACATTAAATCCCTGTTCTCATAGAATAATTACCTTGAAGACCTTCGCGGATATAAGTCTTCCTGCCGATACGTTGATATCATATAATTATAGAATTAATTATCTCAATAAGGAGTATACAACCACAGAAGAACTTCAATATACGGTTCTCTCACCTGAAGCTGTTTTGCACTGGCCCGTGAATGACACTTTCTCAATTGGAGCGACAGTACCGATTGGATTTACCAATGAAATAAAGGCTTCTTCGAGGGTAAATATCGAATCTGTTCATCTTCGAGGTGATTATAGCACTGACTATGTTGGTAAATTGTTTGATGGTCCCGGAGAAGTGGAAATTCCGGGAGAGGGTTCTTATACTTTTCCGATTACTGTTCCCGGTTGGATAACCGGTCAATATTGGTTAGGGGTGAGCGCGGAGATGGTCGAGGGAAAGGGTGTCGATCTGGATCTGTTCGCGTATGGGTGTCCGATATACATAGATGGCATCGAGGCAGATATTCAGGTTTCAAGTTCGAAAGATTACTACGGATATGGTGAAGATATTCCTTTTTCTTCGTTGCTTGGAAATGGTAAATATGGATGGACCGGAACGGAAACTCTCTCGGTTTATAGAACGGAAACCACGATGGAAGATTTCTCAATATGGGATATTGCAGACGAGATCGATACATTCGGCCTTATACCTGACGGTAGTGGTGGTCTTGTCCTCGATTCGGTTTATTCGTTAAGATGTACTCAGAATAGGGAATTAAGCGGGTACAGAGGCTATAATTATTCGATTACAGTGGATGAATGGGATAATTTTTGGGTGTCCTATAAAGATTATAACGATATAGGGAAAACAAAGATAGAGAAATGGGATAAATTTGGAGCAGGTAATCTGCTTTCCAGATTCGCGTTTCCAGATAGTATAACGGGTACAATTAAAGAAATCGTTCCTTTTCTCGGGACTATTTATTTTGCTTCTGATAAGGGTATGGTGTACAAGTTGAATTCCACTTCGGGTGAAATTATAGGAAGCATTCAGCCGCCAGGACGTAAATTTATTGAATTAACTGATGTCTCAGTTAAAGAGAATGGAAATATTCTTGTAATTGAATCTGGAACTAAAACCCTATGGGAATTTTCAAGTTCCGGGGATAGTATTTCTACATTTATCTTACCTTCGGACCTTGAATATTACTTTAGTGATATGGACTACTACAATGGTACAATTTATATCTCTACAGCGCGTAAAATTATAACGATTGAAGGTACATCAATTGATTCATTCGGGTTCGATATAAGTGATTATTATAACGTTCCTGTGGCAAGTTACATTTCTATTGCTATTAATGATAACGGAAAGATTGCGGCGCATCTCGATTTGGGTGAAGGAGGAGGATCACATATGATTATTTTTTCTCCAGATAAAAAATTTAAAGCAGGAACCTTTACGTGGGGTTATCAAGTAGATGACCTAACTTTTAGCGGAAACGTTATTGTTACCTGCGAAGAAAGATGGGGGCGTGATTTTTTCAACATATACAGAGAATCCGGTAAAGAGAATGGATTACTTGAGATTTCTTCTTTTTCTTACCCAACACGGGATTTTCTATTTCATAGCCACAAAAGTGTCGAAGTGGCGAACTCCGGGTCGGTTTTGTATCAGGTTCCGGGTCCGTTGTGGACTCCATTTAACGAGGATTTTCTGCCTCTTGAAAGTTTTTACGGATCCCATTATATAACGTCCATTTATATAAACATACAGGGAGACTGGCACGATTCACCTGTGTTTTATGATTGTTTATTAAATCTTAAGGTCTTGAACGTTCTTGACTCGCTGATTGTTAAAAAAGGGTATGATTTAAATCTCTCGCCATCTGATAATGTATCCTTTGCCGATACTATAAAGGATACGATACCTCCCGGGAATTATTGTGTGTCTGGAGACGCGTATTCAGAATATCCTCAGCAGATAGATCACGATTGGAATTTGTTCACTGTAGTTGAAGACAATGTAACTTTCCTTCTTAAATCAGACAGGGAAGAAGGCTTCGTGGGTGATACATTCAGGATAAATCCCATTCTAATAAATCCTCTGCCTCTGAAACAGGATAGTGTTTACTTCACGGCTGGCAAAATTACCACTGATAGTTTCACTACTATATATTTAGATACACTTGTTTCATTAGAAGCAGGGGCTGTAGATTCATTTCCTTTTACGATTACACCGGAAGAACCATTGATAATAGGGGGATGGCTGCATATTCCCCCTTCTTATGATATCATAAAAGACTTTTCACCCATAATAAAGAATAATAGATTATTAGCTTTAAATATTGATGCTCCGGATATTGCCGATCTATCACCATTCAGAGTTAAATCTGAAGTTTACAATTATTCCTTCGACAATCTTTCCGTAGAAGTTAAAAGGATCTTTTCATCGGATACTTTGAGCGACTCAGTAAATCTTGACATAGAAGGAGCTTATACTTTCGTTGACTCGTTCGTTACCGAGGAACCGGGAACCCTGAAAGTCATTGCTACAACGGGTGGTGAAGTTTTCACGGAAGAAAAGTTTATCGATTTTGGATTTACCGGTATTGTCGAACTTGATTCATTGTATGAGGTCTCTCCGGATTCCGTCGAGATGAGCGGGATTATACGTAATGAAGGATTGTATCCCTTAAACGCTCAAGCACTTTTCTGTCTGGTTGAAGATGATGGAACCTCTTATGGAATAGAGGATAAGAATGAAACCACAGCTGTTCCAGGCGGCAGGCAGTTCTCGACATCAAAGCTTAACCTCTCTACCACCCCACCAGGGAATGGGACGCCCTATGGAATAGGCGTTAATCAAGTAGCTACATCTATTCCACAGGGCAAGCAGCTAAATAATTCAATTGATTTATCAGCCAAGAGGGCGGCTCTTTCTTCGGTTGCGAGAGTAGGCAAAGATATTACCCTTTCCCAGTTTGTTAGACAGTTAACAAGAGCCGGTGTAGACACCTCTTTCTCTGCAATTTACCTTCCTCCGGGTAAGAAAGATACTGTTCCCATCATGTTTGACCGCCACGAGGCAGGTAGTTACGAGTTACAGGCATACCTTTTTACCGATTCATCATCATTTATGTTCGATTCGACCTCATCGAGTGTTAATGTTGTGGGCGACGATCAGATATTTATTGATTCTATTATTGTTTCCGAAAATTGCGATACAAATGGAAATGTACCTTTAACTGTTATTCTGGATAATAAATCCTACAGTCCTTTCTTCGGTAATCTTATGATAAGTTCTCTTGTTTGTTATTTCGATTCAGTTGTGGAGGTATCAACCAATTCAAGAGATACGGTGATATTTATGTTGGAAGATGCCATAGATGAAGGGGAATACCCGTTCACTGCAACAGTAAGCGAAGGAGGAATACCTGTAAGTGAAAAATCACAAAATCTTGAATTTCGACCCATATATAGATTCGATTCCCTGCCGGTTGACTTAAGAGTATCCACACCCGATTCCGGAATAATAGAAGTGCTGGTTAGCAATATCGGAAATGCACGGGGAGAAAGAAGAGTAGCAGTTAATTTAGCCGATGTTATAGGTATAAATGAGGATGCGTTTATAGAACCGGCATCTATTGATACATTTGCAAGTATTTTCCTTATTCCCGAAGACTTCCCCGGCGGAGAGTATTTCGCGGATGCTTACATTTTAAAAAACGCTTATCCGGAAATAGATACTTTCTTTAATGTAAAAGTTAACGGTCTTGTTATTAAAGCAGCCGACTCTCTGGATAAATTTGTTTATAACGTTAATGATACCGCGGACCTATCGATATTGATAGAAAATCAGTCACTCTGGAGCGGTAATCTGCTAGCCTCCCTGCAGTACGGAGAATTGGAAGTCGATACGTCCTTTATTCTCGGAGGTATGGAAAAAGGTGTTTTAAACGAAACTCTTCCGAGAGATACAATTTATCTCGATACTTCAGGTATTTATATGTTTGATCCCATAAATTCCGAGAGTTATGACAGTGTAAGGATAGATTGGAATGCTTCATTG
>Ga0307432_1002023_pt1 | contig 11427 bp, 11 predicted proteins | sample SalMarWE160150MG_FD_202158 | JGI IMG/M metagenome (GOLD analysis project Ga0307432, IMG submission 202158) | Salt marsh sediment microbial communities from the Plum Island Ecosystem LTER, Massachusetts, United States - WE1603-150 | ecosystem: Environmental > Aquatic > Marine > Intertidal zone >...
AATGTCTGCTCTATACTTACCACTTCCAAAATACATTCTGGCAACATACGTTCATCTCGCTCTCATTCCAATTAACTTAGCTGATATTTCCTTCTTGGGTAGCTATCTTCTCGGAATCGGCAAAAACTTTTTTTATTTCAGAATATTTCTCATGTCGGAGTCCCTTTTTAATACCTAACTCCAATTCCAAGGTAAAAACCTTCCACATTTTCTCTCACTACCGTAAAGTCTATATCTTGGGGATATTTGTTCTTGAGAGGACAAGAAACGCCTCCTAAGAGTTCAACCAGTCTAAGATTAACATACTGATCAAAACCAAAACGAATCTTAAGAAGCAAATCTCCGAGGGGAATATGGTCAGGGGCTCTGGGAGCGCCAATTACACCCAGATAAATAGCCTCAAAATCTCCCAGGTTGTTCTAGCCCATCTTCAGGCATCAGCCTCCCCCTCTTTAGATAATAATCACATCCCCAGGGAAAATACTCAAATTTGAAGCTTAGGCCGCTCATTCTCCTCTGAACTGTCGTTAGCACCTTTATCCCTTCCCTAATCACTTCCGGTCCAACCCCATCGCCAGGGATAACTGCTATCCTATGTTTAGCCATATTCCGACCTTCTCATCCCTCTTATACCGATCCGAGAAATAGAGACTTCAAGAAACTAATACTTTCGCGTGCTATGGTCTTTGGATCTGGTTCAAAGGTGAATACCTCCGTTGAGATGTAGCCTTGATAGTTTATTTCCTTCAAAGCTTCAGCAATCGGACCCCAATTTATCCCACCTGAACCAGGCCAGCTTTTATTATCATCATTGACATGTATATGGGCTAGATACCTTTTGTATTTGCGGATTGCTCTGGGTGTATCAATTATTTCCGCTGCGGAGCTGAAGGTGTCTAAGATGAGCTTAAAGTTTGGATTATTAACTTCCTCAATCATCTTGACCGCTTCAGCAGGAGTTCTGACAAAGTTATTAGGGAAGTTGGTAGCTAAAGGTTCCAAGCAGATAGTTACGCCGCATTCCTGAGCATACTGGGAACATTTGGCAAAGGTGCCCCTAGCATATTCCCATGCCTTCACATAGCTTACTGGCTCAAGGATCTCACGCTGCTTCGGGGATCCAAAAACCAAAACTGACCCACCGATATCTGCACAGAACTTGACCAACTCCATGAGATAATCTTTAGTCTTTTCCCTGACTTTGGGATCATAGTGGTTAATATGTAAACCCTTGGGCGAAGCTAATAACCAGTGCAAACCAGCTACTGCAACACCTGTTTTCTCAGAAATACTACGGATCCTCTTCCTCTCGCTCTGAGGAATATCTACGACTGATTTACTCAATGTGAAAGGTGAAATCTCCACAGCATCGTAACCCAAGCCTGATACAAATTCAAACACATCACTGATTTTCCAATCCTTAAAAATCTCATTGCAAATTGAAAATTTCATATATTGCCTCCCTTAGTTTTTCTTTACTACGTTCATATTATATTCAGCTATTTTGCCTCTTGAGCTTGAATTTCACTTGGCGGCAAAGCTTCTGTTAATCCTAATTCAACCAGTTTCTCTGTAGTTGGCTTTCCATCGCTATCCCATCCTCTCAACCCATAGTACTCCATAAGCGTTCTATCGAATGGTAAAGGCACCTTTCCAGCGCATGGTCCGGCTTCCAGTGGCTCAAATACCCTATCAGGCGCGCTATCGTCCTTTTTGCTTATGCCATAATGGACATCTAAACAGCGCTGCAAGTTAAATACCCTCTCGGCGATTCTGGCCATAGATGCCGAGTCAGCATTCCATCCCGTAACATATCTCAAGAGGTTAATTTGGTGCGTAAGCGTCAGACCTCCAAAAACCATAAATTCACATTGTATGAGGCAGTTAGAGAGTACAGCCCAATCTTGATATTTCACAGCTATGTTTGCGGCCTTTTCCATGCCGGGGTGTAATTCAAAGCCAGAAATCCCCCACTCAGGGAGGATTATTCCTGCAGGGTACCACGTTACGACACCACGTTGGTGGCATGCACCTCTGGTTCCGGTAGCGAAGTTGATAACCGCAGGATAAAATGCCCTCGCATCATGAGCTGGGTAATCCAACCCCTTACAGTGAACAGCAATCTTGGATGCACTATGACCAACATGTTTTGCTGCTTTTACAATACCTTCGGCGAGAACACCTCCGAATCCCTCCCTTTTAGCCGTCTTGTGGATCAATGATATTGCTGCGTCAGCATCACCCCAGCTAATTTTCATTCCATCTAAATCATGTTCGGTTACCCATCCCTTCTCATAACACTCCGTTGTAAAGGCTAACAGTGAGCCCATAGTTATTGTATCAATCCCATAATCGTCACAGAGATGACCCATGTATGCAACAGCTTTGGCATCGCTAATCAAGTTATCCCAACCAAGCATGGCTATTGATTGATATTCGGGACCATACCCGTCGTATGCATATTTCTTAGGCTCCTTGATTTTGGTATGCCTGTGACATGCGATCGGGCAATACGTACAGGCTACTGGGTTAGCTGTTATACTAAGAAAGTGTTCACCATCTAGCCCATCAATTTTGTCGAACTTACGCTTTCTCATGTTCTCGGCAAGTCCATAGCCTCTATCATAATACTTCTTTATAGATGAGGTTGTACCGTATTTACGCCAAACCGTATTTACAGTATTATCATAGTACTCTTTGAAAAGAGCCTTGCTGTATTTAATTAGTTCACCTGGTTTAGCGACTTCGGCCCTCTTTGTACCCATTACAGCCACCGCCTTCAGGTTCTTCGAACCCATAACAGCGCCCAAACCACATCGACCTGCAATTCCATGCTCATTTACTATGCTAGCAAATTTGACAAGTCTCTCACCAGCCGGTCCTATGCAGGCAACCTTCGCTTTTGGCTCTCCTAAGTCCGCCTTAATGTCCCTATCTGTTTCAGATGTTGTCTTGCCCCATATCCGCGAGGCATCCCTTATTTCAACTTTATCATCGCATATCCACAGATATGATGGCGACTCGCTTCTGCCCCTAACAACCAGCGCATCGAAACCCGCACACTTAAATACAGGGCCCCAATTTCCGCCGGCACAGGAATCAGCCCATATACCAGTTAGGGGTGATCTTGAAGCAACGACCCACCTCCCAGAACCGGGTATGGTTGTACCTTGGAAGGGGCCAACAGCGAACACTATAGCGTTATCTGGACTTAATGGGTCAATACTAGGGTTTACTTCATCAAAAAGTATCTTAGTGGCTATACCTACACCACCTAAGTACTTCTTAAAGAACAACTCGTCAAACGGCTTAACGCCTACTGAATAAGCAGTCAGATCAACATAGAGGACCTTCCCCCAAAAACCATACATCTAGTAATATTCGCTCCCCTTTTCTATATCTCCCGACACGTAACATTTACACCAGGAATAGTTACCAACCACAAGTACCGCAGCAAATCTCTTTGCTGTTTCCCTTGGTATCGCCTTCACTCTTAGTGACTTAATCTTTCAAAAAATCTTCTCGTCTTTTCTGTCGCCTCTTTAAAGTTTCCCCTTGGCTCCATTGAGGGTATATAAAAACAAACAAGTCTTAGCTTCTCATCGCTAGTACTGTTCACTGTGTGTTCAATACCTTTCGGAGCAAAAATAACAGACCCTCTTCCAACAGTATTCTCTTTGCCTCCACATATGGTGATACCTTCCCCGCTTGCGACATACATTATTTCATCCACATCATGCGTATGCATCCCGGTGCCTTTTCCGGGGCTGATGTCAGATATCAACACTGTGCCCTTATCGTAATTGCCGACTTGAGGAGACATCACAACTTTCAGAAGCCTTTCATTTACGCCTAGCACCTTGGATCCAGGTAGCTTCTCTACATCCACAACCAATCCGAATTTCTCTATTTCTTCCTTTTTCATCCCAGTTACTCCTTATTTAATCCGTCTATGATGTTATCTACCTCATCTAAGACGATCTGTGGATTTTTCGCTCTTACAAGAAAATAAGGTCGCTTCAGGGCAAAGCTACTTGTGAATCTTGCCCTCTTTAGCCTGAGGTCCCAATCCTCAATAATTGGGGCGGGTATTTTGGAAGAGATCAACTCATGGGACAGAAAAAAAGAAAGGGAGAGGCAGGAAAAGGTCTGGTATTCCTTCTCAAACTGCCCCAATTTCGTCACCACTGTGTCAAAATGGCCATCAATTGATGGGAGAACGACCAGATCAACATCGCCCATCTTCCCTTCTACCCTTTTAAACTCTGGAAGGGAATCAAAAAAAATTTTCCAGCCCTCCTGGGGCGGTTTGTCGGATCTCTCCGTTCCTTCAAGTCGCACGTTGAGAAAGACATCAGAGGTGCCCTGCAAGATATGCCCATCCCTGTCTAATACACTTCCTTCACAGGATATAATCTTGCCCCCCCGCCTAGCTGATTCCATCAGGCACATGGTTTTCCCGTGGTTTTCCTCCCCTGTCATAAACATGACATTAAGACCTCGGTACCGAACTACAGATCCATGAAAAAGGAATAAATCATTCTTTCCCAATTCCTTAACAAGTAAAGCGAGAACGAGCTTCTGTATCTCTCCTGCTTTCCAGTCACCAATCAGTGCTAGGCTTTCTCGGGCACGATCATAATTTATTGATTTATTGCCACCTTGGTCAGCATACCAGACCAAATCTGGTCGGTCTTTCTTGAGGTCTTCAAAAAATTTGACATTCCCAAACCTATAATTGAGCCAAATGGGACTCTTAATAATACTCGTTTCATTTCTTTCCGAAGTATATCTATCCAATCTCACCCGTATATCATTGAAACCTATTTCTTCTACGTGTCTATACAAATGCTTCACCCCACTTTATTCTAATATCTCAACAATTCCTGTATTTCCGTTTATCCGCACCTTTTGACCATCTTTTATCTGCTTAGTACCCGTCATACTTCCGACGATGCATGGAATACCGAATTCACGAGAGACTATAGCTGGATGAGCAAGTACTCCACCCGAGTTGGTTACTAAACCTCTCAGCTTGGGAAAGATAGAAATCCAAGCCGGATTCGTCATATCACAAAACATAATTGTTCCATCTTCAACTCTACTAAACTCATCGGGAGATGTAACGATTCTTGCTGTGCCTTCGGCAACACCTGGCGAGGCAGGTATTCCTGATATGGTCTTAGCACTAATTGTCACCCTCCCAATCATGCCTTCTTCTATCTGTTTCTTGCCTCTTTCAAATTTCTCATCACCCCAACCCCAAAGGCCCAACTTATAAGGTTCTTGGTGAAGTGACCATTCCGTTATGGTTCCAATGAATGGTGCGGGCACGATTTTCTCCGCCTCGTCCCTCTCTTTTCTTCTTTCCTTTACAAGACTTTTGGCGTCAAATGCTTTTGGATTAGTTCCTATCTCCCTTAACTCATTATAACGGAAGAAAGGCACATCATCCGGCTTCTCAATCACATTTTTGGCAACAAGTTTTTCCCCAATTTCCAGGGCTACTCTTCGCATCCTCTGATGAGTCCCTTGATCTATAACGAAGTGGTGATTAGGTGTCAAGGGAGCCATCTTAACAGCCCTATCTATAGCTTTCCTTAGCTTTTCCTTATCCTCATCAGATATATTTTGTTTCTCCGCTCTTTCCCACACCTCATTAACCGCATCACTCTGATCCCTTTCGCACCTCGCAATATCTTTAGGATACGAGTAATCCATCGAAAGATAAGTCCTTATTTGCTCTATAACAGGGGTTGGCTCTTCTCCCCAAGACGGATACATTATTTCATGTGTATATATCGCTTTCCAGCCATATTCATCAAGATATTTATTTAATCGGTCCAAAAATTCTATTTGGTCCCCCTCTCCTTTTTTACATTCGTCAATAATTTCATCCTTAGTTTTGCCACTTTCGAAGAGTTCTTTTAAAATTGGAGACTCCTTGACAAACTCTTTAAGTTGCCATAGTCCCTTGATCGACTCCCAATTTTTATCTGCGGTAGAGATCAGAACTCTATTGACCAACGCTTCATCCAGTTTTCCGAATACCTTTGCGAAAACCTCTTTGAAGGTTATAAATGCCTGAAACTGTGCCAAATTCAATACCCAGTGTATCTTAAAATGCCTGTCGAAAATATCAATTGCATCCTCAAACAGTATCAATAGATCTTCAAGCGATACTTTTTTGTAGGGGTAGTTATCCAAAAAATCTAGGTTCCTTTCAATTTCAGGGAGGAGTCTATCGTTCCACCACCCCAGGAACTTGTCTGCATATATCGGCATCACCGCTGAATAGTATTTTGCTGACGGTTCTATTGTGTCGGGGTTAGGAGGTACCATCCCATGATATATATAACCATTTACCATCTTTGCCGTCCATAAGCTTCCAAATGGTGACCAGAATCTTCTGTACATATATTCGCATGCCTTACATATATCTCCATCCCACCATCCAAAACATTCAGTATAAAGCGGGGATGCTGGATGCGGATTATGCAGATCACTCAATACCCAGTGTATTTTTTTCTCCGTTTCGTTTTTCCATTCAATGGGGAACTCTTCATTTCCATAGAATCTATATAGAACTTTAGATCCCCATACTTCATCTTCCCCTTCCACCTTTTCCCCAGGAGCAATTCTTTCATACCATTTGCCGAGTGGATTTTCAACCAGATTTACTATTTGTTTCACCTCCATTTTATTGCGAGGCTGTGTAATTTTGCCTCAGATTTGGGGCCAGATTTAATTTTCTTATTCCTGAAAGCTCTCACTCCCCCAGAGGAAGATCCTCTGGGGTTTGTACCATCCCGTAGCTATTTCCACATAATTTGACAAGGAGCCGTCTCATTTTGAGACACCAAGGTAGGTATTCTTGACTTCCTCGTTCTTTTTTAGCTCCTCGGGTGTTGACTCGTATACTATTGTACCCTTACTTACTATATATACATAGTCAGCTACTGCTAACGCCATGGGGAGGTTCTGTTCTACTAATAGGATAGAAAAGCCGGTCTCCTTAAGCTGGCCAATAATGTGGCTAATCTCCTTAACAAGGATGGGAGCCAGCCCCTCTGAAGGCTCATCCATCAAAAGCAAATCGGGATTAGTCATTAACGCCCGGGAGATAGTCAGCATCTGCTGTTCCCCGCCACTGAGGAGAGTGCCCCTCAAGTTAGCTCGCTCCTTAAGAATGGGGAATAGGGAATACACCTTATCTAAAGACCAGGCTTCAGTTTCAGGTTTCCCCGGATTTCGTGCCGCCAGGGTAAGGTTTTCCCTTACACTCAGCGAGGGGAAAATGTGCCGTCCCTGGGGGACCAAACCAATGCCCATCTGAGCAATCTGGTGGGGCTCAAGACCGGTGATGTCCTTTCCCTTTAAACGCACCACGCCACGGCGGGGAGGAGTAAAGCCGATGATTGAGCGAATAGTAGTTGTTTTGCCCATTCCATTACGACCGAGAAGAGCTACTACGGAATGCTCACCCACCTTTAGAGAAATGCCCTGGAGAATATGAGTTTCCCCGTAGTAGGTGTGAACATCAACTAGCTCTAGCATTGTCTGTCTCCTCCTCGATTCCCATATAGATTTCCTTGACCTTTGAATCAGCCTGGATTTCCTCAGGTGTTCCGTCAGCTATGACCTCTCCATAATGAAGTACCATAATCCGGTCAGCCAGACCAAATACTAGGTCCATGTCATGAGCGACGACAACTACGGTAATATCTGGTCCCAGGTTACGAATCATGGTGACAATATCAGTACCTTCGGCAGCAGTTAACCCAGAACTGGGTTCGTCGAGCAACAATAGCTTCGGTTCTGAGGCTAGACTAAGAGCGACTTCCAGCCTCCGTTGCTCCCCGTAACCTAAGGCTTGGACCAAGTCATCTCTCTTTTCCCACAAAGCCACTACTCCTAGTAACTCCTGAGCCTTAGTAAACAGGTGCTTATAGGCAGTAAATGGACGAAACAATTGGAAACGAGACGGTTTGGTGCCCTGAACAGCCAGCAAAGCATTATTAAGCACGGTAAGATTTGGGAAAAGGTTGGTTAATTGAAAAGAGCGACCCTGGCCAAGATGGGCACGGCGATGTGTCGGCATAGTGGTAATCTCTTGTCCGAACAAATATATCTGACCGGCAGTGGTTTTTTCCTGCCCGTTGAGCAGGTTAAATAGGGTAGTTTTTCCTGCGCCATTAGGACCAATAATGGCTAGTCTCTCCCCGACTTGCACGGTGAAAGAAACACCCTTTAATGCCTGAACACCACCGAAGTTTTTGGATAATCCCTCAATCCTTAGTGCTTCCATAGCTATACCTTAGCCTCGCTTTCCTCCAAAGATTAACTAAATGAGGGTAAATTCCACCACGAAGAAACATAACAACTATAACAAACATAGCGCCTAGAATCAATGGCCAGCGCTCAGGGGTGTACATACTGACACCGTATTTCATGCTGATTATAACCGCAGCCCCAATAACCGGTCCCAAAAGGGTTCCAGCACCACCAACGAGTACACAGAGTAATCCTTCTGCAGAAGTGCCAATTGCAAAGTGCCGAGGACCTATAAGCATCGAAAAAGGTGCGAATAACACGCCGGCTACACCGGCGAATAATCCGCCAATAATAAAGGCAACATATTTATAGCGCCAGGTATTATAACCCAGGGCGCGCATTCGAGGTTCGCCTTCACGGATGCCTTGTAGAACATGCCCAAAGGGAGAATTTACAATCCGATGTAACAAGAAATAACAAATGACAAAAGCCAAAAAAATAAAATAATACTGTGAGATGCCACTCCAGGTAAGCCAAGGGATACCAAGGTTTGGAGGTGGTACACCTCTCAAACCAAAAGTGCCTCCGGTTATATCCCTCCACGCATCCACCTCGGCAAGACTAGACAGCAATTGTCCTAGAGCAAAGGTGACCATTAAAAAGTAGAGACCGGATACCCTGAGGGCGATAAAACCAAAGACGGCAGCAACCAGCGCTGCCATCAAGATACCCGCCGGGGCAATCAACCAAAAGCTTTCAATGCCATAACGCATCGCTAGAATACTAGAGGCATAACCTCCTACCCCAAAGAAGGCAGCATGCCCTAAGGTAAAAAGCCCGGTATAGCCCCAAATAAGGTTAAGGCTTAGGGCAAAGATGGCAAAAATAAGAACCTTCGCCACTAGATATTGAAGATGTGAGGGGAGAAAAAGAGGTAATATGATAAGGATTACACCAACAACAATATAAGGGGCAAAGCGAATCACGTCTCCTTGCCGTGGTGGCTTAAAAGATTTTAGATTAGCTACTCCCATATTCTAAGCTTTCCTCGCCAGCAGACCGGTGGGTTTGACCATGAGTATAATTATCATGACTACATACATAAAAAAACGGGCAAAGTCCGGTACCAGAGCTGTACCAAAAGCATTGATAATGCCTATCACCATACTTCCCAGTAAAGCCCCTTGTATCGAACCCGCACCGCCGACAACGAGCACAATTAGTGCCAGGAGTAAAATACTCCAGCCCATGGCAAGGTTTGCTCCCAGCATCTGGGCTCCAATTACGCCCGCAATCCCAGCCACGAAACAGCCCAAGGAAAAGGCAAGATAGGTAACCCTGCCCAGATTTATACCCAGCCCGATTGTCGTTTCTTTATCATCCATTCCCGCCCGAACAATGGCACCGAGCCGCGTCTTCTCCAGTAACCACCGTAGAGCGAAGAACAAAATTAGCCCGATCCCAATGGTGGCAACACGATGAATAGGATACATCATGTCTCCAACCGGAAAGGAACCAGTAAAACCAGTAAAAGGAGTCCGCCCGAAACCCCCCCACACCCACAAACTTAAGTTGGTTATGATATATATACAGCCAATAGTTACCACCACTTGCTCATTTAGCTGCTTATATAAATGACGTAAGAGTCCTCGCTCAATAGCTAAACCGACTAGCCCAGCAGCGATTCCACCTAGTAAGACGGCCAAGGGGTAGTTCAAGCCAAGTTTTACTGACACTGTCCAACCAACAAAGGCGGCAACCATAAATAGTGCGCCATGGGCTAGGTTGAGGGTACCCATCAGCCCCAGGGTTATCGATAAGCCAATGGTTAAAAGGAATAAGACCATACCAAATGAAATCCCATTTAGTAGGCTTATTGCTACAAATTCCAATAAAATACCCCTCTATGTGACTAAGCCTAAACTGCGGAGGAACACGCTGGGGATAAAGCCCCAGCGTGTTCCTGACCGGCTATGGTCTGGTATATTGACTCACCGCTTCCAAGTCCCGGGCGGCATTTTGGTATAATACTTAGCTTTCCCGACCGCGGGATATGCTTCAACCACCTGCCAGACCATCTCACCCCCTACCTGTTGGGCTTGAATGATATACATCGGTATCGTGGTCCATCCCTCATCACCATGAAAGGTTATAGGGCCTATCGGAGTCTCTATTGTTGAATCGAGTAGAGCGTCACGTAGTGCGTAGTTGGTGGTATCACCACCGGTCTCCTCCAGCATGTGAAGAGCCCAGAGAGCGGACACGTAACCCCAGATATCGGGAAATATCGGCTTCTGTCCATACATGGCTTCGAAATCAGCCACAAATTTTTGGTTAGCTGGTGTATCAAGGGTAGTAACGTAGCTTGTAGCCGAATACAAACCTGTGGTCCAGTCACCAAATGCCTCCAAATCCGACTCGAATACGGTGCAGGGAGTAATTAAGAGCAGCGGCTGCTTATCCCAGAAGCCGAATTCGTACCAACTCTTTATATAAGAATGCATACAAGACCCATACTGAATTACCGCCGTACAATCGGCATCCTCCACAACTGCATTATAGGGGCCCCACTCTATCTCGGTCGGTGGCGCCCATTGCTGTTGAATTACACTCCCCCCGGCGTCGTAGAAGCCGTCAGAAAAACTGCCTGCACCTTGGTATCCAGTTTCATAGTCGGCACCCATAGTGGTGGCTGTCCTGAAGCCCAATACTTCGTAGGCATATTGGCCTAAGGCATAGCCACGTTGTGCTATCGCTCCATGAGCAGAGAAATTCCAAGTGGGCTCTTCCCATGTTTCAAACTCACCTCGGTAACAGAGGCCTAGAGTAGGTATTTCCATCACATCAATATAGCTCCCCGTTCCCAGATACGATGAGGAGGCGATAGGCCCCATAAGGATATCCACCCCATGGACCTCTACCAGTTTTCTCGCCGCCTCTAGCGCCATAACCTCGTCCCATGTCGCGTCGTCTTCAACGAAAAGTTCTATCGGTCTACCGGCAATCTCCCAGTCAACCTCAGCGAACCCAAACTCTAAGCCACGTTTTGAACCTTCCCCCCAAAAAGACATATCCCCAGTAAGACAACAAATAGCTCCTATTTTTATCGGCTCCACTGGCTCGACCGGTGCCGGAGCTGGAATGCAGCCAGTA
>Ga0307432_1002024_pt1 | contig 11421 bp, 15 predicted proteins | sample SalMarWE160150MG_FD_202158 | JGI IMG/M metagenome (GOLD analysis project Ga0307432, IMG submission 202158) | Salt marsh sediment microbial communities from the Plum Island Ecosystem LTER, Massachusetts, United States - WE1603-150 | ecosystem: Environmental > Aquatic > Marine > Intertidal zone >...
TATGCACGCTCAGAAACTGAGTATCTCTGGAATCTATTTCCCACCGCATACGGAGAGAAAACCACCTATGCGGAAGCAGTCGAGTCTGGTACCAAACCACACTGGCCACCAGTTGACGAACTACGAGACTGGGCTTCAAGAGTTCTCTATCTTGCTCGTCCTGAGGCGAGTTTGGCAGCCTACTTCATTGGTAGGAAGATTTCCAAGGTAGGAACTCGGCCTCGTCACATGTTCCGGGACGGTCTAGCACAATTTAAGGCCGAAGGTATTTTTGAAAAGAACATTGAGGCAGCAGCAGATCTGGCCATTAAGAAAGCCGCGGTAGACACTCCTTGGTGGGCTGCATTTTGAAAATAAGACTTATGTCCATAGAATTCATCATCTTTTATACTCAGCCCTCGATCCTGCCCCTCTACGGAGCTAATTCGAAAGGTATTTCTAATGAGCCTTAGCCTTATCAGAGATGAAATCAAATCAATTGTTCTGGGAGTCTCAGGAGTTGGCACCAAAGTCCACGATTATGAGCGCTACGCCAAAACCTGGGAGGATTACCTTGCATTCTTCAAAAGTGACGGATTGATTAAAGGCTGGACAATTACTCGCACTTCAACGCCAGAGGCAAAATCAACCACGACCTCCAACATGAGAACACACACTTTCTTGATCCGAGGCTACTACTCACTAGACGACAGTGCCGCTACCGAAAAGACATTCCAGGATCTTATCGAAGACATCGCAGCAGCGTTCAGAACTAAACCCACGCTGAATGGCAAAGCCTTTGACTCCGATCCGCTCCAAGTTGCCATGGTAGGCATGGTAATGTTTGGTTCCGTCCTTTGTCACTTTTGCGAGTTAAGGTTACTCGTACAGGAGGAAGAGCAATGGCGCTAATAAAAATAGTCTGGGGGAACCAGCCCCGAGAAGTTCCCGGCCTTGGTTTCATTGTAGCAAACCAAGAAACCTCAGTGAAGGAAAAACTAGCTAAACAATTCATCAGACAGGGTTTCGCCAGAGCCAAAAAGAAACCCAGGAGAAAAAGGAAATGAAGAAGAACTCAAAAGATTGGTTAGGCATCACAGGTCAGTGGCTCGGGGTAGGTTTATTCGCCTTTGTTATCTTCAAATACATCCAAGTCTCGGCGCCCTGGCAATACACGGTGCCTCTCATTGCAGGCTGGTGTTTTGCCATCGCCACTAAAATCAGGAGGAAATAATGAGTCCACTAGGTCAAGGTTCTCACATCGGTTTAGGTAAAGAAACCATCTGGGGCACTCCTCAGGGAGCCTCAGACTATATCAAGTTTTCGTCTGAAAGTCTGACTCTAGCTATTGAAGAACTCATCTCGACATCCTTGGCTGTCAAAAGAGACGAGCCAGATAGCTTTGAGGGCTTTGGCACCATCGCCGGCCCTACAGTTCACGAAGTCCACCCCGACGCTCTAGGTTATCTTCTGCGAGGCTGGTTTGGTAAGGTCTTATCCTCGGAGCTTGTCGCAGCGGAGGCTTACAAGCACGCGTTCACCCCTGGCAAAGACAAGGAAGCAAAAGGTACGGCCGACTCTGGATCCGAGACTACTCTAGTCGATGCAGATTTAGTCTCAGTTGATGACGAGTTCAACGGCTGCTGGCTGCACATCATCTCAGGCACCAACGCAGGCCTCTGGCGCATAATCACCGACTCAGAAGCCTCTTCCAACACCATTACCGTTTCTCCGGCGTTTCCTTTAGCCATTGACAACACCAGCGTTTACGAAATCAGAAACGGTCCTGAGAACTGCATCCTTCCACCATACACGCTAGAGATCCACCGAGATCTGCCTGCAAAAGCCTTTCAATTTGCTGGCTGCGTTCCCAATTCGCTGGCTTTCTCGTTCGGAGTGGCAGCAAAGATTCTTTCCCTCACAGCATCCTGGTTAGGAAAAGACGTCGCTCTCATCGATCCCACAAGCCCTAGCTTTGAATCCACCGAGCCTTTCAGGTGGAACCAGGCAATTCTCTTGGTTGGCATCCACGACTCCGGAACCTCCACGAATGGAGTGAGCAACACAACTACCCAACTCAACGACACCGGCAAAACCTGGGTGGAGGATGCGCTAATCGGAAAGTACATTAGAATGACTTCCGGCACCTGCCAGGATCAAATTCGAAAGGTCACCGATAACGACGTAACCTCAGTTACATTCGCCCCGGCCATGTCCGCAGCTCCAGCAGAAGACAAGTATGAAATCTGGAACGAGGACAATCTTATCGAAACGCTCTCACTCACCCTCTCCAACGGTCTCGTTGGCATTCCTTTGTTAAACAATACCAAACGAATAGCCAAAATCGTTGGTGATGCTTACAGATCCGGCACCATTGCTCCAACTCTTCACGTTGAATCCAAAACTGACTGGGAAACTTACTTCATGGGCTGGGCTACAAAACCCTGGCTGGTCCTCTTTCGAGGAGCAGTCTTGTCAGGAGCTTATTACACCGAACTTCAGTTTCACCTGCCCAAGGTTCTCTTCACGGCCTATCCCTTGAGCGTAGCAGGTCCAGGCAGACTAACGGTCGGAGCCACGGGCAAGATTAAGTATGATTCAACGACCGCTCATCAATACTTAGCCAAAGTTGTTCTTTTTAATGCCAAACAGAGCTACGCCTAAGTAGCCTATGTTTCAGCATTCCAAAGCGGGGAAGGAAGGCGACGCAAGAAGCCTCTCGCTAGTGATCCTTCTCCGCTATTTTTTTTCAGGAGGTAAGTTATGCCAGAACTATCAATTCTGATGAGACTCAAAGATGAGGTTACGACCAAACTCAAGGAGGTTATCACCTTCTTCGAGTCACTCACAGGCAAAACTAAAGAACTAGCCAAAACACAGGACGAAGCTGCCGCAAAAACAGTAGCGCATACGCAAGAGATCCAGCGCCTACAAGAAACAGCCGAAGAGTACGGCAGAATTCAGACAGACATAATGGAAGCCGTTGCCATCCTAGAGGAGGGAATCACCGAAAAGACAGAAGAGCACCAGAAGGCAATAAAGGTGCTAACAGACATAGCGGGGGAGTGCGGCGCACGACAGACAGACATCCTGGAAGATATCGTCGATATGGAGGAAGAGGCCACCATAAAGACGAAAGAGCACAAGGAAAAAATCAAAGACCTAGGCAAGGTCAGTGAAGAGACGGGCCAGGAAATGGTCGCCGCTTCCCAGGACACTGCCGACCAAATTGCAAAAATCCAGAGTTATCTAACTTCTGTTTCAAAGGAAGAAAATGCAAAGAGGCTTCAAGACTGGAATGGTTTTCTTGGTTCGACGCTCGATCTTACGTATGAGACTTATGAAGATTTGACCGAAGCCCTTGGCGAGCTGACTGTCAAAGATAGAGAGAAACTTAGATCCAAATTCAGAGACTGGAAACGCACCCTCGATTCCATCACCGAAGAAGAAAAAGAGTTCTACCGCAAAGCCAAGGGTTACATGGGCGACTTTCGAGACATGACCAAAGAGGAGCTGGAAAACGTCAAAGAACTCTGGGAAGAGAACATCGCAAAATACGAGGAAATCTGGGACGGTTTCACCCAATCAGTCAGGTCCTCCTTCTCTGACCTTTTCGTTGACTTTATGGATGGTACCAAGAAATCCCAGGACATCTGGCAGGACTTCTGCGACAGCATGGTTAAATCCTTCAAGAAAGCCGTCGCTGATAGTTTAGCCGAGAAAATGGGCCTCGACAAAATTTTTGAAGGCAACATCTTAAACTGGGGCAATCTATTCACAGGACTTGGCAATTTGATAGAGGGCGTATTTGGCGGTATGGGCAAGGCACTTAGCGGGTTCACCACGCAAGGCACTTCCGCTTTTGGGACCTTGGGTAATGTCGTTGGAGTGTTTGGCAAAACCCTTTCTGGTCTTGTCAAGTCAGGTGGCCCCCTAGCCCTTGTGCTAGCCGGCATGGAAGCGTTAACCAGGTTGGTTTCTGGCAAAAGTTTCATCGGAGGCTTTCTCGGTGGACCAATGGAAAGTGAATACAGTATTGAACATCGTGAAAGAATTGAAAAGAAACAATCTGAAATGGAAAAAGAGTTTCAGGGACGCCTTTACAGTGGATATTCTAGTTGGTTAGGGGGCAGAGAAAATACTTTTGAAGCCTGGCAGGAATGGTTACTGTGGCTTACCAATGATATTCGGAAAAGTCACGGCTGGGCAACCGTGCCAACAGGAAGCGTTCCAGGCTTTGGAGGAGGGCCCTACGGATGGCAAGGTTTAAAAGAAGGAGCAGCTTTCCTGGAAGGCATAAAGTTACTCCAAGGGGGAGCAGTATTCAACAAACCTACTTTCTTTAGGGCTATTGCCGGCGAAGGCGGAGAACCCGAATTTCTAAGCCCCGAGAGTCTGCTGCGAAAAGTCGTTCGGGAAGAGATTCAAAGAGTCCCTTCCACATACAATCTTGGTCCCATCAACGTTCAATTCCCTAACGTCACTAGCTTTCAAGACTGGCTTAATGCCGATCCCGGAACCATCAAAGCCATATTTGATAGGAAGATCTATCCAGCCATGAAAATGAGTGCAAGAGAGGGCCGCATTTCGAAAGAAGCGCTCCTAATGTAATAAGACAACGGCTAAGGAGGTAGTCCTTACATGAGCTACGCAATGAAGTTGGTTAAGGACGCCACTACCATAGAATTTGACCCGGCACGGGGCTACATTGCTCCTGCTATCCTTGACGTCTCTCATCACCGTGCAGCCTCAGGCAAAGGCTTGTCCTATAAGTGGTGGAAGAAACTTCGCTGGGAGGTCCCGCTGGATCGCATCGCTAAAGCTATGGCTGAACAATTCAACTCCTGGTGGGAGACTTTAACCCCACTAGCCTATACGCCCGACCAAATTAATGCCCCGGCCACTACTTACACGGTGCTACTTAAAAACGCCACAGCACCCTTAGCCGAGATGCAGTCGCCCACGTTCGCAATCCACTACACGGGCACTTTAATTTTGGAGGAAATCTAAATGGCAGACTGGCCAAGTATCACCGATGATGACGGGTCCGCCTTAACCGGCACACCATTCAACCTGGCATTTTTCGATTTAATCAAAGCTTTCATTCAGGCTGGAAGTCACCAGTCAGGGTTGGACGCTAACAAACCCGCAGAATGCAGCCCTGGAGATGTTTACCACGCAACCGATACAGAGACATACTATGTCTGTTTTGTTGCCAATACATGGTCTGGAGTTGGTGGTGGAGCTGCAGACCCAGATCAGGTCAGGCTTCCTGACCCCGAAGAAGAAGATTTTACCACCCCGTCTTCTGTTACGGCTAGCAGCGAGTCAGGCGGTTCTATTCTAAACCAAACTCAGCAAGACACTTACCAAAACATATATGGTGGTTGGTACACCAGACTAAGTCAAAAAATCACTCTTACCGGGAAAAATCTTAAATACGTTCGCTTCTATCTCAAAAGAAGCGGTTCACCTACGGGCACCCTTTATGTCAGAGTCCGAAAGACCAGCGATGATAGCATTATAGAAACCTCTTCTACGACACTCGACGTTTCCACCCTAACTACTTCGTATGAATGGAAAGAATTTGCGCTAACCTGTGCGCCAAGCGAAGAAGTTCGAATCAGCGCTGAGTTTTCAGGAGGAAGTGCTGGGAAGGAGGTATACGTAGGGATTTCTGGCAGCGATGTATGTAGCGGCATGGCTTCTGCATACTCAGCCGGAGAGGAGTGGATTGATTTAGAGATCAACGACGCAACCATTATTCTGTATGCTGCAGGTGCGGCAAGTGATTCTATAGATGATGATATAGCTACCTTTTGGGTCCCTGACCCACCTGATGAGGCCGGAGCGTGGCTGAAATTAAACCTCGGCAGTGTGAAGTACACTGGCGGTTGCAGAATATACTGGGGAAGTGAAGCTGCTTACAGACCGACTGAGTACAAAATCTACACCAGCCCGGATGATTCAACCTGGACCGAAGTCATACATGAAACTCAGGCAGCTCCAGCCTCCGCCTGGAAGATCTATCAATGGTATATTCAAAAAGCTCAATACATCAAAATGGTAGTCACAACCCACGGTGCGTCAGGAACTAAAGTCTATGAGGCTGACGAATACTCTTCAGACCAGGACGGCGTTATATTAACTCACGGACACGGAGGCCTAAGTTGATCCAAGTTTCAGATTGGTTCAAAACCTGGATGGAAAAGCAGACCCTCAATCTCTTGAGGAAATTTACCTATGATAACATCCACGAAACAGAGAGAATCGAGGCATTTGGCTCTATAAACAGGGCATCGGACTCGATTGTCTCCGGTGGGACGTCCTTAGCCCTCATCAATGCAGACAAACACTGGAATAAATTTCTCAGCGATAAATCAAATCTAAGGCGCGAAGCAAAGATACAACTTGCCATCGGTGTTCCGAACACACCAGCAAGGTCAGGCATTGCCAGGTCTGGCGCCACACTTTCCAATCTGCTGTCCTACACTCAAATAGCGGGAAACGAAGAATGGCTCGATATCCTCACCGGTTGGGGAGACGACCCAGAATTCCCTGAGGCTACCGTCTTCCTTCCTATTCGCGATAAGTTCGCCCGACTTTTAGAGAAAGAGTTAGGCAGCGACGAGGTTCCTCTCAACTATTACTCGAGCGCTTACAATCCCGCTGACCTAACTTGGGATATCCTAACCACCCACGGCGGCTTAGACGCCACCGCAAGCACCGCCAACACCGACATCGACTACATCACCTGGTCAACATGGAAAACAGCCTGCGCCACAGCCAACCTCTCGCTCAAAGCTAGATTTACCGGCCAGTCCATCAGAGAAGCTCTTGAGCGCATCAGAGACCTAACCAACAGCGACATCTATCAAGCAGGTAATGGCATAATCAAATTCTTTCGGTTCACCCAAGGCGCCCCTCCCGCTGAGTCATGTTTATTCAACACCGACAAATTCAAGGACTTTTCTGTAAAACCGGACTCCTCCAAGATCCTCAACCATCTGACTGTCCATTATGGTTACACTATCCCACCGGAGCTCGTCACCAACGGCACTATGGAAGCAGTTGATAGCTGGTCAAATAAAGGTTCACCTCCAACCAATGCAAGGTCAAGTGAGCAGATAAGAAATGGTTCTTACTCAAGAAAAATCAGCACAGATGAGATTTATCAAGGAGCCTACCAAGACATACCCACAGTAGTAGGCAAGACATACAAAGTATCGGCCTGGTTTTATGTCTCGCAAGGCGATGCCATACTAGGGCTAGGCTCAGTTGCCGAGCATTACGGATTCGCTGGCAAAGGCGCTACAGAATACAGCTCTGGTGATGATAGGTTAGTTCTTTGCCACGGTAGCAATATCTATCCGCCACGCGACGGTACCCTTCACTCAATTGTCCTCTATATTAAAGCAAATGGCTACAGTTCCAAAGTCAAATGCGCATTATACCAATGGACAGGTGCTCAATTTGAACTGGTAACTAACGGAACAACTGAGGAGCACACAATTCCATCTGATTTCGAGGGCTGGAAGGAATTTGTATTCTCCACCTAGCGTTTTATCAAGCAATTATTACTACCTTACTTACTGGAATGATTCCGCCGGTATGAAACGATACCAGGAAACCGGGGTAGGATGGTACGATTACTACAACTCGGTTTACAATTCCTGGCCCGACCCCTTTGGTCCCTCCTCCGGCCACGAATCTGACAAAATATCAATATTTGCCAAGTACGAGCTCAATTCGGACGTAATTTTATCCAGTCCCACATCAGAGGGCGCTTGGGTCCAACGCACGATAACTTTCACAGCTACTAACACGACTACTCGCATCTTCTTCGAAGCGGCATCCATTCACAACTCAATCTTTTATGTAGATGATGTATCGGTGAAAGAAGATTACTCACCCTTCTGGACGGCCAGCTACCTCAAAGAAGACGCAGCGTCTCAGCAGCCACCACCAAATGGGTTCGGGTTATGCTCGGAAGTGGTTGATGGCACTGTGGTCTGGCACGCAACGCTTGCCAGCGCCACCAGCTATGCGGACCGCCGCATCCAGATCTTCAAGGGTCCTCTTGAGGTTATTACTTTTACTTCGTTCATGATGGGCATGATCACCGAGATAGGCGATATCATCCGCGTTACAAACGCATTCTTCAGCTACACCAACAAATACTTCAGAGTTCACAAAATCACCGCCTTAAATCTAGCCAATGCCACGATCTCATTCGAGGCCGCAGACTTTAAAGATATAACACCATAAAAGGAGATAAAACGATGTTCAAAGAGAGGCAGGTCCATTTACCACCATATAGAGTAGACAAGGTACCAAGGATACTTGTAGATGAAGAGCTAAGTAACTGGGGTATAAGGAAGATGGAGATTGAGAAAATATGGGCAAAAGGTATCACGGGAGAGGGAGTTAAAGTAGCTGTGCTTGATACGGGTTGTAATCACAGAGACATCAAGATGGAGAAGTTTGTGAATTTTACCGATGACGAGGATGAGGATAAATGTGGACACGGAACCTGGGTCGCAGGGGAAATTGGAGCTAATGGAAGATTCAAGGGAATTGCACCTGGTTGTAAGCTGTATATAGCGAAGGTTTTAGGGAATGACGGAAGCGGTGAGTGGAGCTGGCTGGAAAAAGGACTGAAATGGGCACTCCAGGAAGGATGTGAAGTGATAAATATATCGGCTGGAGGGGATGTGGATAACGAATTTCGAGAAAGAATGAAACCGATCCTAAGAGAATTAGCTGATAAGGGAAAGATTGTTGTCTGTGCTGCAGGTAATGAGAAAGGTTTGTTGATATTCCCTGCGGATAATCTTCATACTCTTGCAGTGGGCGCGACAGATGAGAAAGGAGAGAAAGCCGCATTTAGTAATTTCGGGCCACGCTTAGTAGTTATGGCCCCTGGGGTGAGTCTCTTGGGATGTTGGTTAGATAATGGGTATGCAAAACTATCAGGGACGAGTATGGCTTGTCCTGCTACGTCTGGTGTTCTTACGCTCGAAGAGGAAAAACATCAGTTGACCCTAACGGAAGCTATTTTCAGATTCGTATTGACATCTGAGGACATTGGAAAAGTTGGTTGGCAGCCGGATAGCGGATGGGGCTCAATTGCTGCGCAGAAATTTTTGTTATTGGAAAAAACCAGTAAAAAGCTAACAATAGACTGGTTTGTTACTTTAGCCAGTTTTATTATAGCTTATTACGTTGGGGATGAGGAATATCGAGCTAAGGAGATAAAATAATGAAGAAGGGATGGTTTTTTTTAACAGCGGTTTTACTGACCATTGGTTTAACGACGGAGAGTGTATGGGCAGGAGAGCTAACTGATAAGCAGAAGATAAGACGAGAACCGGTGAATGTTATTCGCTACGTTGGCGAAGTAGGTCTGCCAATGCTAACTCGATTACTCAAGACTGGAAAGCCTACAGCCATGTGGAGTAAGGAAAATCCGAAGGGAGTGGGAGGACTAGGCATTACATTGATAGAAGGTTTTCTTCATAAGAACCTGGATTTAGTCGGCGGAGGGATAATGGAGAAAGAGGAACTACGTTATACGTTCTGGGGTATTGAAGCTAAATTGTCTTTGAAGGGTAAGTTAGGAAAAGTGCTGTCAAAATTCAGACCTGGGGTTTATTGGTCTGAGGACGACTGGTTGTTTGGGGTTTCATTGGCTTTAACAGGGTTATCAAGTCAGCCGGTGGACTAATGGTCTCGCGGCAAAAGCAAATTCTCAAAATAAGGAGGTAAGAAGAATGGGAAACATCTGGACCTACGTAATTCCACTGATAGTGGTCCTCGTCGTAGGATTCCTAGCAGGAAAGCGCGCACTATTTAGCGTCTTCCTCAAGGAATTGGGAGAAGCTATACTCGAAACTTCCACCTACATTATGATCGACAACCCCACTCAAGACGACACGGACAGATTCAAGAAGGAGTGGCACGACGTACTCAAAGCAGGCGGGCCACTCATTAACAAGTTGCTCAACCAAGCAAGGAGACTTAGACAATAAGTGGAGGGGTTTTCTTGGATATCCTGCTGCCAAAACAGTAAAAGTGGAGGGATCTCCTTCTGGCCAGCGCCATTTTTTCGCCCAAAGTGGAGGGGATCCTTCCATTCTCTTTGAGGATCCTTCCGTAAAGTGGAGCACTGCCCCCAAAAATTTTTACCACGGTTAGGCAGCCACACCATTCAAACTATCATTATTCCAACTGGGACGGCGTTTTTCCTTTCACTTCCTGCTACCAGTCTCCTCTTTTTTTTAAAACCACTTCTTTTTTTTATAGGGGTATGCACTTGACACCCCCAATTTCACATACCTTGATGTCCTGAATTTCATATCAGAATTACGCACTTAACAAACTCAAATAGTGTGCTATACTTAAGGCTACCTGGTGCCGGCATTTACCTGTTATTCGTAGCAACTGCATACGGACAGATGCAGCTCTACTGCGAACAACAAGGAGGTGAAACCTATGTCTAACATAAGTCTCATCAAGGCCAGAATCCGTGCGAAAGCGCGGGCACTCCAGTTTCGGCTGGAGCAAAAAGCCAAACACCAAGCACAACTCATTGAGCTTAGGCTCAGAGCTCGTGTGAGGAAGTAGCTTTTTCTGACCAAGTCGGCACCAGGACAAACTATTTCTATAAATAGGAGAATTAAATGGTCAAAAATAGTAATAAACAGCCAAACTCAGAAGAAGAACCGAAGATTCCACCCCCAAACCCTGATTATTACCATGTTGTACGGAAAGGTGAAACCGTCAAAAAAGTCACGAAAAAATCCGGCTAAGTCCCACCAACACCAGACCTAGTGATAGTATATAGGTACAAATGTCGAATAGACGGGCCTTGCGGTCTATCTGCTTCTCATTCAGCCAGATGGCGCCTAAATTTTCACCGTGCATGTCTGCACCCTCTGTTTGAGGCACTCCACCAAGGTTTCCAACTGACTGCCTATATATGTCTTCAATTTCCTTACCTTCATTCAGGTCTCTAATCACAGCTTGAGGATTCGGACTAAGATGCCAATTCTGTGTTCTATACGCCTTAAACAGCAAAAAGAGTGAAACAATGAGCAAAGAGAGACCCATAGAGAACAGAATGGTATTAACGTGTGGATAAATCTGGAGAGTGAGGACAAAAAGTAACGCGTTGAATCCCGCAACTATGCTAATCTTTGTGTCGATATTGTCTGCATTTCTTAGTTGTTCAGATAAGTCTTCTCTAAGCATTTGGTGTACAGCAGATAATGTTTCTTTTGTCATTGAATTACCTCTATGATTGGGGGTGTCAAGTGCATACCCCTATTTTTTTATTTATCAATCTCCTCCACTCTTACCTTCCTTTTTCTGCCAATCAAAGATTCCCTTTACCTCGTCCCTCTTCACAAAGCAAACAACGTTATGAAGAACCACAGTCCT
>Ga0307432_1002025_pt1 | contig 11421 bp, 2 predicted proteins | sample SalMarWE160150MG_FD_202158 | JGI IMG/M metagenome (GOLD analysis project Ga0307432, IMG submission 202158) | Salt marsh sediment microbial communities from the Plum Island Ecosystem LTER, Massachusetts, United States - WE1603-150 | ecosystem: Environmental > Aquatic > Marine > Intertidal zone >...
ACAGCTCGGGCGACTCCAGAAGGCTGCGTACCGAAGAGGTCTGTTCATCTTCGAGCGGGCGAGGAAGATCGTCATCGACGACCAGGGAATGACCGGCGGTGGGCGCGGGTCGGGGTTGCGTTGTCTGTGCCGCGCCGGCGGCGCGCGGCAGGGCCAACGCACCGACCAGTACCAAGGAGACGATCAAGCGGGCTGTCATGGCTCCAGACTCCTTCCCAAAGGCAACCGGCAATTGCGGCCGGTTGTGGTCAAATCTGGGGCTCCCCCCGTTGTCGCTTGCGGTGCGCGGGACGGTGGACGGGCCCTCGGCAGCGCGCTGGGTGAAGCCACGGCGCCTGCGGTCCGTCTACGAATGAGAACCCCCTGGGACTATTCGTGTATCGATGGTTTCGGCTTTTCCGGTTGTTCCGGTTGATCCAAATGCGCCGGTTTTTAGGATTTTGATACCGCGGGGCGGGTTCCCGACGTTGGTTCGCCCGAGGGTAATCATTGGGTGATTTTCTCGTTTTAGCGCGGCGGTAGCGATCGGTCGGGGTCGTGAGGTTTGCAGCGGCGTTTGGGGCCGCGTGGCGCGTCGCGGGCAAAACGGGCTGGGATCCGCGCAAGGCACCTGCTCGTAACGCCTTAGGCCGTGGCGAGCAGCGTGATTTGCGGTAATTTTGACGAGGAAAATGCCGGTTGTACGGCCGCTAAACCCTGCCGGGCTTTCGCAGACCAAGTTCTTGACATTTTTCCTAACGCCGAGGACAATCGAGACTTAGGCCAGATGGGTAATTCTTGACGCCAAGGTACAGGGAACATGAGAAGACTCCGGCATTTCTTGGGACGAGCGCGCGCTGGCGGATCGCACAAACGCTATCGATCAGCGGAAGCTCGTCCGGCCAAACGGATGATCGCTTGCTTCGAACCGCTCGAGCAGCGGCAGCTCCTGGCCGCCAACATTCTCGCGTCGGCCGATGCGACCTTGAGTGTGGCCGGCGAGACCGACCACATACAGCTTGAGGTCGCCGGCGCACGCGCGATTCTCGGCCTGCGCATGGCGGCAACCAGCGGGACGCTCGATCCCGATGCCGTGGCGGTCGCCGATCTCGCCGCGCACACCATCGCGCCGAAGATGGCACTGGCCGACACCGGCGGCGCCACCGACAGCCTCGTGCTGGCCGAACTGGGGGCCGGCTCCTACACGGTGACCACGCGCGCCGAAGGCGCAACCACCGGCGGTTATCAACTCGTTGCCTATTTGCCCGGCGACACGAACACCGACGGCCTGGTCGATCAGAACGAATTGCTTTACGCCCGGGCCGCCGTTTTGCAGGCAATGGACTGCTGGAACGAAATTACCCAGGCCTACTATGCCAAGCATGGAATTGATCTGACCGAGGACCTCTACCTCAAGGAACTCGACTGCGACGCCGACGGCCGCATCGGCAGCTTCGACCTGAACGTGGTCACCACGAACGCCGCGGCCGGCCAGGTGACCATCACGCTGGTAAGCGACTCGGTCGCGCCGGTGATTGCGGCCGGTCTGGCCGACGACACGGGCCAAAGCGCCACCGACGGTGTGACTAACGACGCCACGATCACGGGAACCGTGCAGGACGAAAACCAAGTGGTCGAACTGCTGGCGGCCGTCGATGGTGCCGCTTACGTGAGCATTCTGGCCAAGGTCGACGCCTCGGGCAATTTCCAGTTGGATCTGGCTGAGCTTGAGGCCCTCGCCGGCGGTTCCTTGTCGAACAATGGGGCGCATACGCTGTCGCTGATTGCCACGGACGAGTACGACAACGAGTCGGCGCCCTACGAGGTCACGTTCGAGCTCGACACGATCGCGCCGGCGGCTCCGACCGGGCTCGACCTGGTGGCCAACAGCGACCTGGGATTCTTCGATGACGACAACATCACCGCCGACAATACGCCGACGATCACGGCCGACGCGCCCAGCGGCTCGCTGGTTACCCTCTATAGCGACCTCGACGGCAAAGTCGGCGAGGCCACGGCCAGTAGTCCCGTTTCGATCACCGCGGCCGCATTGGCCCACGGCGTCCACCAGTTGACCGCCACCGCGACCGACGTTGCCGGCAACGAGAGTGCCGCCTCGGCGGCGTTGGCCGTCACGATCGATACGGTTTGGCCGGCGAAACCGACGCTCGACCTGGCGGTGGCCGACGATACGGGCACGGTGGGCGATCAGATGACCGAGGCGACCAGTGTCCGGCTTGAAGGGGTCACCGAGGCCGGCGCGAGAGTTTTTCTAAACGCTTTCACGACGACCGATGCCGACGCCACGACCGGGGCGTTCGGGTTCGACGGTACGAACCTGGTGTTTGGGGCCAACGACTACACGGTTGTGGCGATGGATTTGGCCGGCAATGTGGACTATTTTACGCAGACCTTCTACCAGAACAACCCGCCGACGCTTGACACGGCGATTGGGCCGTTTGAACTCGCCGAGGATCCGGGCACCAAGTCCTATAGTCTCGCCACGTTGTTTGGCGACGTGAACCTGACCTCGGGCGACGTGCTTTCGCTTAGCGTGGTCGGCAATACGAACGCGGCATTGGTCACGCCGACGCTGTCGGGCACCTTGGGCCAGATTGAGAACTCCGAGTTGCAGCTCGTTTTCGGTGCTAATCAGCACGGCACGGCCACGCTGACGATCCGGGCGACCGATTTGTATGGCGAGACGATCGACACGACCATCGTGGTGAACGTCACGGCGGTCAATGATGCGCCAGTGGCCCAGGTGGGCAACCTTTCGACCGATGAAGACACGGCGCTTTCGGTCGACCTATGGACGCTGGTGGCCGACGTCGAGACGCCCGACGCCGATTTGACGTTCACGATCGCCAGTCCCACGGGCGGGGTGGCCGTCTTGCAGGCCGATGGTCACACGGTGGTTTTCACGCCTACGCCCAACTACCACGGCGCGGCCGGGTTTACTTATAGCGTGACCGACACAGGCGACGACGGGTCACCGGCGATCAATGTCGGCCCGACGGCGGTGAATATTACGGTCGACCCGGTGAACGACACGCCGGCGGCCATCGGGACGACGCTGGTGACTAACGAAGACACGGCGGTGGACGTTGATCTGCGGACGTTGGTGACCGACCTCGAGACGGCCGACGACGCCTTGATCTTCAGCGTCGCGGGCGCGAGCCACGGGACGGTCACTTTGCTGACCGACGGCCACACGGCGCGATTTACGCCGGCGGCCAACTACAACGGGGCGGCGAGCTTTACCTACGACGTGACCGACACGGGCGACGGCGGTTCGGCGGCGAAGACGGTCGGGCCGACGACGATCAACGTGACGGTCAATCCGGTGAACGACGCGCCGGTGGCCCAGGTGGGGAATTTCTCGACCAATGAAGACACGGCGCTTTCGGTCGACCTGTGGACGTTGGTGGCCGACGTCGAGACGCCCGACGCGAGTTTGACGTTTTCGGTTGCTAGCCCCAGCGGCGGGACGGCCGTCTTGCAGGCCGACGGACATACGGTGCTCTTTACTCCCACGGGGAACTACCACGGCGCGGCCGGGTTTACCTACAACGTGACGGACACGGGCGACGGCGGGTCGGCGGCGATCATGGTAGGGCCGACGGTGGTGAACATCACGGTCGACCCGGTGAACGATACCCCGGTTGCCAGCGGGACGACGCTGGTGACCGACGAGGACGTGGTGGTCGAGGTCGATTTGCGGACGCTGGTGACCGACGTGGAGACGGCCGACGACGCCTTGATCTTCAGCGTCGGCGGGGCGAGCCACGGGGCGGTGACGCTCTTGGGCGACGGCCACACGGCGCGGTTCATGCCGACGGCCAACTACAACGGCGCGGCGAGCTTCACGTACAACGTGACCGACACGGGCGACGGCACGGCGCCGGCGACGACCGTCGGGCCGACGACGATCAACGTGACGGTCAATCCCGTGAACGACGCGCCGGTAGGCGTGGCGGACACCTACTACGCGCAGGTCAACGGCACATTGAACGTCGACGCAGCCAGCGGCGTGCTGGCCAACGACACCGACGTCGAAGGTACCCCGCTCACGGCGACCCTGGGCACGACGACCCAGCACGGGCTGTTGGACTTCGAGACGGACGGCTCGTTTACCTACACGCCGGAGACGGACTACACCGGCGACGACACGTTTACCTACACGGCCAGCGACGGGTCGTTGCCCTCGGGCGTGACGACGGTGACGATCCACGTGATGGCCAACAACCCGCCGGACGCCGTGAATGACGGCTACACGACCGACGAAGACACGGCGCTGGCGGCCAACGCGGCGCGGAACGTGCTGGATAACGACACCGATCCGGACGTCGGCGACGTGCTGATGGTGACCGGCTACGACGCGACGGGCACGACGGGTGGGGTCACGGTCAATGCCAACGGTACGTTCACCTACAGCCCGGGCAGCTTGTTCCAATACTTGGCCGTGGGCCAACAGACCACGGACACGTTTACCTACACGGCCAGCGACGGGCGTGGCGGCGAGGACACGGCGACCGTGACGATCACGATCACCGGGGTGAACGACGCGCCGACGGCGTTCGCCGACACGTCCGCGACCGACGAAGACACGGTCGTCTCGATCGACGTGGTCGACAACGACACCGATCCCGACACCAGCGACGTCCTGTCGGTCGGCACGTTCCAGGGAACGAGCACGAAGGGGGCCACCATCACGAAGAACCCGGACGGGACGCTGAAGTATGATCCGACGGGCTCGGCGACGCTTGGCGCGTTGGGCGAGGGCGAGCAGACGGTCGACACGTTCCAGTACACGGTCTCCGACGGCCACGGCGGCACGCACACGGCGACGGTGAGCGTGACGGTGACGGGGATCGAGGTCAACGTGGCGCCGCAGTTAGACAACCCGATTGCGGACATGACCCTGGTCGATTCGAGCAGTCCGCAACCCGACTCGATCGACTTGACGACAGTATTCTCCGATCAGAACGGGGACGACCTGACGTTCACGGCCAGCAGCAGCAACGAGGAACTGGTCACGGTCGAGATCGTCGACGGATACAAGCTCCAAGTGACGTATCTACCCTACGGTCATTCTCAAGACCGCACGCCGGCGGTGATCACGGTTCGGGCAACCGAGGACGTGGCGACCGCGCTTTGGGTCGAGGACACGTTCACCGTGACCGTCGAGCCCCAGCAGCCCGTCGACGTCTACCTCGTCGTCTGCGAGACCGCCACGCCGGCGGCCGAGGCCCTGGCCACTACGCTTCCCACTTCGGTCGGCTCGGTTGCGGTCGGATCGAACTACGTGGTCGAAGTATGGATCCAGGATGAGTGGGACGCCAGCGTCAGCGGCGGCCCCGGCCCCGGGCTGACCGGTGCCGAGATCGACCTCCACTATAACACGGCTCTGGGAGACGCTACGGTATTGAACTACGAAGGCGCCACGGGCGGTTTTTCCTCCGACGGTAGCTTCGGCCTCGGAACAATCGACGACGCGGCCGGGCTGGTCGACAGATTCGGAAACGGAAAGAACGGGGCGGGCATTGCCGTGACACCCACCTTCGTGCGCGTCGGCTACGTCACCTTCACGGCCGAGACCACGGGCACCCAGACCTTCACCTTGGACCAGGCCCGAGCCGCGCGATTCGGGCTGGGCTATATCGACACCACGCAGATCAGCCTGGGCAGCGCCACGGTGAACCAGGTCAACGACATGAGCGAGTACACGTTCACCATCGCCGACAGCACCATGATCGTGAGCGGCGTGATCAACGGCGCCGCGCTGGTGCCGCCCATTGGCAAAGAGCCGGCCAACACGGCGGCCGGACTGAGCGGTACGCTCCAGGTGGTCGTCAATGACCTGGACCATGCGACGACGATTCAAATCCAAAGCGGCAGCATCGACGTGGCGACCAACAACGGCGACGGGCCGTTCCGTCCCGGCGTTGGCGGGACGAATGGGGCCGACTATGGCGATTTCGGCCTTGTGGCCGAGGCTTCGGTGAGCGAACTGATCGAGGTGGCCATCCGCGACCTCGTGTTCGACTTTAGCAGCAACGTGCTGCCGGTCGATGGCTTCGTGCACTTTTTCGCCCATCAGATCCAAATGGACGTTGCCAGCGGTTTCCTCGATGTTTTGTCACCGGCGATGGGCTCGCACCGATACGACCTGACCTCGTTGGAGGCGGTGCCCACCGACGAAGAGATGGGAGGCTTGGTGGAAACCTCGCCGGGCGTCTACGAAATCTCGTTCATCTACGAGCGAACGATCGACATCAGCGGGCTGAGCTCGTCGATCCAGGAGGGCAGCTACCTGACAATCTCGGGAGTCCTGGCCGCCGAATACACCACGAGTGGCGCGCTGACGGGCACCGAGGGAAGCGAGCAGGACGAGACGGGAACGGGCCTCTACGTGACGCTCTCGAAGGACGCCACGACGGTCGCCGCCGACGGCCAGGTCGCGGCGCCGCCCACCAGCGAGACCTGGATCGACGAATGGGATTCCTATTGGGTCGAGATTTGGGCCAAGACCGACGAGGCCAGCGGCGTGGCGGCGGCCAATGTCGATCTGCACTACAACGCCGAATACTTCACCGCAACCCAAATCGACCACGGCGGGACGTTCGTCGAAGGAGCGACCGGTAGCATCGCGCAGGACGGCGTCGTGCTTGGGCTCGGTGGCGGTACGAGCCTCGCGACGATCGGCAGCGGCGGCTACGCGCTGGTCGGCCGCGTCAAGTTCGAATCGCTCGGCGGCGACGGCGTCGACCTGGATTTCGAGGATCTTGTCCTCGGCCCACACGATCTGGGCTTCTCGCTTGACAACATTGCGGTCGATTTGGTCGGCGTGGGCGCGGTGGATGCGACCATCTGGCAAATGCCCGAGACCGAACTCTGGGCCGTTCCCTACGACGTGGACGACGACGGCGAAATCGCGTTGGGCGACCTGTCGTACTTCGCCGCCTCGTACGGCACCGACACGATCCGTGCCGGCACGGCGATGGCCGCGGCGTTGGATTTTGATCTGGACGGCGAGGTCGGGCTGGGTGATCTTTCGTACTTTGCCAGCAACTACGGCCTGTCGCGCGGCGGCGCGGGCGAGTTGACCTTCCCCGAGAGTTTCACGCGGCAGTGGATCGGCGCCGGACTGGACGTCGAAGGCGACGCGACGGTGGCCGAGGTGCTCGAGACGGCCGTCGCCAACTGGCAAGAGGCCCTCGGGCTGCCGCAGCCGATCGAGATTCAACTCGTGGTGCAGGACTTCAACTCGGCGCAGTTGGCCGAGGCCGTTATTCTCGAAGTGGACTCGACGGGCATTCCGACCTCGGGCCGCGTGACGTTGGACGACGACGCCAACGGGCTGGGCTGGTCGACGCAACTCGGGGGCGATACGGCCGAGGGGCTGTACGACCTCTATACGGTGCTCTTGCACGAGATCGGCCATACGCTTGGCTTCATGTCGTCCTATGAGGGATTCGCCGAGCACGTCCAGACGGACGGCGACGGTTCGGTTTTCGTCGCGGCCGGCATTTCGGTCGACGTGGACGCGGCCGGCAATCACGTGGCCGATCCAGCGTTGGCCGGCGACCTGATGAGCGCGACGCTCGACCCCGGTGTGCGCAAGGTAATTTCGACCCTGGACGTGCAGATGTTGCACGCGGCCTATCAAACGGCCAGCAGCGGCTCGCTGGGCCACGGCGGCGAAGGGGCGGCGCTGACGGCCGCGAGCGGATCGACCGATGAACTAGCCGCGAGTGCCGTGTCGACCGCCGAGTTCGACGCGATCGACGGGCGGCTGGAAGGCGACGTCACGTGGGACCGGCTCGCCGGCTTGCACGACGGCACGAGCGAGCTCGGCTTGACCGCCGAGGCCGTCGATTGGCTGCACATGGCGATGGTGTCGACCGGCGACGCGTCGTTGAGCGGTACCCGGCGATCGGCCGCGCGTGCGTTGGGTGACGAGGAATCGTCCGACGGACTGCTGGCCGAGTGGGCAACGACCGGCACATCGCGTCAGACGGAAATCGACGCGGCCGATTCGCTCCTGGCCGACTGGGAGCAGTGGTCGGTCTAGACGACAAGCGGGTTGGAAGCAGAGTCCCGGGCGGCTGGGCCACGACGGGGGCCGCCGGGGGCATGAATAGTCACGCCTCACGGGCCAGTGTGGGCGAAAAAAAGGGGGACAGGCACCGTGGCGATGACCTTTTCTGGCAGCGCCACGCCGGCTTGCGCCACGGAGCCAGTCCCCCTTTTTTCGCCGCCTTCTTCCGCCGGCGGGAACGCGAAAGGGGACAGGCACCGTCGCCGGCGACCGTTTTTACGGGGTAACTCTTATTGAGGCGACGGAGCCAGTCCCCTTTGGCGTTTCTTCGTGCTCGGCCCCCAGAAAGCGGGATTGCCTTTTCCGGAAATGGAAGCAGTATGAAGACGGTGGGAGTGGACTTCCGCTCGGGTGTCACGAGGACGTGCGGGCGGAGAACTCCGGCGAGGCTGACCTCCGGTTGTCGCCGGGATCAACTCCCCCATGCCGAATTCGGTACTGGATCGTGCTGACGCGGCACGACAGACCAGTGGCCCGCCATGTGGCCGAAGCTCTTGCTGGCAAATCGGTCCCGCGCGGGAGGTTCTAGAAGAGAGGAGGTGGTGCGTGCAAATGATTTCTGACAGCCAGCGAGGTGGCGCCGTTTGACTTTCGGTCGGCGGGCCGATCGTCGAAGGGCCACCCTTGCGAGCGAACACTTCGGTGTTCGCTATACGAGCTACGAGGCTCGGGCGCCAACAACGGTGCCCGGGCCTCGACTCTTTCTTGGCGAAGAAGGGATGGCGAAAAAGGGGACAGGCACCGTGGCATTGCCTTTTTCTGGCAGCGCCACGCCGACTTGCGCCACGGAGCCAGTCGCCTTTTTCTTTCCGCGGCCGCTTCCTTACGGGCGCGGTTCGGTCTTTGACAGCGCGGCAGTAGGACAGACGGCGGCGCACTCGGCGGCCAGGTTGCCCAGGGCCTCGTCGAGCGAACGGTCCAGCGGCACGCCGATCCGCACGTTGAAGCCCCGGCCGATGAACGTCAAGCCGAGCAGCCCACGGCGACGCGAGACTACCTGGATGCACAAGCCGCAGTCGATGCACTTGCCCGAGTCGAAAATCACGCCCGAGGCGGTGCGCAGGATCACCGGCCTGCGTCGTGTGCCCTGGTAGCGGGTCGGTCGGGCGTTGTATCGCTCGGCGTAGATCCTCAGCCGGCAGGCGTCGCGGCCGCGGCAATCGCAGTGCAAGCACCGGGCCGCTTGATGTTGGGCTTGCGCCAGCGGGGATGATGGATCGTCGGCCGCGACTGGCTCGGGCGGTGTACCGGCAAGCTGGACCAGCACGGCGATCTCTTCCGGCGCGAGTCGGCCCGAGCGGACGGTGAACAACGACGGCGCCTCGGCCGACGAACCGCCCAACAAAGCGTCGATCGTCGCGGCTGCTTCTTTGCCGTCGGCCACGCTGCGAACGACGGGTCCCTTGGCGCGGATCGCGCCGCCGGCGGCGAACACGCCGTCGAGGTTCGTGCGGTAGGAGCCCTTTTCGACCTCGATTCCACGGTCGGCGACGGCCAGGCCCCAGTCGGCGGCGAGCCGGCGGCCTTCGGCGCCGCTGGCCACGAGCACGGCGTCGTGGCTCCGGCAGAGTTGGTCGAAGGAAGCTTTGTCGCCGATGGCCGTTTCCAGCCGCAGCTCGACACCCAGGCGGACGATCTGGGCGATTTCGGCGTCGAGCAGATCGGGGGGAAGCGTTGCGGGGTCGAACTCGTGGCGCAGGCGGCCGCCGGCGCGCGATTGGCGTTCGTAGAGGACGACGCGATGGCCGGCCAGGGCGAGGTGGTAGGCGGCGGCGAGTCCGCAGGGGCCGGCGCCGATGATGGCGACGCGCCGGCCCGAGTCGGCGGCGCGTGGCGGCACGTAGGGTTCGTCGGAGGCTAGGTCGCGCTGGGCCATTTGGGCCTTGAGCGAGCAGACGGCGACTGCCTCGTCGGCCGCGGCGCGGCGGCAGGCTTTTTCGCACGGCCGGCCGCACACCCGACCGAGCACGGCCGGCAGCGCCATGTCGCGGCGGATCGTGGCGATGGCCGCTTGGAACTGGCCGTCGCGGATCTCGCGGAGCATGCGGGGGACGTCCAGGTGGACGGGGCAGGACCATTGGCAGGGAGCCAGGCAATCGCCCAGGTGGTCGCCCAGCAGCAATTCGAGGGCGGTGCGTCGGGCGTCGTGGACCTCGGGCGTTTCGCTCTCGATCGCCATGCCGTCGACGGCCAGCGTGGCGCACGAGGGGACGAGCCGCGCGAGGCCGCGTACTTTCACGACGCAGACCAAGCACGAAGTGGACGGCGCGAACCCGTCGCGGTGGCAGAGCGTGGGAATGTCGATCCCGAGCCGCCGCGCGGCGTCGAGGATCGTCGCGCCCGGCGGCACTTCGACACGTTGTCCGTCGATCGTGATGGTTGGCATGACGCTAAGGGATTAGGGATTAGAGACGGTTGTCAGGCACAGCCTGACCTACGATTTTTCACTCTTCACTCTTCACACTTTTTACTTCAACGGCGTCGCTGGGGCAGATTGCGCGGCAGGTGTCGCAACGGATGCACTTCTCGGGGTTGATTTCGTGGCGTGTGTAGGGGGTCATGGGGATGGCGTCGGCGGGGCAGTGTTGGGCACAGAGGGTGCAGCCGATGCAGCGGTCGGTGATTTCGTAGCGGACCAGGGCCTTGCACCGGCCGGCGGGACAGCGGCCGTCGAGGTGCGCCTCGTACTCGTCGCGGAAGTATTCGAGGGTTGAGAGGACCGGATTGGGAGCCGTCGCGCCCAGGGCGCAAAGGCTCGCGTCGCGGACCGCGTGGGCGAGGGTTTCGAGTGTGTCGAGGTCGTCGGGCTTGGCCTGGCCGGCACAGATTCGCTCGAGGATATCGAGCATCCGGCGGGTGCCGATGCGGCAGAAGGTGCACTTGCCGCAGGATTGGTCCTGGGTGAATTCGAGGAAGTATCGGGCCACCTCGACCATGCAGTCGCGGTCGTCGAGCACCACCAGGCCGCCCGAGCCCATCATTGCGCCCGCGCCGGTGAGGGCTTCGTAGTCGACGGGGACGTCGGCCAGACGGGCGGGGACGCAGCCGCCCGAGGGTCCGCCGACCTGGACGGCCTTGAAGCGCCGGCCGTTGGCCACGCCGCCGCCGATCTCCTCGACTATTTGCCGCAGCGAGATGCCCATGGGCACTTCGATCAGTCCGCCGCGGCGGATTTTGCCGGCCAGGGCGAAGACTTTGGTGCCTTTGCTGGTTTTGGTGCCGACGGTGGCGAACGCTTCGGCTCCGTTGCGGAGGATCCAGGGGACGAGGCAATAGGTTTCGACGTTGCTCACCAGGGTCGGTTTTCCGTCGAGGCCCGAGGTGGCCGTGTAGGGTGG
>Ga0307432_1002026_pt1 | contig 11414 bp, 9 predicted proteins | sample SalMarWE160150MG_FD_202158 | JGI IMG/M metagenome (GOLD analysis project Ga0307432, IMG submission 202158) | Salt marsh sediment microbial communities from the Plum Island Ecosystem LTER, Massachusetts, United States - WE1603-150 | ecosystem: Environmental > Aquatic > Marine > Intertidal zone >...
TATTACAAAAAATGTCCAGATAAAATCTGCATATATAAATTTAAAAAAACCATTAAGACTCAATGATTTAGGATCATGGGATTTCACTACATTACCAGAGAAATTGATCAAGAAAAGAATATTAAAAGCATCCGAATGGAATAAAAGATATTCACAATATTTCAAAGATGTAAAAGATTTTACGAATTCTATAGCCTTAAGATTACCGGGTGAAGGAAATCAATTAAGGTGGGATCGCCTGAGAGATAAAATAGGAGAAACTGTATATAAAAAAAAGGTGAAATATCATTCAGAAAAAATCCATGAATTGGGCAATGAATTAGATCAATGGATTGTGGGCAAAATGAGAGAAAAAGGTTATGATGGTATAGTATATCACAACACTGTTGAATTGGGGGGTGATTCATATATTGTTTTTGAACCATCTCAAATAAAATCGACATTTGAACTCCCTAAACCATCCCGCCCCCCGGAGAGTGGGGGGCAAGCCCCTACCAAGACCCCCGAGGAAGCCAAGGGAGAGGTAGAGGAAAAAATTGAGGTTGAAAAAGCCGAAGAAGGCGAGAAAGTAATTACAACAGACCTCACACCCAAAGAAGAAGAGGGGCTATCCCTTAAAGAACAAAAACAATATCTTCTTGCTGAGATTGATAAGGCGATAGAGGAAGCGCCCGAAGAAACGGTGGGCGAAGTAAAAATAGAAATTCCGGGCGATGGTATATTTACTATTTTTAATGATAAGCAAACATTGGAGGCCTTTAGAAAATCAGTCAAATCAATGCCTATCCGTGAAACTATCAGCAAGGCTACTGAGGCTCCCGATTTTAATAAAGAGGTTGATATTGCTATTGATATGTATGGTTCAGCGGGCAAAGCGGCTGAAATTATCCAAAGACAGGTTGACCATTTAGAATTAGATGAAAATAGACGATATCAGAGAATGATATCCGAATTAGAACGCAGGGCTGATATTACGGATGTTGTCGAAGATCAAAAATCAAATAGAATTGAGGAAGTTGCAAGAAAAGTAAGAGAAGAACGATATGAAAAAGAAAAATCCGAAACATTACGTAGAATGGAAGGACGAAGAAAAGAGGCTAAAGAAGCTATCAAAAAGCACCCATTATTCAATAAACTTGCGGGCCTAATAAAAGAACATGATAAGTATGGTGGAATAAAAGCAGAAATAACGGAAAAACAAATCAAAAGCGGTGATTTACTGAATTATAGTGGCAGTAAATATAAGACAGATGGCAAAACACGTTTAACGAAAAATAACGGAGCCATTAAAGATTTACAATCTCAGATAGCAAAAGATTTGAGCTTGGATATCGTAAAAGGAGATAGATATAAGGGTGATTATTATGAACTATCAAATTATTGGAAAGATATAGCAAAAGAGTTTGAGGCCGAGGCGATAGAAGCTAAGGAAATATCCCTTGAGGATGCCATTAAAGAAAAAATAGACGGTATTGCTAGGAAAATAAAAGATAAGGGTAAAACTTATGTTGCCCCTCAATTAACCATTGAATACGGTGATGAAAAAACGAAATTAATCAAAACAGCAGATTATTTAAAAAATGCTGGCTTTGAAATGAGCGAAGACCTGAATTATTGGGAACCCACAGAAGAGGTTAAATATGGCCTTGCTGAAATTAAAGAGCTTAAACCTGTTAAAATAACAGGACAAGTTCAGCTTATCAAAAACCAACCCTACGATATTCATAATATTCGTAATCAGCGTTTCATGTATAATCCCAAAACAGCCGAAATGGTTTTGGGTACCGGCAATATTGATGTTAGTTCACACGCCGAGGAACTTGAAAAATCAGGGGCAAGGGGGGATTACGATGATTTTATCAGGGGATGGATAGGCACATCAAAACAATACAAAGATGCTATAATTCATTTTGCCCCCCCATTACTTAGGAAAAGTTTTTCGGAATCCCCTGCTTTATTTGATAGAGCAATGAAGACCTTAGAGCATTTTATAAGAAATGGAGCAAACAGCAATACTATTCTCAGGAATATCATAACTGCTGGTGAGGGCAGGCTTGGAAATTTGTTTCCCGAATTTGCTCTTAGTAAGGGAGCCTTTAAGCCAGCACCAATAACCCCTGACATCATTCAAAATGCCTTCCCTACGGCCAAAATAAAGCAAGCTGGGGACATCTTTAATCTTATCCTGCCCAACCGGTCACAGATAGTCGTAATGGCTAATACGGGCGTGATACGGCCTGATCCTGAGCAGATAAGGATAGGGTATGGACGCAAGGCTAAAAGGGGAGAGGTGGCGGTGGCGGCATGGAAGCAGGTGGGAACCGATGGCCTTATGTGGCTGTCAAAATATGCCGGTCAGGAAAAGACAGACCATGAAGCCTTTCACGCGGCGATGGATCTGGTTCTTAACAACAAAGAACGAGCCAGCGTTTTAAAGAAACACGGGAACGAAGAAAATGCCGCCGACGCCTATGGTAAATGGAAGGCGGAGCAGGAGAAAAATACTATCTTCCAGAAAATAAAGAGGTTTTTTAACAAGATACTAAATAACTTCTTCCCGAGCTGGCAGACGACCTTTGAGAAGATCAGGACAGGAGAGGTTTGGGAGAGAGAAGTAAAGAAAGAGGTGGGCGAAGCCAAATACGCCCTTGCTCAACCTGATTACAAAGAATTATTAGATCAAGCCAAATCCCGCGTAACCTCCCGCCTCAAAGACGAGCGCGGCTCAATCTCCTGGGCAAAAGTCAAAAGTGAGTCTCCTTTTTATGACGATCTCATTACAGTCGGCACACATTATTATCAACAAGGCCACAAAAAATACTCCGATTTTGCAAGACAGATGAAAAGTTCCTTTTCCGAGGTATGGGAGAAAATCCGGAATCTTATCAAATATATCTGGAATGATGTAAAAACCAGATTAAAAAGTGAAACCGGAGCAATCCAGCTTGGTAGAGAGCGCAAGGCAGTAAAAGGATCGACAGATGCTCTTGAGACTAATATAAAAGAATCTATCACCCGGAACCCTGAAATCCAGGCGGCGTTAAAGAAATTACGGGAAGTTCAAGGGTATAAGGTAGACGATATTGTAAAAGAGGGTCCTGCGCTGGTCAAAGAATCAAGGGGTTATCTTAAAAAAAGATTCGGTAAAGGCTATACCGATAATGATATAGGTCTTTTGAAAAGGATTTATTCGCTTCCCTACTGGTTGGCAAAAAAATATAAATCCATGGATGCCTTAGTTAAAGAAGAGATTAGAGCATCCGAAAAGAGATCAACGGAGTTATTTCGCGATTACAATGAAAGCGATTTAGGTGATATTCAGAATGAAATCCCGAAAGACAAAGTGCTTTATAAAGAATTGCGGGATATTATATGGAAATGGGAGAGCAAAAGATTTTCTAAAAAAGATGTCCCCACAGATTGGCATAAAGAATTGGTGGAAGGCGAGGATATTGAAATTAACCCCAAGCATTATGAAGAGATTGAAAAATATCTTATAGAACAAGAAATGTCCCCCCAGGCTGTTCACGCTTTTGTGACTATCAGGAAAAAGCTTGATGAAAAATATGTTGATATTGACAAGACTTTAAGGATTGAGAAATTAGAACCTACCTTAATAGAAGAATACCGTGCCCAAGTTGGGAAGATACATAATTATTTTCCACATAGGCGAACGGGGGATTCGTATGTCCAAGTATCAAATATTAAGGAAAAAGATCCTGATAAAAAAACAGTTTATAGGGAACATTATAATTCCTTTAAAGACCGTGCATTACCTATAAATGAAAAAGCTAGGGCCAGGGCGGAAAGTTGGATAAAAGAGGCTATTGAAAAAGGGGAGATAGAAGGGAATCTCAGCGATTATAATATTAAATTAGGCGCCGTGAAATCCCTGCCCGATGAGATTTTTTTCCAGATACCCGTTGAGTCAATGCAGCAAGTTTTGAATGTAGCCGGGACATCTCTTGAACAGGCAAGAATTGGATATGAAGCAAAGAGACTTTATAATATACAGGGGAAAACCAAGGAAGAAGCCCTTGAATTAGCTAAAAAACGACTTCATGCTGATATGGAAGCTGCCTTATCAAAGGCCGTATCAGATGTCTTAAAAAGTAGGGGTTGGGGACGCCATGCCATACTTAGAAAAGGAATTCCGGGTCACGAAACGGAAGATATTTTTGGCATATTATTTGATTATTTAGGCGGATATACAGGATTTAAAACCAAAATCGAACGAGCAAAAAATCATTCCAAAGTTCTTAGGGAAATAAATGCAAGAAAAAATCCAAACGAATATAGCTATGCTTCACGATACGTTAAAGATGTTTTGGCTAATCAAGATAAAGTTGATAGGCTTGTTGATGGTTTAAGGGCTATGTTCTTTGTTAAGTATCTTGGTTTTATTCCTAAATCAGGGGCTATAAATCTTACTCAAAACATAGTTTTAGCAGCTCCCACATTGTCTGTTCATACAAAAGGCGGATTATTCCGGGCAGAACGATTAATCGCAAAAGCGATGAAAGATACCCGGAAAGCCCTGACATCAAAACAAGCATGGACACAAAAGGGGGAAACCAAATATCCGAGCCTTCCCAAAAATGAACAAACAGCTCTCCATGAAATGATAGAAGCCGGGACCACAATGGATCTCTTTTTAAGAGAATTACAGGGGTCGTTGCCTGGAAAAGGTTGGACAAAATATTTTAACAAAGTATTACAAAAATCTGGTCTGTTTATGCAAATTGCTGAAAAATGGAACCGAGCAAGTACCGGGTTGGCCGCCTATCGTGTAGGTATAAAAGAAAAGGGCATGCCGCACGATGAGGCCGTTCAATTCGCAAAACAGATCATATATGATAGTCATTTTTTATACGGGAAATCTAATCTCCCCGAGTTGATGAGAGGTGGAGATATTCAAAAAGTTCTAAGATCAGCTTATACATTCAGATCTTTTACCCATAATTACTTGCAGGCCATGGCGAATTTGGCTACAAATCAAGGTTTTGAAGGTAAAAAAGCCTTTATGAGAAGCCTTAGAAACCTATTTTTATCAGGTGGATTAACATCGGTTCCATTTTTTAAGGCCTTATCTGAAGTCTTATTATGGGCTATAGGCGATGATGATGAAGACGCTATCACAATGGCACGGGCGGCCATGCCTCAAGATTGGTTGAAAGATTTGGTGACTTATGGCCTCCCTGGTGTAACAGGAATAGATTTAACTGGATCCCTTAGCATTGAAGTGCCCACAAGCTGGAAAGATCTTATAGGAGTTCCTTATGCCTTGATAGAAGATTCCGTAAATACTATTGAAAGTCTAAAATCTGGAGCCACATTTAGGGCTTTATCCGAAACACCTTTTACGCCATTAAGTGCCAGAAATGCCATGAGAGGGCTTGAGTTATACACGAAAGGACAGAGGACAACAAGCGGTGTCGATATTAATTACCCCGGGGAAAGGGGGCCAAGGAAAATAACAGGTAAAGAGGCCATATTAAAAAGCATTGGTGGTTTCCAGCCAACATCTGTCTCAAAGGGTTATGGGGTTTACAAAGCATCGAAAAAGGTTCAAGGGTTTGTCCAGAAAAAAAAGTCAAACTGGGCAGATAGGTTTGTTAATGCCTTAAAAGATGGGGATATAGAAGAAGGACAAGAGATACGAAGTGAAATCCAGGAATGGAATGCAAGGGCCCTGGAAGATAATAAACGATATCTCATTATTCATATAGAGGACGCCGTTGAATATCGGCTAAGGCCTAATATCCTAGGTATTCCTAAAAATCTCAGGATGAAAGTAAGAGAATTATCGGAAGTTTGGCAATAATTTAATATTATCATATTTTTTTAAGAAGCCGTAACTCTTAGGAGAACGGCTTTTTTATTGGAAAATTTTAAGGAGGTATTGAAATGAAAAAGATATTAGCTCTTATGTTTTTATTGATCTTCTTTGTGCCGATGATAGCTTTCGCTACCGCCAGTTCTATCGGGATAATATCCGATTACACCGATCCCAGAACAAATAACAGGATTATCACGATCAAGTTTGTGGCCGCAAGCACAGATGGGTCTATCTCTAATCTTACCCTCACTGCCAAGGGTTCTACTTCCGGGTTAAACAAACCCTTACTTGGCTGGTGCCTTTATTCCGTTCATATCGATGGTGATCATGCCGGGGCGCATGACGGCGCGGCTAATGCTGCCGTACTCACGGATACCGATGCTGGCTTTATACCTGGGGCATTAATCGGGTACGTTATCTCAAATACTACGGATGGCACATCAACAGCCACCATTACGGCTAATACAGCATCAACCGTAACGGGTACTTTAAGCGGTGGTACAACAGATAATGATTGGGATGTTGGAGATACTTATACAATCGCCGCCGAGCCTAAGGAGGATAGCGATCTTTACATTTACCAGGGCGGAATTGACCTTCTGGACGGTAACGGTGTTGATATGGTAGATAATACGACTGAAAGAGACGTTTATTTTGCCATAGATAGCCTACCTGCGACTAGGCTTATAACCGGGGATTTAGTCTTGACGATTACTCAGGCATCCTCAGCGACCGCTAGTGCTCTTGGATTCCTTGAGATAGTCTTGTATTAATCGGAGGATATTATGAAAAAAATATATCTAATAGCAATTTTACTTCTTTTGATACCCCTTGCTTCATTTGCCGGAACGCCTCAGTATTCAGGTGGAGGGATTGTTAATAATTCCTCAACTGTTGATTTTGGTGCAAGATCCATCACAAACGGGACCTTTGTTGATTCCGTATTTATCCCTATTGAGTGGGCGTTAAACGGGACCACTGCACCCGAGGTGGCAAGCGTTATTACTTCAACCTATTCAGTAGTAGTGAGAAATTTCGCATCTAACCAGACGGAGGATGTTAATTTCACATGGCAGGTCCCTTCTGATTTCACCGGAACAACTATCAAGTTTCAGGTAGTGGGATATATTACCAATGCAACAGGACCGGCCGCAACCGAGGGAGTATCCTTCTTTTTGCAAGGGGCCTCTATCGGTACGGGTGATGCTTTAGGAGCGACTCTTGGAGATGCGGTTGAAAGTGCAAATGCAGACCTTCATGCGGCAGGGGCGGCCACACAGTATGACATTTTTTATACAGCTTTATCGGATGCTGTCACGGTGACAAATATCACAGCTGGAGAAACGGTAGTATTTAAAGCATACAGAAAGCATGATGATACGGACGATGATTACCTTCAGGATGTTGGTGCTGCCGGGATAGTCATTAAATACCAAAGACTTCTAAGCGACACTTTATAAGAGGTGCGATATGAAAAAACTTATATACGGATTACTATTATTTCTCCTGATTCCCTCCCTGTCCTATGCCGGATATTACGGGGCCGCAGGGAGAAGGCCGGTTGTCCTTGATACGATCTCAGTCACCAACCCTTCCTTCGCCAACACTACGGAAGGCTCCGAGCTTGTCACGGATGGAGTGTTTGAGGTTGTGACAGAGACCAATTCCTATACGAGTGATTTTAGTGTGGATGAGGATGGGTTTAATGTTTACCACAGTACTTCTGATGGAAACATAGATGGAATAGATGGTCAGGATGATAATTTAAGATTCACTTGTGACGACGTGCTTGGCGCACATAGATTACAGCGAACTAATGCACTTGTAGAAGGCAAGGCATATCATGTAATCTTAGATTACTACATTCCTAGCGGTCAAAGCAATATAGATCAAATTATAATTTGTAAAAATTCTACTGGGACGCCCAGCGGCATTTCTGTTGGAACAACATTAGATGCTTGGGATTCTTTAGACGGTTATTTTATTACAAGTTCTACTGCTTTCTTTATTAACGCATTTGATGGTGGTTTTTACATATGGCAAGACGCAGGCGGTGATGATGTTTTCTATATCCGCAACGTGATAATAGATGAAGTCACCTTCGATTCATGGACTGCTGGTGACGGATGTGCGCCAGGGGCTTCTAGTGGTTCCCTGACAAATAAGGCTAGTTGGGATGGGAGTCAGGCGGCTGCCTCAGAATTAGTACAACTTGCCTCCGTAACGGCAGGTTCATTATATAAAACAGTAAGAACTCAAGTGGTAAGTGCGGGTTCTGCTTCTATGGTTGTAATGACAGGGGCAGGCTCAACTCCTATTGGCATATCCGGAACCAACGGAACAAAAACTAATTATGGGCTGGCAACCGGGGTAAACCCTAATATTGCAGTTGTTGGTAGTGCTACCTTTGTAGGGACGATTGACGATGCATCCGTAAAGGCTGTCACGATAGACGATTGGGTAGTTGTAGCGGGGGAGGGTTGGAACCCCGATACTGCCATGACAGGGAAGGCACAAAAGACAGCAGGAGTAGCCTCTGACCTATCTCAAGACCTGACGACCGATATAGACGATATTTACGGATACAGACTCGATTTTACCACAGCAGACCGGACAGCAGGGAATCTGATTGTTGATGTAGGTGGAACGGATAGCTCTGCCATTATCACAAATGCGGCTCAGATAGTCTGGCTTAATGGCGGGGCCGTGGACACGAATCTCAGGTTTGAGGCTGATGCGGCTTGTGATATTTCGGTGGATGCTATTTCAGGATACAGATTAACTAACGCCCCACCTACGGGAACGGCGGTGTGGATTCAGTAAACCAATAACTCTTTAATGAGCGGGCTTAATCCTTGACGGGGTTAGGCTTTTTTATTGGGGTAAATCATGGCAAACAATCAATTTCCTAAATGGGAAGAATGGGTAGAACTTGAACCGGAAGTCAAAGAATACGAACAGCACAGGCTATTATACAATCTGGATAGCCGGTTACGAAAGGTTGAACATAGAAAATGGGTTAATACGGGAGCTAGTGCGGGCGGCGGTATGATGGGCGGTTTTCTAGCCATTATTATAGCTATGAAATATAAAATATTTGGTGTGTGAAATGCCCCGAAAAGACCTTGATAAATTAGAACATGATAAGCCGGATCAGGCTTTGGCCGACAAGTGCCGGAGCTATACATCCAGGCTTGAGGCTATACTGAAAACCAAATCTTCCCCTATAGAAAAGATCGCTAAACAGATCCACGCGACTAAGAACTACTTGCAGGCGTTACAGTTTTTAGAAGATCAGTGGATAAAGGAAAATGGATTTGAAACCAATCGTAAGAATCATAAGACTGGAGCAATCCAGTGAAGGTGCTTTGGGATCGCTTGTATTATTAGATTACCTGTTTTGCTCTACCCTTGAACCTGATTTTAATGATCCTGAAAGATCACAGATACCCCCTGGAACCTATATGTGTAAAAGATTTAAGGGCAATAAATGGAAAGATACCTTTGAAATTATTGTACCAGGACATGAGTTTGTCTTATTCCATGCCGGCAATATTGAAGACCATACCGATATGTGTGTCCTTCTGGGTCAATACACGGGGAAATTAAGGAACCAAAGAGCAGTGCTTAATTCCGGTGATACATTCAAGGAATTCATGGCAATATTGGGTGATGTAAATATTTTTTATGCTGAATTTATCAATTTTTTTCCAGAAGCAAGATCGGGAGCGTAGATAATTAACACTTTTATTAACTAAGGGGGATACTATGAATTTTTTAGAGTCAATTCCAATTATAGGAAAAATATTTGACAGAACAGCAAATATAATCCAAGAGGCCGTTCTCGATAAAGATAAGGCTAATGAAATATTAGAAAACCTTGACACTATTCGCATGACGGTTGAGAAAGAGGTTTATGTTAAGGAACTGGAAACTAAAACTGTTCCCTGGATCGATGGGCTTCATAAACTTGGTAGGCAGATTTTAAATCTACTCGTGATTATAGCAGTATGCCTGCTTATGTTGTCTGGAAAGACTATTACACCAGAGGTTGCACTTATCCTTGGTGGTGGAAATATTGCTTATCAGTTTGTAAAAGGAAAAGGCAAATAAGCATTATCTAGGGTAATGTTTTAGTAAAAAGCCATCCAAGAAAAACTGCCAAAGCAACAAGTGTAAGGCTTAAAACAATTCTAAAAGGTGTGTGTTTGAGTGGTATCATTTTATATTATCCTTTCCTTTCGACCTCTCGTTATCCATTAAAGCCCAAGGCCTTCGATCCTTATCTCTTTATTCAAGGGCCGGAGGGGGCGGATTATTCTGTTATGGTACGCTATCTAAGACTATTAATTGTTCCCGATATTGTAAAATAAAATCCCCATTAAATTCATACCAAGATCGCCATTCCATCCAGTTTTGCTCACTCATATCATGGGCCTTAGCAATATTATATCTTATGGATGATAATTCCCTTTCTGCTTTTTGGATTTCCTCTCTCGCTGTTTTTAAGTCTGCTTTCTCTGTATCTGTTAGCTTTTCTGCTCTTACAAGGTCACCTGGGTTATAGTTTAAAATAGAAACTTCATCTGCTTCTGCTATTGCCATCCCCCCAATTGAAACGCCAACAGTCGTGATATCAATATCCGCTTGTGAGGAAATGTCTATGCCACCGGCTGCGGTAGTAGCCTTAATGGTTACGGCATCTAACAAAAAACATAATATCAATAATAATCGTTTCATTTTCTACCTCCATCTCCTTTCTGCCTCCTGCCAGCTAATCCATTCCAGGACAACCGGCACTCTGTGGCCTATGCTGTATCGCTCCCAATCCCCGTCCTTTTTATACTCAACAATAGCATGGGTCTGTCTGGTTTGCCAGGGGAGAAGGTCATCTGGATACCCCACCCCTATTCTGGTTTGATAGCCTTCTGCCTCGTATTTTTGGCATAACTCTATTGCCCTGTCAAGACAGATGTATTTTTTAGGGGTAGTACATCCGGTTATTAAATAAACCATAAAAAGACAAACAATAACAATCATTACCCATTGCCAAAAACTTGGTCTATACGGTTCCATATCCTGCCTCCTTGACAATCCCGTTAAAAGTGGATAAGGAGACAGAAGGGGTCTCAATCCTGCTCTAGGTAACGTCGCTGGCACGCGAATACTGGAACGGGAGAGGGCCCCTACTGTCTAGGCTTTTAAATACGCCTTATAGGCCCTGATATACTTGCCATAGTTCTTTAAGTATTTTTTGTGGATCTTTAGATACTTTTTGTATTTCTTCATGGTTACCCCCTTTCCTCAATATTGAATTTCCCCTTCTTTCCTTTCCCCTTCCGGCGGGGAGGGTTATTTATTACATTTTTTATGAACGAGCCTTAAATTTCTTTCAAAATCTTCGCCCCCCAATACCAAAGGAATTATATGTTCGATGGTAGCCATTTCTTCAATTTCGGCTTCATTTTGCGGTTCCAAAATCATTGGCTTTCCACACCAAAAACATTTATCTGATAAAGAAAATAGTTTCTTTCTAAGATTTATTCTTTCAATCCTTGTCATTTGATCTGTTGAT
>Ga0307432_1002031_pt1 | contig 11382 bp, 8 predicted proteins | sample SalMarWE160150MG_FD_202158 | JGI IMG/M metagenome (GOLD analysis project Ga0307432, IMG submission 202158) | Salt marsh sediment microbial communities from the Plum Island Ecosystem LTER, Massachusetts, United States - WE1603-150 | ecosystem: Environmental > Aquatic > Marine > Intertidal zone >...
ATGGGTGATGGCACCATTAGCGTACCGGTTACCTGTGAGATCCCAGCTAAATTGATGGGCTCCGGATTGGGTTCTGCTAGTGTGGCCAGCGGTGATTACGATATTACCACTGCCGATAAGAAGATGGTAGAAAAATACAAATTAGATCAGCTTAGATTTGGAGACATTGTAGTTATTAGTAATGCGGACAATAGTTATGGAAGGAGTTATAGAGAAGGGGCGGTTTCTATAGGGATAGTGGTTCATAGTGATTGTGTCATTGCTGGGCATGGACCGGGAGTGGCCACCCTTTTAACTTCAACCACCAGCAAGATTAAATTCCACATAGATACTGATGCCAATATCGCTAATTATCTAAACATCGGCACGAAAAGAAAATAATAATTAACTTTAGATACAATTTTGAATGTCATTTAGAACGACTGATAGTATATCGTAGAGAGAAAATACAGGACCGAAGCCAAAAAATGTTAAAAAGCATCAAAGTTTAAATTATAGGGGCGTATGTCAACACGCCCCTATAATTTAAATCCATATAAAACTGTAGGACAGATGTCCTGAATATGAGTTAAAGTGGAGGTTCAATTCATTGAACCTGTAATTACTAAACCCCACCTAAATAAATCACTATTCTAATTAACCCTTCATTTATTAAGAGTTAAAAAACTTCCTCTAAAAAGCTTTCAAAAATTTGACAAAACATAAAATTAAAGCTATATTAATAAAAACGTTTTCATTTCGAAAAAGGGGTAATAAATTGAAATATAACATAAAAGAAATAGCAAAAATAGCAAACGTTTCCATCTCTACAGTTTCACGTGTATTCAATAACAAGAAAGGCGTTTCTCCAAAAACATATAGGCGTGTATTAAAAGTGATAGAAAAAAGGGATACTCTCCTTCTGCCATAGCCAGTAGTTTAAAGACTCGACTTTCCAAAAGTATAGGGATTGCTGTACCCGATGCAATGGGGGATTTTTATGGTGAGGTAATAAATGAAATAGAATCAGTGGCCACAGAAAATGGATATAATCTTGTAATTTCATTAAATCACCATATTGTCCAAGAAGAATTATCAGCAGTAAATTTTTTCAAGGCAAAAAAGGTCGATGGTGCCATATTGGTTACTACTAGCGGTGATGATGATTATATTCGTTCTTTAATAGGTGAAGGCTATAATATAGTTCTGTTAGATAGAGACCCTCATGGCTTAAAACTTGACACAGTAAAGATAGATAATTTTCGTGGTGGATATATAGCAACAGAGTATCTCTTGAATTTAGGACACTCTGTTATTCTGTTCATTCAAGGTGTTCCCTATATTGATTCTTCTAAAGAGCGATTTAACGGTTATAAGAGGGCTCTGAAAGATAACAAAATTAAATTTAGTCCTGATTTTATCCTGAATGGGGATTTTACCGTGGATAGTGGATATTTAAGCATGAAAAAATATCTGGAAGAATGTGACCTAAATTTCACAGCCATCTTTGCAGCAAATGATCAAATGGCAATAGGGGCTATTAAAGCTTTAAACGATAAAGGTATATCTGTTCCAGATGAGGTTTCTATAGTTGGATTTGATGATAGTTATATTTCACCATATGTTATACCTCCACTTACTACGATAAAACAGCGAAGAGAAGAGATGGGCAGAGTGGCAGCTGAATTGCTTTTAGATAAGATATCCTCTCAGAATAAAAAAGAAAGAACACCACGACAGATAATTATTCCAGTAGAATTAATCAAACGTGAATCTGCAATTCCCATTTCTTCAAAACAGAGGAGGTGATAAATCCGGATAAAAGATTTTATGAGAATATTAAGTTTATTTTAAGAAAGAAAAAAGTATAAGTTAAAGGAGGAGATTAAGAAATGTTTAAAAAAATTACTTTGTTAGTATTGCTAATAGTTTTTCTCTTTTCAGGAATGGCTTTTGCACAAGTTTACGAGCGGAGTGAAACCCTTTACGTCAGCGGAGCAGCGTGGGGTCCAGCATCAGACTGGAATCCTTTTATAGCCTGGAGTAAATCAAATACAACAGGAACAATTGGACTCGTCTATGAAACGCTGTTTATGTATGACCCTCTGACCGATGAGTATATACCCTGGCTCGCAGAGAGGGGAGAATGGGTCAGTTCTAACGTATATGAGCTGAAGGTCAGAAAGGGCGTCAGGTGGAGCGATGGCGCAATGTTTACGGCAGACGATGTTAAATTCACCTTCGAGGTTGGCAAACGATTCCCTGCAATTTGGTTCAACTCGATGTGGAACTGGCTGGATGAGATTGTAAAGGTTAATGACTACACGTTGCAATTCAATTTCACCGAGCCTCTCTACCAGGAATGGGGAAATAATCTGTACAATATAGCTATAGTTCCAGAGCATCTCTGGGCAGATAGAACAGAGGAAGAGGTAACCAGCGGAATTAACGAAAACCCAGTTGGCACAGGTGCATATCTGTATGATACACATAGTGAAGATAGAAACGTATGGGTTAAAAATGACAACTGGTGGGCAACAGATTTGCTTGGACTAGAGGTTGCTCCCAAAAGGATCGTCGATATTCGCTGCGCCAGTAACAATATTGCTCTCGGTATGGTTATTAAAGGCGAAATCGATCTTTCTAACAACTTTCTCCCGGGCGTTGCAACGTTGTCAGAGAAGGGTTACGTTGAGACTTATTACCCCGAAGCCCCGTACATGATCTCTGTCAATACGGCCATTTTGTTCTTAAATACCACAAAAAAACCGATGGATGACCCGGCTTTCAGAAAAGCAATGGCTTTTGCTATCAATACAGACGATATCGTTAACATTGCTTACGCCGGCATAGTCAAGGCTTCTGATCCGACCGGTATTCTTCCAACCATGGAGAAGTATGTAGACAAAGATGTGGTTGCGGAACTTGGCTTCAGTTACGATCCAGATCAAGCTCGTAAGATTCTTTCTGATGCCGGATACAAAGATGTAGATAAGGACGGATTCGTTGAAGCGAAGGATGGTTCCAAGATTGAGCTGTCAGTTACCTGTCCATTCGGATGGACGGACTGGATGGAGTCGATCAAGATCATTGCCAAAAGCTGCCAGGCCGTAGGCATTAACCTTCAAGATAAAACCCCGGATTATGGTGCCTGGAACACTGCGCTCACGAGTGGCACATTCGATATGACACTAAATAACTGGGCAGCAATGAGTAACACCCCATGGACGGTATATAACATCATGTTCCGCCACCCGATCATTGAGACAATGGGTAGCGGTAACTTCGGTAGGTATGACAATGCTGAAATCTTTGATCTTGTGGATCAACTTGCCAAGATTCCGGCCGATGATTTTGAGGGAATGAAGGCTATCTGTTCACAGATCCAGGAAATCCAGCTAACAGAGATGCCTATGATTCCGCTTTGGTATAACGGTCTGTGGGCTCAGGTTAACAATTCGGTCTGGACGAACTGGCCGTCAGCAACAGAAGATACTCCCAATTACCTTCCTTGCACTTGGTCTGGATATTGGCAAATGGGTGGTCTGCTAATGCTCACTGAGTTAGAGCTGGCAAAGTAAGGTAAGGCAAAGTCGATTGATTTGACCAACCGCCCCTCCCTCGCACGAGGGGCGGTTTTTTTAAGGAGGAGCTAAAGTGAAACGATATTTTGGAAGAAAGCTATTCATCTACATGCTTACGTTTTTCCTTGCGGTGACTATAGACTGGTTAATCCCACGATTCATGCCCGGTAATCCAGTTCAGACTATGCTGTCGAGAGTGTCGGTGCGCGCTGAGGCTCTTGAGGTGATGTACGGTTATTACACAAGAGCCTTTGGTTTAGATGTACCCATCTGGCAGCAGTACCTTAATTTCTGGAATGCTCTTTTCCATGGTGACCTTGGAACAAGCGTGTATTTGTTTCCGCAGCCGGTGATCAAGGTAATCATGCGTGCTGTACCCTATGACATCTTTCTTCTGCTTCCGGCGATCTTGTTGAGCTTTTATGCGGGAAATAAATTTGGTGCTTTTGCTGCGCGAACCAAGTGGCTTGACAACACCGTATTGCCACTGGGATATATTCTTACAGCAACTCCCTATATGTGGCTTGGGATCTTACTGGCCTGGTCGTTGGGAATAGTCGCGGGTATTTTTCCGATTGCAGGTGCATACAGCTTCACCATGGCGCCCCATTTTTCATGGGTCTTTATCGGGAGCGTCCTTATGCACTGGTTCTTACCTTTCGCCTCCCTCTTTCTGGTGCAGTTTGGTGGTTGGTCGATTGGAATGAGGAATATGATCATTTACGAGCTTGAAGCTGACTATTCTCACTACCTCGAAGCTCTCGGGGCACCAAGAAAATTAGTCAGAAGATATGCTTTCAGAAATGCGATACTTCCTCAGATCACCGGACTTGCACTTAAATTTGGTGTAATTGTTGCAGGTGCTCTTGTAACAGAGGTCGTTTTTTCATACCCCGGTATCGGATACCTGATTCTTGCGGCTATTCAGAATCAGGATTACTTCCTTATTCAGGGATGCTTCCTCTTCATCATCATCGGCGTGTTGCTCGCCAATTTTGCCATTGATATCATTTATGTTATTGTTGACCCCAGAACGCGAATAGGAATGGCAGGTGAAACAGCATGACGAAACCAAAAAAGATAAATGAATTTCTCTACTTTGCTCTGAGGAGCAACAAAATACGGGTTGGCCTGACCGTTCTTCTCTTTTTTCTTGTCCTTACATTTGTTGGTCCGATGCTTACAGACTACCTACCAGATGATTACATAGGTCCGGCTAATCATCCACCATCGTCCGAATACTGGTTCGGAACCACAACATTTGGGCAGGATGTTTTTACACAGTTTGTATATGGTCTTTATCCAGTATTCCTTGTCGGAATTCTTGGTGGAGGATTGGCAAGCATTATAGGAATGCTTATTGGGTTCATTGCAGGTTATCGTGGTGGTATGGTCGACGAGTTCCTCAATATGATGATAAACATTGTCCTTGTCATTCCTACATTTGCATTGCTGCTTATCATCGCAGCCTATCTTACGGTTAGGGGGTTTCTTGTAGAGGCCATCTTTATTGGGTTTACGGCCTGGCCCTGGACGGCAAGAGCTATCAGAGCCCAGACTTTTTCATTACGTTCCAGAGATTTTGTTGATTTAGCCAGGATAAGCGGAATGAATAATCTAAAGATTATCCGCACGGAAATCGCGCCGAACATGATGTCGTATCTGGTCATGGTATTTATTCTCCAATTTGGAGGGGCCATACTCATTGCTGCCACCCTGGATTTCATCGGACTTGGTCCGACAACGGGAATTTCGCTTGGTCTCATGATGAACAACGCGGTCCTCTGGGGAGCTCTTCAGCTTGATATGTGGTGGTGGTTTATTCCACCAGGTGTGGCGATAGCGGCTATCGTCGGAGCGCTCTATATAACCAACGTTGGGTTAGACGAAGTCTTCAACCCCAAGCTTAGGGAGATGTGAAAATATGGCTTTACAAGTAGAAAAGCTTAAAGTCTATTATCAAACCCTGAAGGGGGACGTGAAAGCACTGGATGGGGCAACATTTACCGTCGAGGATGGGGAAATCATGGGACTGGCTGGTGAATCAGGCTGTGGAAAGTCCACACTTGGCAACAGTCTAATCCTCTTGAAAGCCCCGATGAGATTTGTCGGGGGCAGGGTGAAACTCGACAGCGAAGAGCTACCCATCCAGGAAATGAAGAAGATGAATAATTTCAGGTTCAAAAAGATTTCTATCATACCGCAGTACGCCATGACTGCCATGAATCCTATACAAAAAATAGGAAAGATGATATCAGAACTTCTTAGGTCTAGAAAGATTGACTTTAAAAGTACACTGCCTGAGCTAAAGAGGAGACTTGATCTGGTTGAATTGTCGCACGATGTGCTGAATATGTACCCAATAGAGCTTTCAGGTGGTATGAAGCAGAGGATGGTAATGGTTCTATCTACTTTGTTGAATCCTTCGCTACTTATAGCTGACGAGATCACCTCGGCACTTGACGTTTCCACACAAAAGGCTGTTGCGAAGATGCTCGTCGAATTTAGAGACCGGGAATTTGTGAAAAGCATGATCGTTATTACCCATGATATTTCGATACTTTACCAGATTGCAGATAGTATCATGGTAATGTATGCAGGAAAATTGGCTGAAAAAGCCTCCACCGAGGTGATAATAAATTCTCCCCGACATCCGTATACGAAACTGTTGATCTCATCATTACCGGATATCGGAATAAAATATTCCCAGAAAAAGCTGACAGGCATTCCCGGAAAACCCCCGCTGTTACTCGACCCTCCAACTGGATGTCGTTTCAGAAAACGATGCCCGGTCGCTTTTGAGAAATGCCTGAACGAAGAACCACCATTCATTGAAATTGAAAAGGACCATTTCATTGCTTGTTGGAAGGAGTCTGAAAAGAATGCTTGAGCTCGAAAAAATATCAAAAATCTATAAGACTGGAACCTTTGGCGGAAAAAAACTCCTCGCAGTGAATAATGTCAGCTTCGATGTTGAAGATGGAGAGGTTATTTCATTAATTGGTGAAAGTGGAAGCGGGAAAAGTACGATAGGGAAGATGATTTTAGGTCTCATCTCCATAAGCTCGGGTATGATTAGATTAAACGGGGTTGATATTGCCACCCTTAAAGGAGATGCACTTAAAGATTACTATCGGAATGTCCAGGGTGTTTTTCAGGACCCATTTAGTTCTTACAACCCGATCTTTAAAGCCGACCGAATTTTCAGGATAATCAGGGAAGAGTTTTTTCCAAAGATAAATAACCGTGAATGGGACAAAAAGATAGACAGTTCATTGAGGGCTGTTGGTTTAAACCCCGATGAGGTCTTGAATAAATATCCCCACCAGCTCAGTGGTGGGCAGCTACAGCGCTTTCTAATTGCGCGTGCTCTACTGCTCGACGTCCAGTTTCTCGTGGCAGATGAGATCATAAGTATGCTCGATGCATCCACACGAATCGACGTTCTCAACTTACTGGCAGAGCTCAAATCCCGTGGGCTATCTATCCTTTTCATAACACATGATCTCTCGCTGGGTTACTACATAAGCGAAAGAGCGGTAATCCTCTATAGAGGATGTATTGTAGAAATAGGCCCGACAGAGCAAATCTACTACCATCCACTGCATCCATACACAAGACTGCTTATAGCCTCTGTTCCACGCCTGGATAAGAAATGGGAAGAGGTAGAGGTGAAACTGAAAGCAAAGTATTCAGAGCTCCCCACTGGCTGTGTCTATTACGAAAGATGTCCATTCGCAGACAAAGATAAAGATTGTGCCAAAAGACCCACACTAATAGAGGCGGAAAGTGGTCACTTTGTGGCGTGCAGCCATTATATGGAGGTAAATGAACGTGTTTGAAAGAGACTTCCTGAAAGGAGAGATAGATTATGTCAAATGCAAAGCTGATTGGACCTGCATTGCCTAACATTCCATGGGAAGAACGCCCTCATGGGTGTAATGAAGTGGTCTGGCGTTCAGAGAAAAACCCGATTATCACGCGCGATGCAGTGCCAGATGCAAACAGTATATTCAACAGTGCCATCGTGCCTTTTAAGGGCGGTTTTGCCGGCGTGTTTCGCTGCGATAACACGGCCAGAGATATGCAGCTTTATGCAGGAAAGAGCAAAGACGGTATCAACTGGGAGATAGAACCGAAGCGCATTCAGTTCAGATGTGAAGATGATGAAATTGGCAACTTCGTTTATGGCTATGATCCGCGGGTGTGCTGGCTTGAGGACAGGTACTATATCACCTGGTGTAACGGTTATTACGGACCTACAATAGGCGTGGGTTATACCTATGATTTCAAGACTTTTTACCAGATGGAGAATGCTCTCTTGCCATATAACAGAAATGGTGTCCTATTCCCCCGCAAGATAAATGGGAAATTTGCGATGCTCAGCCGACCCAGTGATAGAGGACACACGCCTTTTGGTGACATATTTTATAGTGAAAGTCCGGATATGATCCATTGGGGACATCATAGACATGTAATGTCTCCCGTTGGAGGCTGGCAAGCTACCAAAATCGGTGCGGGGCCTACACCGATAGAAACGTCAGAAGAGTGGCTTTTGATTTATCATGGTGTGCTTACTTCTTGCAACGGATTTGTATATAGTTTTGGCGCTGCGTTATTGGATATTGAAAAACCCTGGAAGGTAATTTACAGAACACGTCCCTACCTACTCAACCCGAGGGAATATTATGAGTGTGTTGGTGACGTTCCAAACGTAGCTTTTCCAACTGCTGCCTTGTATGACCCACCGACACGACGTATTGCTATTTATTACGGCGGGGCAGACACGGTTACATGTCTGGCATTTGCGAAATTCGATGAGCTAATTGATTTCATCAAAGAGAATTCTCTCTGAAATGCTATGGTAATTTAAAATAAAGGCAGACAAACTATGAAAAAAAGACCCAGATTTTTTCAGTAAAGGAAACAGCAATGAATCTATATGGACATTTTGATGATGTGAAAAAAGAGTATATTATTACTCGACCAGATACACCCCTACCCTGGATAAACTACTTAGGCTACGAGAAATACTTTGGTATCATCTCCAATACAGCCGGAGGTTACAGCTTCTACTTAGATGCTCGACTGCGTCGAATAACTCGCTATCGTTATAATAATATTCCTATGGATACAGGTGGTCGCTATTTATATATTAAAGATGGTAATACAATCTGGAATCCTGGGTGGAAACCGACTCGCACGCTATTAGATGGATACTCCTGTCGCCATGGTTTGGGCTATTCGGTGATCAAGGGATGTAAAAATGGTGTGGAAGTAGGGGTCACTTACTTTGTGCCCCTTGGAGAAAACATGGAGATATGGAAGGTGAGATTGGTTAACCATACAGATCAGGAAAAAGCGCTAACTCTTTTCTCATTTATTGAATTTTGCCTTTGGGATGCTATGGATGATATGACTAATTTCCAACGAAATTTTAGTACTGGTGAGGTAGAAGTAGAAAATGATACTATTTTTCACAAAACTGAATATCGAGAAAGGCGGAATCATTATGCCTACTTTACCTGTAGTCAAAAAATAGATGGATTTGATACTAACCGCGATGCTTTTATTGGCCTTCATAATGGGTTTGAAAATCCTAAAGCAATTATGGAGGGAGAATGCACTGGATCCATAGCAAATGGCTGGAGTCCAGTTGCTGCTCACCAACTCAATATCACCCTTAAACCGGGGCAGAATAGAGTACTCCATTTTATATTAGGATATATGGAGAATAAAGAAGATAAAAAGTTTTCAAGTCCTAATGTTATCAATAAAGAATCATTATGGGCTAAGTTGAAAGTATATAGAACTACCCAAGCAGTGGATGAAGCATTTAATGAATTAAAAGTATATTGGACTAAACTGCTTGATCAATATAAGGTAGAGATAGATAATAAACATGTTTCTCGTATGGTCAATATTTGGAACCAGTACCAGTGTATGGTAACTTTTAATATGTCTCGTTCTGCTTCCTTATACGAATCGGGTGTTGGACGTGGAATAGGCTTTCGGGATTCCAATCAGGATTTACTCGGTTTTGTACATATGGTTCCAGAAAGAGCAAGGGAGAGAATTCTAGAACTTGCTGCTATTCAACTCTCTAACGGGAGTTGCTATCATCAGTATCAGCCGTTAACTAAGGAAGGGAATGAGAGTATAGGCGGAGGATTTAATGATGATCCATTATGGCTTATTATTTCTACCTGTGCTTATATTAAAGAAACTGGAGATTTTTCAATTCTTGATGAAGTAATTGGTTATTCAGACATACCTGGCAGCAAAGCCACTATTCTTGATCACCTTTGCCTTTCTATTAATTATACCCTAAAAAATTTAGGACCCCACCATCTTCCTCTTATAGGTCATGCCGACTGGAATGATTGTCTGAATCTGAATTGTTTTTCTAAAGTGCCGGGAGAAAGTTTTCAACTGGCTGGGGATGTGGATGGGGAAGTAGCGGAATCAGTAATGATTGCTGGTTTGTTTCTCTATGTTTGCCGTGAACTCATATTACTCCTACATCAGATTGGAATTGAAGAAAAAATTAATGAACTCAACAAGGGTTACAAACTTATCAAGAAAGCAGTTGAAGAACATGGTTGGGATGGAGAATGGTTTTTGAGAGCTTACGACTACTACGGGAATAAAGTAGGGTCTAAGGAATGCGAAGAAGGAAAGATATTTATTGAATCCCAGGGTTGGTGTATTATGGGAGGTGTTGGTTTAGAAAATGGTCGAGCAGGGAAGGCTTTGAAAGCGATAGAAAAGTATCTTGATACATCTCATGGAATTATTTCACACCAACCTGCATATTCCCGCTATTACTTAAACTTAGGAGAAATTTCTTCCTACCCACCAGGATACAAAGAAAATGCGGGGATATTTTGCCATAGTAATCCCTGGATTTCTATAGCAGAGACTATTTTAGGAAATGGTGATAAGGCTTTTAACTATTACTTACATATCTGCCCCAGCACTAAGGAAAACCTTATAGAAACCTATCGTTGCGAACCCTATTCTTACGCTCAGATGATTGCTGGGCGAGATGCCCCTACTTATGGTGAAGCTAAAAACTCCTGGCTTACTGGTACAGCAGCTTGGAGTTTTGTAGCTATTACCCAGGCTATTTTAGGAATTAAACCCGATTATCAGGGTTTGTTGATTGACCCTTGTATTCCCAAAAGTTGGAAGGAATACAGGGTTATTCGGCTATTCCGTGGAGTAAAGTATGATATTACAGTGAAAAATCCTGATGGGGTTGGCAAGGGAGTTAAGCGTTTGCTAATAAATGGAAAATTGATAAAAGGAAATCTGGTACCTTATAATAAGAAAGATAAAGAAGTGGAAGTTACTGTAACCCTGGGTAGCAACTAATTAATAAAGTAGGGTTTCAGAAAACTCGCTCTTTAAAAATTAAATATTAGGAAAGAAAGATTTTACAAAGCGAATCTTATCTTTATTACTTGTCTTAGTAGCAGTCAAGGCAACCAAAAGAATGGTAATGTGGGCAATAGTACAGGGATAGAGACAGCCCGGAGCCCTCTGACACTCGGATTTTACATACAAAGGTTAAGTAACCTGGGAAATATCCTTTCACATCCACTGCAGAGATTATAAATTTTCTTAAATTTCGGAGTGCAATTTTGCTGTTTTTTGGTAGTGCACTTTTAATCTCTTAGGGTTCAATTCCCCATAGCTTTGCTGCGGGGAGATTCATTAAACAGAGGTGGTAAAATGATTAGAGATATTAAAAAAATTATAAGTGAAATGACTTTAGAAGAAAAAGCTAGTTTGTGTTCAGGGTTGGATTTTTGGC
>Ga0307432_1002040_pt1 | contig 11333 bp, 9 predicted proteins | sample SalMarWE160150MG_FD_202158 | JGI IMG/M metagenome (GOLD analysis project Ga0307432, IMG submission 202158) | Salt marsh sediment microbial communities from the Plum Island Ecosystem LTER, Massachusetts, United States - WE1603-150 | ecosystem: Environmental > Aquatic > Marine > Intertidal zone >...
TAGAAAATAATTAAATTTGATTAATCACTGACAGTTGAAAATGAGTTCTTTGTTTGATGAAAATGGGGGGTGGTCAATTTAGACCGGTGAAGGTGGTCAATTTAAATTGGAATTAGGTGGTCACTTTAACCGGAATTTGCACTTATCCACCTACAACCCTGTAAAGATGGTTTTGTGGAACTGTATATAAGTAAAATTAGTTTCCCTTAACACAGTGTTTGCTATGGTTTTACATTAATTTAGTTAATTCATCAAGGGTTTTGTCAAGTATTGATGGAATTTCTCCATTTTGTAGTTTTAAATAACTCACATCAAAATTATTAATTACATCTACTGCTATACAATATTGAGTATTTATATTGTATTTTTTTGAGTAGTTTTTTTCTAAATACCTAAATAATATGTCAGTAAACATTCCTAATTCATCTTGCCTATATCCATCTAATTGAGCAATAAACCAAATAGCCCCTACTTCTTTAATATCATTATTTTGAAAGGTAATCACATGAGTAGGAGTTGCTTTAATTTGAAGTCCCTTTATCGTTAAAATGGAATCTATATTGTGTTTTTTAATGAACTTTATTTCCCCTGATGGCTGCAATTTTCTAAAATCATAATCTTCATATTTATATAGAATCGCAATATTCCTCTCATACATCGTTTTTGTCCGTTTATATTCTGTATTTTCAAGCTTTGCTTCTAATTCATATTTTTTCTCATGAATGAATTGTAAATCATTTAATTTATAACTATTACTTATTGCACTTAAACTTGTTATCCAATAATTACCTCCATCTCCTACAGAATTTTTTTCAATGTCTATTTTTATGTTAGAAGCAAAATACTTTTTACTTACATCAGATTTTCCTCTGAATCTAATGATATCTTTAATAGATAGATTTTTCATCTTGATTCAATTAGATTTAAGTATAAATTATTTAAACTCTTTAATCTCAAATACTGAAAGCGCTATGATATGATATTTTTGATAAACTGTTAGCAGTAGTTTATATTGTGCTTTCAAAAAATCTCATTAACATGCCAGGTATTTCTCTCATGTAAATTCGTGATTTTTCATCATGTCTATATGATTCTCTCATTATTGGATGTTCAAATGAAAATTCCATGAGATTTTTAAAATCTTCAATGGCAGCATTTTTTTCTGATTTGGCACAATTCGTTTTTAATATATCAATTAACTCTTTACCAGAATCATACAACCAAGGAAAATCTTTTCTAAAAAAACTAAGTACGATTAAGGCCCCAAAACGATTATTCTTTTTTTTTGATGTCAGATGTAATATTTCATCAAACATCATTGGATGAAATTTCTTTGCTATCATTAGATCCATGCTTGGCTCAATAAACCTTTCAATTCTTGATGAGTTTTCTTGCAATATCATCCTGATTTCTTCAATTGTATTTATTATTTGATTGTCAGGACTCCTTAACAATTTTTGATTACTACGAGCAAGTTCAAGAATTTCTTCTAGAATCTCTGAAGAGTAGCTAGTCTCTGAAGAACTTTCTTTCTTTTCTTTAGGTTGATCATCAGATTCTTTTTTTAGTTTTTCAAGTTCTTCTTCAAGAGTTGGATACCAGACATCAAAAGCTTTGTTTAATCTTGTTTCAGTAATATTGCTATTTCCACAAGCTTTGTTTAATGTTTTAAGCAGTTTCTTTATATCAGCTTTCTGAAAAATAGTTGATTGGAATTGTAAAATTGGTCCATCAACCTCAGATCGTTTAATATCAAACAAAAAAGGGCTAACGAAAGATTTATCCATCGTTTTTGATAAAGCACCAGCTTCAAAAGTTAACCATGGGGCATTCATATTATCTTTTGTAACACATAATATTCCAAATGTTGAATTTTCAAGTTCTTTTGCAATATCTGTACTCCACCTTGCTCCTTTATCAATATCCTCTGATGATACGTATGGCTCAATGGTTTGAATAACAGAAGGTAGCCAATCTCGCAATACCATTGCTACTTTGTGACTTTTATTTCCTGACCAGCTAATAAATACTTTCATAGGATTTTATTTTAATCATTAAAACTAACGCTATATAACTTGCAAGTTATCAAATATTTGTGCATTAAGCAATTAACATAATCCTAAATTACAAACAGGATGACCGTTAGTAGGAAAATTACAGTTAACTAGTCAACAAAGTGGAAAGTAGTTTTATTTTCTATATATCGTTATTCATTATAATTGTACAAATGATAATTACAAAATCTTAAGTAATATCAAAAGTTTTGTGAGATTTGTAATAAGTAGATTAAACCTTGAATTTGTTATAAAGATGTTCCCAGTAGTCCTTAATATTGTGATCAATATCAGGATCATTTATCAACTGATTTATTAAAAAACCTTTGTCATTTTTGATCGCTGAAAAAACTAACTTTAATGAAGGTTTCATGCATTTCAATTCTCGATAAATTTCTTCATTTGATTTTTTTCTCAAAATATCTTCAATTGACATTTTAGATGAGTTTTGTGTGATTTAATTTAGTTAAAATTAATTTTTCCTTAGAAGAGTGTCAATTTATGCGTGATACTGTGCATCAACGTATTCAATTGGTATAGTGTCAATGAATATAGATCTTTTAAAAGTTGCTTTACCTGCACTAAATGTTTTTGAAAACATCAGAGATCCTGAACGCTTTCTTGCATGAAAGATATGTAACTCTTCTATTGCTCTTGTCATTGAAACCAACATTAATCTACTTTCTTCTGTAATATTATCCATATCGTCGTTATTTCTTGGTAAAACACCATTTTCCATTCCAATTAAGCAAACAACATCCTCTTCTAAACCTTTCGCACCTTGTAATGTCATTATCTCAACACCAGATTCTGTTGTCTGACTTGATAGGTAATTAGTTAAATCTATCCATGCGTCTACTTCATCCAAAAACTCCTTATTATTCTTCCATAATCTTAAAGACTTTAGGATAGTAATAACAAAATCTTGTGTATTATCTTGAAGTTCATATGTTTTCAAAATAGTCATAAGAGATTTGTACAGTTTTTCAAGAAGCTCATCTCTTTTATTATTTCGTTCAAGAGAACTCCAAAGATTTTTAACTTTATTATCAAGAACATCATCCCATAAAGCGCTTATTAAGTTTAATGCTTCTTCTCGTTTTTCAAGCGGTTCTTTATTCCTTGATTTAGAAGAAGGTACTCCAAAATCTCTATTATCAATTAGTTTAGAGATTATTTGTCTAAATGATATATTATCATTTGTATCGTGAATCCATGCTGCAAGTATTTTAATAATTGGGAATCCTCCTCCAGGAATATTTAATGGTGCACAAAAGTTTATATTAGAATTTTTTAAAGTATTAATTAAGATTGAACCAAATCGTCGACCTGGCATAAGAACAAGAACTTTTTTTGATGGAAGAGACTTTTTTATTATTGATAAAACCGATAAGGCCTCTTTTTTATCACTTGCAACATTATGAATATTTACTTTTCCATCAATTTTATTTTCATATTCAAAATCTCCCTTTTCAAGACGATTTTTATCATATGCTTCCACGATTGCCAGTGCGCTTTCAAGTATAAATTTAGGGCATCTGTATGATTTTAGTAGAGGTATTATTTGTGCTTTTTCTCCAAAGTAATGTTTAAATCTTCTTATGTATTTAGGAGTACCACCTCTCCATGAATAAATACTTTGGTCATCATCACCTACAGCAAAAAGGCCATTCTCTTGCCCTTCAGTAAGCAATTTAATAAGTTCAAATTGGCCTGCATTTATATCTTGATATTCATCAATTAATAGGTGTGTGCATTTATTCTTAAATTCAGAAAGAACTTCTTGTTTAGTTTTTAAAATTTCATTTGCTAATAGAATTTGATCATCATAATCTATTGATGAACAGGCTTTAACTATTTGTCTATATTTATTACATATGACACATTTTGGTTCATTTGCTGGTTCGCATCTTCCATATTGTCTGCACAAAATAGTGTTTTGAGCTTCTTTTCTTTTAAATCCTGATAGTTGTGCTGCATCCTCAATTAATGTATTTCTAGTAGAATCTGAATTTAATACCTGAATTGAATCGTTATAACCTAAGTCATCTGCGTTTTCACTTATAATTTTAAATCCTAAACTATGCATGGTACAAATCAATTTAGGTTGTTTGTCCGGAGGTGTATAAATTTCAGGTTTAGAAGAGTTTGATATTCTTTCATGCATGTTTCTTGCAGCAGCAGCTGTAAAAGTTATAATGGTTATTTTGTCTCGCGGGATTGAATTTGTCTCGCATAAATATTTGATTCTTTGAGCTATGCGATAAGTTTTTCCTGTGCCAGGTCCAGCTAAAAGTAGAATTGGGCCGGTTTGTTCATGAATTTCCATAATATAATAATATTAATTGTTGACTGAAATAACATGGCAAGTAACATATTTATATAAGTACTTTTATTATAGCTGAAACATCTATGATTGTCTCGTTTTAAGAACATAAAATAGTTGATAGGATAGTGATATAAATTAATACTATTCAAATAATTTAGCTAATGCCTTAAAGTAGAATTAATTAAAAAAGTCTATAAATAAAAAAATTATTAATTTCGTTCTATAAAAATAGAATTAAATAAATATAAATAACTACAATTGGATGAAAAGTAGAGAATACAGAAATGAAGCTCTTGATATCCGGTTGGATATGGAAATCGTGGCTTGGGCAACATGGATTGGCTTGTCCTTCCCACTCATTTTTCTGTGGTGTAACAAAGATAATATTCCGCAGGCAAATGCTCTTATTTTGCTTTTTGCTATTATGGTACCTTTCGCCATGCTTCCGTATTTGTTAGTTACGGGACAAATATTTCCTCGGTTTCTGATTAAAGCGACTGAATGTATAAGGATAGGATTATATATATGGGGATGGATCTTATTGATTTTGGTGGCATTCTTAGTTCACTGTACAGGAGGAATACAATCCAGCATTTTTGGCTGGCTATTTGAGTATGCACTCATAGTTACACTGATAGTGGGACCAGTCAGTTCAAGGGGTGAGAAAACTTTTTTTGAAGCATGGAGGCCTGTTTTGATTACGGGAGGGTTTGAGATTATAATTATTTTTTTACTTGTTCTTTCTGCTGGAGGTTCTAAGTTGATACCTAAAATACTGAATAATTCAATGAATATCTGGGGCGGACTTTCAATGTTTTTTTCACTTATTGGAAGTGTCCTTTTATTCTGGTTTTCTAAAAAAAAGATCTTAGGGGGGTAATTAAATATGTATAAGTTAACAAAAAAAGAATGGTCATGGGCAATGTATGATTTTGGCAACTCTGCCTATGCCTTGATCGTCATGACTATATTTTTCCCTTTGTTTTTTGCGAAATATATTGTGCCTGGGAGACTGACTGCAGCTTTTTGGGGTGGATCAGTAGCTCTTTCGATCTTCTTAGTTGGTTTGATTGCGCCGCTTTTGGGAGCATTTACTGATAGGGAAGCGAAAAGGAAAAGCTATTTTATCCTTTTTAGTATCATAGCTATAATTGGAACAATGCTACTTCCTCTTGCTGCTCATATACCATCGTATCTGGGAATTCTGATTTTTGTTATTGTTAATGCAGCATTTGGCATATCCCTTTCTTTGTATGACTCTTTTATTGTTGTAGTGCCTCAGAAAAATAAAGTATCGACTACCCTATCGGGGATTGGTTGGGCAATTGGCTATATTGGAGGACCTTTATGTCTCCTGATTGCGTGGTTCTTAATGGGTAGAAAATTACCCTTTGATCTTTCAGACTACAGTACCTTGTTTATTATCACAGGACTCTTTTTCTTCTCTGTTTCAATATTGCCTTATCGTTATTTGCCTAAAGATAGTGAAGAACCAACCGTAAATGCAAGCTTGAGTTCTTTCCGAACCGTTTGGAAAACGCTATTTTATTGGCGCGACATGAAGTACGTTTTCGTCTTTCTATTTGCAATGTATTTCATTATGGATGGTCTAACTACTGTAGTCTACTTCGTCTCGTTATTCGCAAAAGTAAGTCTTGAATTCAGCATTGAACAAATTGTTGTCCTATTGTTAACCGTACAATTTGTTGGCATTTTTGCAACAGTATTTATGTGCTGGATAGCGGAGAAATTAGGTGAAATAAAACTTCTAATATTCTGCTCAATAATATGGATTGTAATTATCTTTTTAATATTTTTCTATAGTAGTTACAAGTCATTTCTTTATATCTCTGCTTTAACAGGCATAGTCATCGGTTCAACTCCAGCCATTGCGCGTGGTTTTCTAGCAAAGATCATTCCAACAGAGAAACGAGCGGAGTTGTTTGGTTTCAATACTCTTGCAAGTCGTATAGCTACACTAATAGGACCACTTGTCTTTGGTATTGCAGCCTCTCTGTGGAATATGAGGATTGCCCTTCTCACTGTGCTTCCTTTTTTTGTAGTCGGCGTAATTTTGCTTTTTTACCTTAGAGCAAATTTTAGGAGATGGCAAAATGCTTAATATAGATAAAGTTCAAAAGGAACTCAAGAACGAGATAGAGATTTTTTTAAACAGTATCTCTGATGAGTTGCAAAGGAATCAAATGTGTTTCGTTTTCTATAGTGGGGATAGAAAAAACCCTAATTGGGGTTCACTGGCGAGAGGATCATTATTTTTGTTATTAGCCGGTCTTGGAAGTGGACAAGTTTTATTAGCAAGAACTATAGAACTAATTCACCATGCCTCGTTGATTTTAGATGACCAAATTGACAGGGCTCATACAAGAAGGGGTAAGCCAGCATTTTGGGTCAAATATGGCCCCGAAGAGAGCATATTATTTTCTCATTTGATGCTAGTAATGGCGATTAAGAATTTAGTTATTTTTGATAGTACCTATGATGGAGTTGGACACGCTCAAAGCTATACACTTGAAGCAATGTGTCATATGGCCGATGCAGAATTAGAAGCAAGACAAATATTATTTAATGATCTAGAAACGTATCTGAGTCGTGCGCATCGTAAGACTGGTACCCTCTATGGACTTGTAGGGCAATTGGCAGGATTAATCCCATCAACGATTATTTCAGACAAAAATTCTTGTATATCTGCCTTAAGAATGGTTGGAGTTGCACATCAAATACTTGATGATTTTCTTGATGCAGAGCTTCCGAAACAACAAAGTAATATTTTTATTTCTCATGACGCAGAAAAAGAGAATCGTAATCGTAGTATCTATCGGTTGCTGGAATATGGATTTACATTAAATCAGCTAAAGGAACTTCACGAACAACACAGCTACAAAGCTATTCAATCATTAAACCAGTGCCTTTGCAATGGTCCTGAAAAGGAAGTTATTATAAGCTTGTGTGAAAAAATATGTCTTGGTTGATTTTCAATTGTCCAAAGTTGTGATACAACTTCATATAACATGCTGTTTGTGATCTACTCCGTTCGCCCAAATTCCTTTGGCATTTCACAAACAAGGGAAACGTTAGTGTATAACAGCCGGATAGATTGCAATTAACTTATATAACCTTACAACAAACACTTAAATGGTACATCGTGGGATAACGACCTGTAATGGAAAAAGGCCGGATCTTTCATCCTTGTATGCAGATTGGCAGGCACCCATTATAACCTCTTTCATTATTTTTTAGATTTGTCTTTCTTATTAGGTTCTTTCTCTTTCTTGACCTGAACGGACAAATCTTTTTTCATTTCCTCAATTTCCTTCTTATCATAGGCTCAAATATCTATTATTTAATAACATGTTTTAAACTTGCTTTTACTGCATGTAATTTTAAATATCCAAATTGTAGAACCCCTCTAAATTTACGGAATGGTTTCGCACGAACTGGAAACCAACGATACCTATGCAAGAACTATGGTTATCGTTTTAATGAATATACTTCCTTGCACAAGAACGATTTTTATTTCACAACAATGGCGGTTCATTTATGGCTTGAAGGCCAACCTATAAACTGATTAGTGAAATAATGGGTTTTACAAGCTAATATTCAAATACAACAAATCATTATTATAACAATATTTCATACCTTTGAAAAGGTAAAATATTGAAAGGCGTAAACTTATTCTCGCACCTTAAATCTGGTAAATTTAAATTGACCGCGAGAGTAATAAGTAATACGCCCACGCTATGGCGTGGGCTGAGCTTATTCGCGGTCAGGGTTCACCAGAACCTTAGGTGCAATAAGTTTCGGTTCCACGCTTTTTCTATTTGTATTATTGGCTTTTGGAACTGGGGCTGTAAAAAACATAAGAATTATGAAAAAGCTTCAATTTATTTTATTGGTTGTTTTTACTGTAGGTCTTTTATTAAGTTCTTTTTCCATAACTGACAATGCAAATGAAAGCTATGCAGAAGTAGATAAAGTTGATGGCATTTATATTTTTCATTTTTGTGAGCCAATCAAAGATTACGATTACCTGGGTACTATTAGCCTTAAAGTAGTTTGGAGTAATAGCCCGGATAAACTAATAACTACAATGACAAAAAAAAGTAAAAGCATGTATCCAAACGGGGAGGGTATAATTATAAGTGATGATATGGGAAGTTTTCAAGTTATTAAATTCAAATAAAAAATCAACAGGACAAGTTGGCCAATTATAGAGTTATTGACTATCAGTTTAAAAAAACCTTTATATAATAATATAGAATAAGATAAAAATTAGGTTTAATTGTTTATTAAATGTTTACGAATAGTTTACGAAATCGAATGGAAAAGGGATTGGTATTTTCCCAATCCCTTGTCTATACATGTAGCGAGAGCGGGACTTGAACCCGCGGCCTCATGATTATGAATCATGCGCTCTAACCAGCTGAGCTACCTCGCCGTTGTTTCAATTTCTTTGCAGCCTCTTAATGGCTGATATGCTTTGCGCTCTAATCCCGATTCCTGATCGGGACTAGTTCGACTTTGGTATTCCGCTTCACTGCGCTCGCAGAATCTCAGTCTCACTGAGCCAGCTGAGCTACCTCGCCCTTTGATCGCCGAAGCTTTAGCGAAGGCGATATTTGATCGCCATAGCTTTCTTCGATCACCGAAGTGAAACGAAGATGATAGCGAAGGCGATATTTGATCGCCGAAGCTTTTGATAACTATGTTATCAGGCCAGGTTCATTACATAAACCGCCTTCGCTAAAGCTACGGCGGTTGAAAGCGGATGCAAAGATATATTTCTTTTAATACATAGACAATTTTTTTATTGCATGCTTGGAAAAATCAAATTCTTATATATTTGCAGCCTTATCAGAAAATAATCATTTGTCAATACAATTTTTTATTTTTCTTACATGATTTTTTTTCATACATTGGGCTGACAACCAATATAACAATAAATCAATTTATTCGCTTTGAACAGCAACCATCGAACTCTCTAAAGCCATAGGAAACAATAAAATATGAAAAAAAAGATAACCCTGGAATACACTCTTAATTCATCTCCCAAAGTTCTTTATCCGCGTTTAAGTACCCCCGGTGGATTGGCAGAATGGTTCGCGGAGGACGTAAATGTGAAAGGAAATATTTTCTTTTTTATCTGGAATGAATCTGAACAGAAAGCAGAACTGGTACAAAAAAAAGAAAATAGTTACATACGTTTTAAATGGCTCGAGGATCCTGAGGAACCAACATTTGAGTTCAGAATTAATGTTGACGAGCTGACAGGCGATGTTGCTCTTGTAATTACCGATACAATTGATGAAGAAGATGAAGAAGATATCGTAGGTTTATGGGATTCACAAATATCTGAACTCAAGCATGTATTAGGTTCATAAGCATGGTACAATTTTTTCTTCAAAAATTTGTTACTTTCAAAGAAGGAAATTTCTTATCAGAAATTTAAAAAAACGAGTTGTGAAGAAATTGCATCTTCTGGTATTACGATCTTTTATCGGTCCTTTTGTACTGATTTTTTTCATTGTGCTTTTTATTCTCTTGATGCAGTTTCTGTGGCGGTATATTGATGATCTTGTAGGGAAAGGACTGGAAATGAAAGTTATTGGAGAATTGTTGATTTATACATCATCAAGTCTGGTCCCAATGGCCCTGCCCTTGGCCATCCTGATGTCATCACTTATGACCTTTGGGAATATGGGCGAGTATTACGAGTTAACAGCAATAAAAGCTTCAGGTATATCATTGCAAAGAATAATGATGCCTTTGATCATTCTCATACTATTTGTCAGCATTGGTGCTTTCTTTTTTGCAAATGAAGTTCTTCCATATACGAATCTAAAAATGAGATCATTGCTTTATGATGTACGCAATCAGCGCCCTGAAATTCAAATTGTCCCCGGCTCATTTTATAATGGGATCGAAGGATTCAGTCTTCGCGTAGACAAAAAAGATCCAGCAACAAATATGCTTTACGATGTGAAAATTTATGATCATACACAACGCAGAGGCAATACAAACATAATTATTGCAGATTCAGGTAAAATGATTGTCACATCGGATGAGAGGTATCTTATATTCACTCTTTACAACGGATACAGTTATAATGAAGTAGAAAGCGACAGAAAATCACGAAGGACAAAAACCTATCCGCACCGGTATGATACCTTTGATGAGCAGGAAATGATTATTGAACTGGTTGGATTTTCATTGACCCGGACAGATGAAAACTTGTTCAGGAATCATTATTCAATGTTGCATTTATCGCAATTGGAAATTATGGCCGATTCAATTAAACAGGAGATTTCATCAAAAGAAGAAATACTGGCCAAGACCCTTATCACAGGAAATTATTTCCGAAAACGACACTACATAACCAATCCAAGAAGAAAAAATCTGAGACCACTTGCCGATTCCTCAGGAAAAACCAGATACAATTTGCCCCGCCCTGAATTCAGAGGATTAATCGGAGATAGCAGTCGGGCGATCATAGAAGATACCCTGCTAAGCAAACTTGATTCATTAATGGTTGGTATTGATTCATCGTATAGATACTATTATGATACTCTGGACAAAGCCGACACAAATGAGCATATTGAGAAGACCGCAGAAATTAAACCTCTGAAAAAAATAAAACAAGATACTTTTAAACAGGCCAGTATTGACTATTATGACAGTCTTTTTGCACTCCTGACAATCAAAGAACAGGATATCGTCCTGAATGAAGCTCTTTCCTATGCACGTTCCACAAGAACCTATGTATCAAACAGCATCCAGTCTATTGAAGCAAAGATCAAACGTTTAAGAAGATTCGAAATAGAAACCCAGCGTAAATTCACTATTGCATTTTCCTGCTTCGTTTTTTTGCTTATAGGAGCTCCACTGGGAGCTATCATCAGAAAAGGAGGCCTTGGTTTGCCTCTCGTAATTTC
>Ga0307432_1002041_pt1 | contig 11329 bp, 14 predicted proteins | sample SalMarWE160150MG_FD_202158 | JGI IMG/M metagenome (GOLD analysis project Ga0307432, IMG submission 202158) | Salt marsh sediment microbial communities from the Plum Island Ecosystem LTER, Massachusetts, United States - WE1603-150 | ecosystem: Environmental > Aquatic > Marine > Intertidal zone >...
AGCGAGAGACGTGGAAAGGAGGTGAAAGAATGCCTTTCAAAGGAGCATCTATCGTCATGGCTCCTGATGGTGATCCCACACGACACAAGGCAACGATCAAAACGGACAAGCTTGAGCTGACTGCCGTCGTGGTTGAGCTGATGAACTTTGATCAAGCTGTTGATGTGTGCAAGGACCTGGTTCAAAACCAGGGCGTCCAGTCTTTGAGCCTCTGCCCCGGCTTCACTCACGAAGCAGTCGCAAGGATCAAGAATGCCGTGGGAGAAGGCGTTGCAGTGCATGTCGCTCGTGGGGATATCCCCAGCAACCAGGTGATAGGTGAGATCTTAACGAGAGAGGGCTGGCTTCCTAAAGGTCCTTGATACCGGAAGCTGCACTAACCTTGCTTCTGTCATTTTTCTAGTTAGCTATACGCCCATCAAGGGGCCCACGTTCTCCTCTCGTGGTTGGTGGCCGAGTAGAAGTTGGCTATACCCCTACTGTCGCCGTCGCTTGGCGAAAGGATTTGAGGGCGTCCCCTCTGTCGTGGAGTTGTTCGGCCCTACCTCGATATCCTTCTGAAGAGAACACCGTTCTAGAGATATTGCTCAGGGAAGGTTTTGCTTGACCAATTAGTGAGAATCCCATCTTTGAAAAACAGAAAAACAGCCTTCTCTTGCACAACAATCAAACGACCAATCACCTCGGAGTCAGCTATGCTCCGGTATATCCATTGCTCTTGAGTTCCCCACGAGTAGACCGATTTCTCGTGTTCCGTAGGAGATCCCCAACTCTCACGCACCATTTCTGTGGTCATTCCAAGCTCGATCTTCCGTTCTACGATGAGATCCCAGGGCCAGTCGGGATTTTGCCGTATCTGCACCTCTGAGAAGCGCCCGATCGCCACTTCATAGCACAATGATCTTGACCATGAGGGGTGCTCACTCTCTAATCGGACTATTTCTTGATCTATTCTCGCTTCCCCTATGTTTAATGCGAGAACAAAACCAACGATAAGCGCAATCAGAATGAGTCCCTGCTCAATCCCTTTCATCTCTCCTCCCTTCTTAGAATCGCGTCCTCAACGCCTCTTACGCTGTCGCGACTGCCTTCGCACAGCGAAAGGATTTGAGTGCCTCCTCCACTTCCGGGTCGTGGATGTGGGTGTAGATCATCGTGGTGGAGAGGTCGGCATGACCGAGCACCTTTTGAACCAAGCGGATCTTGCTCGTCTCACGGTAGAGGTCAGTGGCGAACGTATGCCTCAACGTGTGGGGTGAAACGTCCTTGTCAATTGCCGCCTTCGCCACGTACCGCTTCACCATCCGCTGCACGTAACGGTGGCCCAAGGGCTTGCCTTCTAGCGTGGTGAACACATGCTCGCACGTACCCGCACCCTTCTCCACTTGGCGCTCCCTCCAACTTCTCAGGCGGTCGATGTCGGCCTCTGCGACCCACAAGGTACGATCCCTTGGCCCCCTTGCCTTGCCTCACCATTAGTTTGCCCGTGGTGAGATCCAGATCGTGCCACTTCAAGGCTGTCACCTCCGCCAACCGCAGACCGGTGTTGAGCATCAAGTTGAGCATCGTTCGATTACGTTCGCCGGTCGGATAGCGGGGGTTGGGTTGCTCCAGGAGCCGCGCCTGTTCGTCCTCTGTCAGAACTGTAGGGAGTTTCTTCGGCCTTGCCATCTCTCCTCCTTCCATCGTTGTGGCCGCATAATGTCCCAGGCTATACCTGGAACTGCGGCCTGTGCGTCATGCCAGGCACACATAAACTACCCCGCCGCACGCGGACGGGGTATATATTGAGAGGCGTTGCACGCAAATCTTCGATTTCCCGTGCGATATCTTTTCAGAACGCCGCAAGCGGCGGGGAATGAACCCCCCATGAGATTCAAGAGATCAAGTATCATGCACGTGGATACCGCAACAGAGAAAACTTCAGAATGGCGATCCTGTTTCACTGCGGTGGCCTCGATATGGACCCACGCTAAAGTGGGAAGAGCCTCCTTTCGCCAAGAAACTACGGGAGTTGTCTAAGGGCTTTCCCGCATCCAAAGAAGAAAGTATCAGTTTTAGTGAGAGCAAAACTGAAAGATTGGCGGCGGTATATCAGGGGAAACAAGGTACTTCAATGATCTCCCAAGGTATAACCCAATCGTCAGGCTTCATCCAGCACCCTGTATATAACTCAATATCTATAGGGTTGCTATGAACTCTCTCACCAGCGATATAACCAGCTATATGGACCCGTATCTCATACGCCATATTACTCTGTGATTTTACAACTACATAACCCTCTTGTTTTGCTATATTTATAATACAAGCGGCATACCAACAAGACTTGCCAAATACATCCCACATGGTGTTGGGTGTGAAGTAAAGCTTAGCTACTCCTGTGTTTTTTGGTACTGTAAAGACAACATCAGCGTTCCCGATCTGTATAAGGCACCATTCACCACTCCAAACACTAATAACAGTCAAGAGATCTGAATCTGTTACTTCTCCCGCCTCCCATTGATCGATGAGGGTCAATAACTCGAAGTCCGTTATAACTCCGTTACCGTCTACATCTCCGGGTATCGCTGCAGTCACCATCGGTATATATACCACACCAATCATTACTAACAACAGAGCACTGGTTAATATAGTTCCGAATCTCTTATCTATCATAGAAATTACCACCTACCTCTTAGAAATGAGAGATTAACTAACATCCGAAACCCTTCGCCTTGAGATTAATTTGCATCACCTCCCCGGTCTTCCCTTAGGATTGTCTACTAAGTGCCCAATATAGCCCTTCTGAGCAGTATGGTAGCATGAGTGTCCCTTAAAATCAAGGGATTCGGGGCCCCGAGAGAGGGCCGGATTTTACTGTAATGGGCAATTGGTTCCTGCGGTGTGTAGATGGTCTCCACCCATTTGGAGCTCCTGAATTATCAAGAATTTGAAGGCCACTAGGTTATCTTGCCAGAGCTACGCTGAAAGTGTATCCTCGCGGTGGCCAGTGCGTAAGCAGTCAAGTAGTTGCAGGAGAACTTATACCGTGGCAGGAAAAGTTCAGTGTAAGAGGCTTTATGACGAGAAACTGAGACGTCACATCTATGGTACGCGGACTAAATCTCCCCAGATAAGTGCTAATCTTCAGGAACAAGGTTACCTTATATACCATCGCAAGAGCCATTTCCTTTGCCGCGCACCTGAGAGAACAGTGCTGGATATCTCCAACGTAATAATGCCCTACGAGTTTGACATCGAATTCCCTCTCAGAGCCTGGAGATTTTTGCAAGAGCAGGGGCAGCATCTAGTCGAGCAACTTGCAGCCAGTGCGCAGGGGGAAGCATGTATTTTACGGGATCCCCTGCGAGAGTGCCAGTTTCGCATTGCGGCAACAAGCAAGACCGGGCTTGATGCACTATGCACTAGCCTTGAGGACACATTAAGAGAGCATTGTCGGCCATCGCTGGAGCCACGCAGAGGCGAAAAAGCGCTGATACCAAATATCTCCATTGAGAAACTATCCCAGAATGAGCGAAGTCGGTTATCCAAGCTCCGACGAGCCTATCGTGCCTGGGTTTTACCAAACTGCCCCACCGTCCCAGGGCTTCTTAGCTGCACGGCTATTGTCCATCACCCAGTGTGGAAGTCGGTCCTTGAGCTCGGCTATGCACCTGTCTTTGTACTGCATGATGGTGTACCCTATGGTCTCGGATATGAACATACAACTGGCAGCCAGGTCACGTTTGTCGAGTACCATCATGGAGGAGACCCACATGCTAACTGCCGGCCGAAACGTGTGCCTGAATTCCTTTGGATTGGAGAACGACCAAGAGGATCGCGTCTTGTGCTTCTCGATCGGACTGTCAGCGGGGAATCACTGTTGTCGATGCGAGAGCGATTGTATCCAACTACAGTAGTTGCAATGCTTCCCAAGAGCCGAGCCGCCGTAGCAATTGCAGACTATATTATCTTCGATGGATGCTTGGTTAAGGTGGAAAAAGTGTCCCGCCATGCAGAATGGTTCCTAGAACTCTACCAAACGCTCAATAGCTGGACGGAAGGATGGAGAGGAAGTAGGGGTTGACAAGGGCATAGGCGAGAATGGCGGGACTGCACTTGCGAGTTCTATGGAGGATAGAGAAAGCGAATCGACGAAGTGCAGCGGTGATCATGAGCCTGACGATGCTTCCATTTTGAATCTAAGTAACTGCGAGCACTTAAACAGCCTTGCGCGCGGGAGGTTCATATTATATAATTAGTTTTAACGCTTAACAATCAGAGGAGCTGTGGCCTTTTAGCTAGTTAAACATGAGAATAACAAAGTATGCCCAGTCAACAGCCCAAATAGACCATGGGATAGATCGAATCCTTGTTGACCCAGGGATCTATAACTTCACAGAAGGACGTACCACACGAGAGCTGTTGCCGCCTCCTACTGTACTGATTATCACGCACGCTCATGCGGATCACTATGATCTGGATACTGTTAAGATTTTAGCTGCAAGGTGTAGGATGATAATTCTCACCACGCAAGGAATCCACGACGAACTCAATTTACACAATATCGACAGTAGGGTGTTTGGGGAAACGGAAGAGTTCGAAACCAAGTCTGGCATAGCTATTCAAGGTACGAAGATCGATCACGTCGTTAATGGAGAACGAGTAGACGGTTTTGGAGTTGTCATCACAGCTGATTCAAAGAGCATCTACCACACATCGGACACTCTCTACCTAGAGCGCAAACCTACCCACCCTACTCTCCTTCTCGTCCCCATCAACAATCGCGGGGTCTGCATGAGTATTGATGAAGCAGTACAGTTTGCGCAAGAAGTCAAACCGATGTGGGTAGTTCCAATCCACTACGATAGTCCTAAAGATATCGGTAGAGTAGATCCTCAGGAATTCGTCAGCAAGATCAGAACAAAAGCTCCGGAAATTAAGGTCCGCACCTTAGGCTTCGGGGAGCAAATGTCTATATGATAGAGGTAAGTCTTTATCCCTTCTGGCCATTGGACTTGACGACCCTTCAGCTTATGCAGTCACTCAAGCGAAAGGGGCTTAAAACTGTTCAACTTCCTGGTCCGCCGGATGGAGCGAAGGAGTCTAGCGCTCTGCAAAATTTCTTGAGTTACCCTGCAAACGGGTGAGGACTAGCTAAAGTTATGGGTTGGCAGGAAAGATACCAAATCACGCACACAACAATGGTCGCATCGCGCGTCCGCGAGTTCCACCCACACGAACCACGCATCCTTCTTGCCCCTGGGCCGTTTAAGGAGTGTATGGATTCATCTGAGGTCTGTAAGTGGATGGAAAGGGGTATTCAACGCATTCTATCCAAAGCCGTAATAAAGAGTCTCCCCATGTCTGATGGTGGGAGCGGCTTAATCCGTCGATTTGAAGAGCATATCCCTAGCGAGCGCATAACCTGTCGTGTTTCCGATCCACTCGGTAGGGAAATAGATGCCGATTATATCGTATGTAACAGGAAAAACAGACGGACTGCAGTTATAGAAAGCGCTCAGGCGGCCGGGCTCGTGCTCGTACCTCCAGAAGAACGTGATCCTGGAATTACAACAACCTATGGTGTCGGTCAGCTTTTACGTGATGCTCTCGATCGAGGCTGCCGCAGTGTGACTATTGGCTGCGGAGACAGTGGAACTAATGATGGTGGAGCTGGCTTCGCTCAGGCCCTTGGCTATCGGTTTTTGGATAAATTAGGCCATAAGCTTGAGCCAGGAGGAATGGCCCTTTCTCGGTTAGCCAAGATTGATTCTAGGGACGTTGATCCACGGTTAGGCGAGACTGAGATCATCGTCGCATGCAATATCTCGAGCATCTTGTGCGGGCCAGAGGGAACCTCTTTAATCTACGGCAAGCAAAAGCAATCCCATCATGACCCTGACCAACTTAAGAAGCTTGACACCGCTCTTTTCAACTACGCAGCTCGCGTTAGAGAGTGTACTGGCGTAGACATTCGCTACGTGCCAGGTGGCGGCGGTGCGGGAGGCCTTGCCTCCGCAGCATACGGGTTATGTAACGCCAAACTTCGGTACAGCATTCATGTTGTCGCCGAGGTTGTCGCTCTAGACGATGCTCTTCAATCAACTGACTTGGTATTAACGGGAGAAGGACGGATGGATGCCAGGACTGCCAGTGGCAAGGTTGTATGTGGTGTCGCCCTGATGGCCAAAAAGTACGACCTGCCCGTTGTGGGTATCGTGGGCAGCATAGCTGAAGATGTGGGTATCGTCTATTTCAATGGTGTCGACTACGTCGAATCCATTGCTCCTGGGCCATTTCCCCTAAAATCCTCAATTGAAAATGCCGGTCCTTTAATTGCCGAAGCGACATCGCGCGTCATGCGGGCACTGGTCATCGGGGGTGCAATATTCTCATCACAACCTACCAGGTTAACATGAATGCCTCTCGTCGCGTTGCTGCATTTCTCTTTGATCTCGGGAAGACCCTGATGGTAATCCCCGAAGAGTACGCCCTTGAACCACGCCTTGCTGAACTACTTGAGCTTGATAAACCTCTCATCATAGAGGAGCTTATCTACCGTCTGTGTGCAGACAATATGAACATGAGTGCTGAGGAATTCGTTGAGCAGCTCTGTCGAGAACTAAATCCTGACTCCCGATCTAAACTTGACCACGCCATACGAATAATTTGCAATGAATCAGTACAGCACGCCTATCTCCAACCGAATGCTAAAAAAGTGCTCGCTGAGCTTCGCGATCGGGGCTTTAAGACAATCCTTGTTTCAAATACCAGCCCACTTACCAAAACCCGCTTGGAGCGGCTAGGCCTCAAACCTTTCTTCGACCGGATCATCCTTTCGTGCGACGTTGGCATGATTAAACCCGATCCTCGCATCTATCTACTCTCTATTAAAGTGCTTGACCTTAAACCCAAACAGGTATGTATTATAGCTGATAAAGTGCGCCCAATTATCCTTGGGGGGGCGATCCTCGGCTGTAGATTGGTGTATCTCGATTGGCACTATGACACTACCGTAGCGAATGGCCGAATCCCCGTAGATGCAATTATACCTGACCTGAGTGAAATAGTGAAGTTACCACTGGCAATGTCAACATAGTATTGGAGACATGAGCAATGCTGTGCTTCCCAAAATCGGAGCGGGAGAATAGAGAGAAAATCTGCTATGCAACAGGGTGGCTATAACAGACCTATCTACGAAATCAGAGGCGTCCCTCGCATAATTCAAGAGCGAGTCGAACTCCTGCAAAGTAAGGGCGTCGATAAAGTGCTCGACTTCGCTTGTGGGACAGGTAGAATAAGCCTCTATCTCGCTCAATATGACTTTAACGTGATGGCATTCGACGCCTCGCCGCATGCAATTAAAGCGCTAAAAACTAAAGCAGCTGACCTTGATCTCACCAATATAGAGGTCCTGAAAATAGATATGTGGAATTTACCAGCCGATCTCGGAAGGTTCGACCTTGTTATTGCCTGGCGTGTGATTCACATCGGTACTGAACCTGAACGAACTCGACTCAGGATCTCAATCAACGATCTGGTACTTCCAAATAAATATGCACTCATTGCAGCGGCCTCTAGCCGATGCGTTACTCTTGACCACCGCTTAGCACAGCATGACGTAGAGGAAATTGAAAAGAATACCCTGCGTTATTTTAGTCATGGGGCGATACATATAAAACACTACTACACCCTAGAAGAGCTGACACGGCCGGGTATATTCGGTGACCTCGTCCCGGTAGAACACGGTCATATATCAGAACCGTCCGGGCACCCAGAAGATGCGCGTCCGAGATCATACTGGTGGCTTCTCCTTCACAAAAGGTAGCAATATATTGCTCATGAATCACTACCAATTGTTTAGGGAGAGTCTTGAATGATGGAAACGCCAATCGAATCGTGCCAAATCTGAACGAAATTGATGCTATCACGTTTGACTTCTGCGGTACGCTCGATGCCGATGGCATTCCTTGGTGGAGAAGAATGTATGACCTTTTATTCCTTGAATGTCCTGCTTTAATTAGTGAAAGCGTCTACCGCAGCTTGTATGGTAGAGTAGATATTTATATACGGGAATTATTATCAGGAAAAGTAGTTATGATCGAGAAGTGCGTTGCCGAACACCTCCGAGCACAAGTTGCTGAACTTCAGATTTCCCCTCCAAGACCTATAAGTGAATTGGCTAGCGAATTTGCCAGTGGTGTGGCTGAAGGCGTTCAGCACCACATGAACACACTCATTCGCCTACAAAAACAAGGATTGCGGCTTATCATCATTTCTAATGGATACGGCAGTTTGTCAGACTGGTGCAAACATTTGGGATTATCCAAGGTTATGGAGGCCGTGATAGACTCAGGCAATGTAGGTGTTCGAAAACCGAAAGCAAGGATATTTGAGATTGCCATAAAGACGTTAGGAGTGAAAAAATGCAGGATATTACATGTCGGTGACAATTTACGAACTGATGTCTTGGGGGCCAATGCAGTTGGCCTTCAATCTGTATGGGTTCGACGACTGGGAGAAGAGATGCCTACAGATCCAGATAAACGTCCTAAATACACAATAGGGTGTGTTAATGAGCTCTTGGGATGGAAGTTACCAAGAACGCCTGAGTAGCCCGACTACACAAAAGCTGAAGGTAGTAAGCCTACTCGCTCGGGCTTTAAACCCTCACTATATATGGGCATCGCCGTGATGCTCTTCTCTTCTTGGCCTTTATACTTTACTAAATCAATAAACCCAAATATTGCACGAAGCCACACTGGGTCGTTTTCCCTGCCTTTCGCAAGCAGTGCACCAACATAGTACGGTCATCAAAGTAATTTTAGCGCGATTAGATGGCCAATTTTCGCTCTTGACTGCCTTCGTCAGGTCTAATAAACCTGGATTGTGCGAAGAACATCTCAGACAGGAAGAATCTCTGGCTACGAACGTTGGAAGTTATGGCCGGTGAGAGAGCCGCTATGACTAGTTTTACTGCTTCCAGGCCAATCCATAGTGTCATGTAGAGCGCGACCACTGCTTTCCAGTCGACGGGCCCTTCCGCAATAACGCCCAAGAACACCCAGACCAGATATGCAAGTCCCACAAGAAGTGCCCAAGGTGTCCATCCAGCTTGGGTTTCTTTCCTTTCCGCAGCCGAAATCTCTCGGGCGATAAGCAGAAGCAACTGAGTTGTATCCTCATTTTGCTTACGATAGGTGTTCTCAGTCATCATGCATCCTCGATGGTCACCTGTCTCACAATATCGCGTAATATGCGTGCGTGTCAATGCCGTTATCACCCACAATTTTATGCGGTAACCAGCGCTCAGAAATACGCAATACCCATCGGTTACTGCCACCATCGATGGCTTTCAAGTTGTTACCTGAGTCCGGGATGGAGTTTTTCGGAACTCTCGCAACAGAAGAAGGCTCCCGTTGCAACAAAAGGCATCCATGGTTGCGGAACTGGTCGCTCGATCAAATGAGAAACCTGTGAATAGCCTCTGGATGGAAGGCCTTTTTTTCATCAAGCCTTCATCCAGCTGTGTATACAGCACACGGGACTAACGTGCTATACTGATTACGGTATGCCTAAGAAAATCTGGAACGTGATAGTGGCCGATGAGCCTCACGAGATCAAGGTAAAGTCAAGTTCATGGACTGGAGTCGGGGAAGTGTTCGTTGACGGCAGAGTGGTGGATGCCTGGGGGCCTAGCTTCACTGGCGGAGGTGCAAGAAGTTTTAAGGTTGGAAGCAAGGACGCCATCCTGCAAAGCACCGCTCTGTCTTACGCTCTTTACGTGAACGGTCAGAAGATAAGACCTGGAGCTAAACGAAAGACTGTCATTAAGTAGGCTCTCTCGGATGTCACCGAAACGCTCATCACTGCGGAGCTTCGGTGGCTTAGCATGGCGACCAGTCCCCTTATACGTATTACATACCACCCATACGTTGCGTGAGTCAAATCCGGGGGCTAAAGTATACTGATTCACTTTGCGAAAGCCAGGAGGAATGCCCTTCACGAGGCCCGCAGAAGCGCACTTTTCGAGGCATAACAAAAAAACACCTCTATATCTAGCGGGGAGGAGACACTGGAGGGGAATAGCGGGGCTCTCAGTAGATCGAGAAGTTGACGAGGAGCAAATACGGCGTTCTAATTCTTTCGTTGAAGAGACAACTACCTAAGGCACCTAAGAGGCTAGTGTTGTGAGGAAGTGCTGTGCGACCAACCGAGCATATCTCCGCGCCTAGGTTTGACGAACTACGTAGCCAGCTCCAAAGCTGGAATCATCGCTATACAGGAGCCGCCTGAATAGAGTTTGTGAATCCACGATCGGCACTTAACCAGGCCGCTGTAGCCGACGTGCTACTGCGGTGACTGGCGGCGTGCGGTGAAGATGGAAACGTAGTATGATGGTCCAAGCCGCCCGGGAATGGCCCGCACGCGGCTGAGCTTTTTCGTTGGGCCGGAGACCCAGGAGAAGAGATAGTTCCCTCCGCACGTTGCGCTGTGCAACACAAATGACATTGTGTTGAGCATCTTGCAGATTCGGTCCTCGAAGTAAAAATCCCTGCTTAAAAGCAGTCCACGGATTCTTGACCAAGGCCCAAAGTTATCCACTTGGCAAACTGCTCAACATTTGAGCCTGCAAAGAGCCGCGTTGAGATCGCTGCAATTCTCGTGCTCACCGAAAAGACCTATCGCTAGGTCCCCATGAAGACCACAATTGCAATAAGGCCCTAGAAAAAAAAGCGGGAAGGGGCTACAACTGCTTGCAGAAATTCATCCTATCTATGGCGTTTGACATCCCTTATTAGGGTAATAAAATATCAATATACCACTTCCTAAGAGCGATCCGGAAGGAGGGGAGGACATGCCCATTGTAAAGATCCGGACCAACCGTCAGGTAACCGTCCCCAAAGCCATTTTCGATGAGCTCGGCCTTAAAGAGGGGGACTTCGTTGAAGTCAGTCTCAAGGGCACCCATATCGTCATCAAGCCCAAACGGCTAGTTGCTGTTGAAGATACCTTGAGCCCGGAAGAGGAAAAGGCCGTAGAGCGAGGATTTAAACAGCTCAGAAGGGGCGAGTACGTTGCCTGGAAAGAGTTGAAACATGAGTTGGGTTTGTAAGCTCTCCAGGGAAGCAGTCAAGCAACTTCGCCGTTTGCCTCAAGACCGACAAAAACAGCTGGTTCAGGCCATCGAAGAGATGGAGGAAGATCCCACAAGCGGCGATGTTCGCCCTCTAAAGAGCGGGAAGTTCAAGGGGGCCTTACGGAAGCGCGTGGGACGTTATCGTATCGTCTTTTCTCTTAATCCTTCAATGAACTGCGTTGAGATCGCTGCAATTCTCGTGCGCAC
>Ga0307432_1002043_pt1 | contig 11326 bp, 11 predicted proteins | sample SalMarWE160150MG_FD_202158 | JGI IMG/M metagenome (GOLD analysis project Ga0307432, IMG submission 202158) | Salt marsh sediment microbial communities from the Plum Island Ecosystem LTER, Massachusetts, United States - WE1603-150 | ecosystem: Environmental > Aquatic > Marine > Intertidal zone >...
CTGCTTGGCCTATTCTTGTTGGGGATCGTCAGCATACTGGTATTTTTTGGCAACCGCTATGACCTTGAATTTACGCTGACGGAATCCGGTGTGCGATCAAACGTCACCGGGAAAACAAAGAGAAAAAACGCTGTAATCAACACCCTCTTGATGCTGTCCGGTAAACCAAGTTTTGCAGGAGCTGGCTTATTGGCCGCATCCCGGCAAAACGAATTTATCCCTTGGGACAAAATGGATAATTTTGTAACGCATCCTGAAAAACGGGAGATCGCACTTCGAAAGGGGCATCGAACCCTGATGCTGCTGCACTGCCCTGCAGAGCTCTATCCTAAAATACATAGTGTGATTGAAACAAACCTAAATTGATCTATAGGCAGAAAATTTCATTTTTAATCAATCAGGGGTGGAAATAACTCTGCGAGCACTCAAAGGTCTTGCCGTCCTCTAAATCTTGATGATGTATTGCTCAATCATCACAATCTCTCTCGTCTATTCAAACAAATCCCGTTTATGGCGTAGATTCTTTTCCGGCTCCGGATAAGCCTGCATGAAGGTCTCATGGTGCCCACCAAACAGCCATGTGAGGAAACCCCGCAACCCTTTGTTCATCTGCGCGCCGCCCTGGCTGGCATGGCAAGCCGCTGCCTTCTTGCGAAGGTCTTTTACGGGACGATAGTCAATTCTGGCATGGGTGGGAAAATCAACATCCGTCAGTGCCATCAGATCAATATCCTCATTGCGTCCCCAGCGATGGGGGTCCTTGCCCGTCAGGCACAGCACCCACACCATGATCTTCAAAAAAGTCCGATCCATGAGGTGGAAATACAAGCGTTGCGGTTGATACGGAGGCAGTCCCTCCGGATCCTGAAAGGACTCCTCACCTGCAAATTCGAAGGCTTGTACAGTCGCTCGTTGAATGGCGATGTGATCCGGATGACGATAGCCGCCGATGGGGTCAAAGGTCAGGAGCACATCCGGCTGAACCTTCCTGATCAAGTGCGCCACCTCAGCAGCCACTTTCTCAACCGGTTGTGCTGCCAGCGCCTTGGGATGGTGGTTCGCCTCAGCGCCGGGCATCCCAGAGTCACGGTAATTCAAAAAATGCAGCTTGTTGATGCCCAACACCTCTGCTGCGCAGCGCAGTTCCTGAGTTCGCAGGCAGGCCGCGCTTTTGATGGTCTCTTTATATTCCGGGTCAATCTCGCCCACCTCGCCGCGGGTGGCGCACACCAGATGCACGTCCACACCGCGCTTCGCATACAGCGCCAGCGTGCCGCCCATCCCAAAGGTCTCATCATCGGGATGGGCCAGGACGGCCATCAGTGTCTTGTTCTGATAATCAACAGTGTTATTTATCGTCATTTACTCGTCCTTCTAATTAAAATTCGCGATATTTCTTTATGGATAGAAGATTCCTGCCGGCCCTTGCGGATTCAATACTTCGACTAATTCTTCCCAAGGGATGATGACGGTCTGCGAACCGGCAGCATAGGGTCCGACCTCATAAGCGTCAAAATTCAGACGTAATCCTTCTGGCGTCAGGTTCCAGTTTTCACGCTCCCCCATCACATCCGCAGCGGTCCCCGCTTCATACCCAAAGTCACGGGATTGAAGAGCATCATCCACGGCGTTAAGAATGGGCGAAAGGTAATCCATTTCAGGATTGAAAAGGTCCGCCAGATTCAGAAATTCACCCGTATGAGCATCATAATTTATGGCATGAGAAATCGTGAAAGGATGAACGGAAACGGCAATATACTGGGTGATGATCACTTGGACGCTGACGTGGCCACTCTCCAGCGCTGTCAGATCATAATCAACCGTAAACGTGCTGAGCGGCGGCTCCCCCGCCTGATCGCTATCTTCAACATAGTTTTCATCCATCACCGAAAGAAAATTATCCGCAGCTTTCAAGATCATGGTATCAATCGCACTATTAAAAGATTTCGTCTGCCATCCTTCGCCAGTCAAGTTAGGCCATAACAACTGAATCTCATACCGCGGGTCATCAGACTGGTCAGCATAGGTACGTTCAAAGATTTGTAAAGCTTCCTTTGTCGGCGTTGGAGCCGAAGTAACTTCTGGTATGAGTTCTGGCAGGATGCAGGCGGAGAGAATTAAAGGGAGCAACAATAATAATATGGCCTTTTTATTACGCATTGTTCTACCTCCTGTATCTTCTTTATTTTACGCCTTAAAAGTGATCGCCTGGCATGGGGGGGACATGCCAGGCAATCTCAGGGAGGAAACCACCTTTTGTCGTTACCAGTACGATAAACGTCCTGCGGACATCCGGTGGAAGACACTCCAAATACCAATAAAAGTTTGTGTCTTGATTGTTAATTTACTGGATTTTCCGATAAAAAGTATTAAAATTAGATTAGAGTTTACTAAATAGACCTAATTGGTTATATTAATCTTTGTGACCTAAATCGGAGTGACCTCGTCGGAACAAAGCCTCCCATTCCGCCACTTCTTCCTGCGAAAGCAATCGGTTTCTGGGATCTAATTCAGGTTCATCCTCTAACACAGCTCTCATCTCAGTAGCGAAAGCCTTTGAAGAAATCACTTTGGCGTGAACAGCTCGCGCCGCCTGAGAGACCTGCCGATCTGAGCTGACGACAATGGCATTCCTGGCCCGCTTTCCCAACTCAGCCAAACGATCCATGATGGCTTTGTCTGCCGTCACCCCCTCACGCACAAAAACCGCCTGGACAGATCCAAATTTCCTAACACCAGCCTGCCCAACAGGAGCACTGTCGAAATACACGGTTACGCTTTTACGCCTTTTCTGACAATATCCCTGAAGCTGCTGGATAAGCTTCATTTCATCATCGGGGTCTGAAAGCGCAATACCGAGTATATAAGGGACCAAATTATGACCATCAATCAAATACATCACCCCCTTATTCTAACGTATCCCGCAAGATGACCAAAACCCCATAGAAAATCTTGCTGAGCGCCAGCTTTCCCCCATATATAATGAAGCCAGAATCATCTCATTGGTCAAGCAGAATGCGTGAGAGTGTTGAAAAACATTAGTCTGTAATGACAATCCCATGTAAGCCATGTTCTAATGATAATTCAATCACCCTCACCTTCGTCCTCTCCCTCGGCGAGGGAGAGGAGGGAAGCCAGTAAATATGATATTTGAGTAAGGTTAACAAATATTGATGATGATAAACATCCAAAACCCTCGCCCTTCGTAAGGGAGAGGGCAGGGTGAGGGTTAAATTCGATGGGCAACCTGTTTTTCAACACCCTCATGGGTTAAAATAGAGCAGAACAATAAAAAAGGAGCGGCAAATCAATGTCTCAAAAACAATCTCCCAACATATCCTGGAGCCCGCCTGAAGGTTATCAAAAGGTGCCATCGCAGTTACCGGGCGTTGTGGTTTACGCCCCCAAACCTGAGAGCGTTGGAAAAGTTCAAGCGAAGACCTATAAATGCCCCAACTGCGGCGCAAACCTGGCCTATGATGTCTCAGCCGGCGGCATTGCCTGTGAATATTGTGGCTATATTGCGCTGGTGAGGTCCGTCCATGTGGGCAAAACCGCGGATGAATTTGAATTCACTCTGGAGACGATCTCACAAGCCGAACGCGGTTGGGGTGTGCAGCGCCAGGTTCTCCATTGTGAATCCTGCGGTGCAGCCCTTTCTATCCCGCTTGGCGCGTTGACCAACACCTGTCCCTTTTGCGCCTCCAATCAAGTCAATGTCACCACCAGCCTTGATGAAACCCTGCGCCCAAGGTTCCTAATTCCTTTCAAGATCAAACCGGAACAAATCAAGAACATAGCAGCCAATTGGCTGGGCAAGGGCTGGTTTCACCCGGATGAATTGCGGTCGAATGCCGCCCTGAGGCGCTTCAATGGCGTGTACCTCCCTTTCTGGACTTTTGATACACAAGTGCAGGCTCAATGGCATGCACAAGTGGGGTATAAAAAAACCGTACGTCATTACAATTCCCGTGAAAAACGCTGGGAGACACGCACCAAGATCGAATGGCGTTGGGAAAATGGGGCTGTGCACCTTTCCATTGACGATTTTCTCATATCGGGCAGCTCCCCGAAGCATATCAGTCAGCGAATCCTCCAGGGGATTTACCCTTATCAGATGAGCGGCCTGATGGCTTATGAACCGGATTATCTGGCAGGCTGGCAGGCACAGGCTTTTGAGACCACTCTGACCGATGCCTGGGAAAACGCCAAAGCAGCCATCCGTGAACAAGCCAAAGAGGCCTGCTACGAGGACATTCCCACCTCCCACGTCCGCAATTTCAGCATGACGGCGGACTTCGCCGATGAATCCTGGCGTTATATCCTCCTGCCGGTCTATCTGGCGACATATAAATATGAAGGGCAAACATTCCAAATGATGGTCAACGGGCAAACGTGGGCAGTCGCCGGGCAAAAGCCCGTGGCTTGGTGGAAGGTGTGGCTGGCAATTGCTGGCTTGTTGCTGCCAGGAATAGTGCTGGGATTGATCGGGCTACCCCTGCTGTTGATGGGCGGTGCAGGGATCATTCCCATTGGTTTAGGTATTATGTTGTTTATCGGCGGCATCATCCTCAGCATTTTGCTGTATAACAAAGCACGCCAATCGGAAGCGAGGTAAACCGTGGCAGATCAAAAACCCTCTTCAACCATCATCGAAGAAACTCAACAGCCCTGGGGGATGGGTCGACAACCTTTAGGCTGCCCTCACTGCCACCGTGTTTTCTTGGCAAAACAAGATCAACTCGAAAAACCCTGTGCCCTTTGTCGACAGGACAAGCTCAAACCACAACCCGCCCGGATGCGCCCCGTTGAGCCTGAAAAGCTCCTGCCCTTTAAGATTACACAAGGTCAACTGCAGTCAGCCTTTGAAAACTTCGTATCTGGTGTTTGGATCAAACCGGAAGATTTCACCATCGACAACCTCCTTAAAAGAACAGTGCCCCTCTTCTGGCCCCTATGGCTGGTGGACAGCGACATCGCCGGTCACTGGCAGATGGAAGCCGGCTTTGACTACCAGGTTGAAAGCACAAAAGAATTTTTCTCTGGCGGGCGCTGGCAGTCGCGAAAACAAATCGAAACACGGGTACGTTGGGAACCCCGATTAGGAGAGATCACCCACCATGTAGACAACGTCGCGGTACAAGCCTTGGAAGAGCACGAAAACCGCCTTCAAATGACCGGATGTTTTCCTCTGGAAGAAGCCGAGGATTTTAATCCAAACTTTTTGGGAAATGCCCTGTTGGAGGTGCCCGACCTTCCTCCAGAAGATGCCTGGCCTCTGGCCAAGCCCAAAGTTAATCAGGCTGTTGGCGAGGTGTGCGCTCAGGCTGTTGGGGCTGACCATGCCCGCACCTTCGCCCTCAAAGCAGACTATACGAACTTGAATTGGACTCAGCTTTACCTGCCCCTTTATGCCACATATTACAAAGACGATGAAGGACAGCCGCAAATCCTGATCGTCAACGGCGTCACAGGGCGCATCCAGGGCCCCCGCCTGGCCTCACGCCAGCGCGGCCTACGCATCGCCGGCATCATCGCCATAATCGCAGGCGTATTTCTACTTCTGGCATTGATCAGCCTGTTGCTGACGCCCCCCTTCCCGCCAGCGGGCATCATCGCCGCCGTGCTTGGGCTGTTGGGGTTTGGCATTGGGATCGCAGCCCTCGTCCCAGCCATCTGGCCTGGACAGTGGAACCGAAAACAGGATTCACCCCGTATCACATCAAGGAGAAAATGACCGTGAAAACAATCAATCCCGACCGGTATCAGCAATTGGTCAATGACGCTGGAAAGGCCGCCTTCTCAGGTTGGGATTTCCATTGGCTGGAAGGCCGCATGATCCAGGATGAACCGCCCTGGGAGTATCCCACCCTGGTACGGAAGCACATCAAAAGCGCCACCAGCATGCTGGATATGGGCACCGGCGGCGGCGAATTGTTATCATCCTTTGCACCCCTGCCGCCTGACACCCACGCCACCGAAGCCTATCCACCCAATCAAAAGCTTGCCCGAGAACGTTTATCACCTCTTGGCGTGGAAGTCCACAATATTGACGAATACCATCCCCTGCCTTTTGAAGATTCGCGCTTTGATCTGGTCATCAACCGGCATGAGAGTTTCGACTCTGTTGAACTTGCCCATGTGCTCAAGCCCGGGGGCTTGTTCATCACCCAGCAGGTCGGTGGGTTGGACAATCTAGAACTTAACCAGGTTTTAGAGGATCAATTGTCCTTTCCCTTCACGGATTGGAGCCTGGCGAAAGCCCTCACGGGTTTATATAATGAAGGTTTCTTCGTAGATAGGGCTGAAAAAGCCGCGCTGCGATCCATTTTCAAGGACATCGGCGCCGTCGTTTACTATCTCAAAGCTATCCCCTGGCAGGTGGTGGGGTTTGATCCTGAAACCTATCATGAAAGATTGGTGAAAATTCACAACATCATCGAATGCGAAGGGCAGTTCGTGGCGACCGCCCTCCGCTTCTTGATCCTCGCCCGAAAGATGGAGGTGAAATGAAAAAATCATCAATTGTAGCAGCGGAACTTCTGGACGGTATCGCTTTTCTCCTATGGCTATATGGCAGTTCTTTGGCCCTCATCCGTCACGGTATTGAACTCTCGTTGTGGCTCATGACCCTTGCGGTGGTATTCTCCTTTTCGGTCAGGGTTTTCCCCTTGCTGGGTATCCGCTGGCTGCGCCTCGAAAAAATGGGATGTCGCTTTGGCCAGTTAGTAGCCATCATCTTGCAAGTGGTGTCCTGGGGGACCTTTGCTTATGCCATGTTCCTCCGCCTGGGAAGGAATATGAATCTCTTTTTCACCCTGGTCACATTAACAACCCTATTGTGGGCATCCTGGCTGTTGATCTTCATCTACAGCCGCCACGCCTGCCATCCCCAGAAGAGTGATGATACACTAAAAGAGATGACGCAAACGAAATTATTTGTAAACGAGAAACGTGAGGACTCATGAAAAACATATACGAATCAGCACATCCTCTGGTCAAACATAAACTGACCCGCCTTCGAGATAAAGACACCAACCCCAAGAAATTCCGTGAACTCGTTCGGGAGTTGGGCGCGCTGCTGACCTACGAAGCCACCGCTGATCTGGCCACCCAGTCTGTGGAGATCACTACACCCATGGCGAAGACACAGGGGGAAGATTTAAAGGAGAAGATTGGGCTGGTGCCTATCCTGCGCGCGGGGTTGGGTATGGTGGAAGGGGTGTGGGAACTGATGCCTTCGGCGGAGGTCTGGCACATCGGCCTTTACCGGGATGAACGCACGCTGAAACCGGTTGCCTATTACAACAAGCTGCCCGTCGCCCCCACCGTCGCGGTATGTCTGATCCTTGATCCTATGCTGGCCACCGGAGGCTCCGCCGTGGCGACTGTGGACATCCTGAAGGATTGGGGAGTACACAAAATCAAATTCGTCGGGCTGATCGCAGCGCCTGAGGGTATCGCCCGCTTGCATGACGCCCATCCCGACGTCCCTATCCACCTGGCTGCCATTGACGATCATCTCAACGAAAACGGCTATATCATCCCCGGCCTGGGTGACGCTGGCGACCGGCAGTTTGGAACGTAGATACTCGTGATTTAAAATGCAACAGCCCATTGCCTAAGGCGAATGGGCTGTTTTTTGTTAATGTTAATGTTGATTTTTATAGTTCAGCTGCCGCCTTGATGATCCCCACGAAGGACTCGGCCTTCAGGCTGGCGCCGCCCACCAGGCCGCCGTCGATATCCGACATGGAAAACAATTCCGCAGCGTTATGGGGTTTAATTGAGCCGCCGTATTGAATACGCATGGCTTGTGCCCGATCTTCGCCAAACTGTTCCTTCAACAAAGGGCGGATGACGTTCTTATGCACGTTGTTGGCATCCTCGGGTGTGGCTGCGCGGCCTGTGCCAATTGCCCAAACCGGTTCATAGGCGATGGTGATATCCGCCGCTTGCGCTTCGGTGATGTCAGCCAGGCCCTGCTTGATCTGCCGACTGACCACATCTTCGGTTTTTCCCGCCTCATTCTCTTCCAGGGTCTCGCCCACGCATACGATCACCTTCAATCCTGCGCCCAGCGCAGCCTTTAGGCGTTTATTCACGGTTTCATCCGTCTCGCCAAAATATTTCCGGCGTTCGGAGTGTCCCACGATGACATAATCGCAAACTTCTGCCACCATCTCAGGCGCCACCTCAGCGGTGTAGGCGCCATTCGGTTCCCAAAACAAGTTTTGGGCGCCGACTTTAAGGCTGGTGCCTTTACAAAGCTCCGCCACAGCGGGCACCGCAAGATAGGAAGGGCATACGGCCTTATCCACATTCTCGATCTTCTCAAGCTCAGGCAGCATGGCTTTCACCAAGTCTTTTGCCTCAGCGATGGTCTTATTCATTTTCCAATTACCTGCAACAAAAATTTTTCGCATCTTCTCTCGCTTTCATTCCAAGAATATCAACAAAACAATTCATCCAACAAATTGATTCTACCAGTAATAGGCGGACCCAAATATTGAGACAAAATCATATATCGAAAAAGTCTGCCTGTTTACAAACGACAGCCTTTCATCTCTTACATTATTAGACGCTATTTATCCTCTAGCGCAGCCAGGCCGGGGAGGGTTTTCCCTTCCAACATTTCCAGGGACGCGCCGCCGCCCGTGGAGATATGGGTGATTTTGTCCTCCAGGCCAGCTTTACGCATCGCCGAAGCCGAGTCTCCGCCTCCCACAATGCCAACGGCTTTGCTCTTGGCCATTGTTTCAGCGATATCGAAGGTACCCCTGGCGAATTTGTCAAACTCAAAGACGCCCATGGGTCCGTTCCAAACAACCATCCCTGCCCGCTCGATGATATCCTCAAAGGCCTTCACCGTGTGCGGCCCGATATCCAATATACGCCAGCCAGCGGGCACATCGCCCACATCCATGACCTGATCATCCGCATCCGCCTCGAAAGCATCGGCAATAACCACGTCAACCGGCAGCACCAGCTTGCCACCCGCCTTATCCAGCAGTGCTTTGGCTACGTCAATGACATCGTCTTCGACCAGAGAATCGGCCATCTCATAGCCCTGAGCCTTGAAGAAGGTGTTGGCCATGCCACCGCCGATTAAAATGCGGTCGGCTTTCTCCAGTAGGTTTTCAATGACGCCGATTTTATCACTCACCTTGGCGCCGCCCAGGATAGCCACAAAGGGTCGCTCAGGGTCAGCAATGGCGTTACCCAGATATTTGATTTCCTTCTCAAGCAGAAAACCGGCTGCTGCGGGTAAATAATCCGCTACACCAGTATTTGACGCATGGGCGCGATGGGCTGTTCCAAAGGCATCATTGACAAAAAGTTCAGCAAGAGATGCTAGTTGTTTGGCCATGTCGGGATCGTTCTTCTTCTCACCAGCGTGAAAGCGTGTATTCTCCAGCACCAGCACCTGTCCAGGTTCCAAGGCAGCCGCAGCCTTTTCGGCCTTCTCACCAATGCAGTCCTCAGCGAACTTCACAGGGGTATCAATCAGCTTCCCCAGATACTCAGCCACAGGCTTCAGGCTCAGTTCGGGTTTGACCTCGCCCTTGGGACGCCCCAAGTGTGAACACAAAATCACCGCAGCATTGTGCTCCAGAAGATACTTGATGGTCGGCAGCGCAGCCTGGATGCGCGTATCATCGCCCACCTTGCCGTCGCTGATGGGAACGTTGAAGTCCACCCGCACCAAAACTTTCTTCCCTCTGACGTCCAGATCCGTCACCATTTTTTTATTAAACATATTCCCTATCGCTCCTTTCATGTAAAAAATGCGTAATGTGTCTTTGAAAATTCACATTACGCATTCATCTTACCCGTTTCCAACGCTGAGGTTATAGTGATTTTGCCATCATCGCTGCAAGATCAGCTGTTCGGCAGGAGTAACCCCATTCATTGTCATACCAGGTCACGACCTTAACAAAGGTGCCGTCCATGACCACGGTCAATTCAGCATCAATGATGGAAGAGTGCGGATTTCCCTTGAGGTCCATGGAAACTAGAGCCTCAGTAGAATACTCCAGGATACCCTTCAAATCACCTTCGGCAGCTTCTTTGAACAGAGCGTTCAATGCCTCAGCGGTTGTGGGTTTTTCAACCTCAGCCACGAAATCCACGATCGAGACAGTAGGGGTGGGTACGCGCAGGGCATAACCATCAAATTTACCTTTGAGTTCAGGAATCACCAGAGCGACTGCTTTGGCAGCGCCGGTGGTCGTTGGAATGATGTTCAATGCGGCAGCGCGGGCGCGGCGCTTCTTGCTGTGAGCCAGGTCGAGAATTTTCTGATCGTTGGTGTAGGAATGGATGGTGGTCATCAAGCCGCGTTTAATGGTGAAGTTATCATTCACAATTTTGGCAGCAGGTGCCAGACAGTTGGTTGTGCAGGACGCATTCGAGATAATGTGATGCTTCTTGGGATCGTAGAGTTCATCGTTGACGCCCAAGACGATCGTCAGGTCTTCATTCTTCGCCGGCGCGGAGATGATCACCTTTTTTGCACCGCCACCTTCAATATGGGCATTGGCGCCAGCTTTGCTTTCAGTGCCTTTGGCATTGGTGAATACACCGGTGGATTCAATCACAATATCCACACCAAGGTCCTTCCAGGGTAAAGCACTGGGATTTCGTTCTGCCATAACTTTAATTTCATCGCCATCTACAACCAAATTACCATTCTTGACTTCCACAGTGCCATCATAAATGCCATAGTTCGAGTCATATTTAAAAAGATAGGCATTGATCTCAGCGTCAAATAAGTCATTGACAGCGACGACTTCCAAAGAATCAGAATGGAATTCCCTAATCGCCTTTAATACCTGACGGCCAATTCGGCCGAAACCATTGATACCAACACGAGTTGTCATTACTTGCCTCCTTAAGCTATTTTTTTACCAAATATATTTTATCATCTTTTACTTGCATTCGCATATGTCACGCGTCATCAATAAAACTGAATTTAATCTATTTATTCTAAGAGCGGACCCGTTCGTTCGTAGAAGAGGTCCATCACAGTCTTAGCCAATTTTTTAGAGTTGTGCCGCCAGGGGTGATCGGGATCAATCAAATTTGCGCAGTATATAGAGGTATGCTGTGAGAGCTCCGGTGTTATCCTCACCCAATCAACGTCGGGGCCGAGATGGCCTTGAAAATGATTGTTGCAGATGACTAGGTCAAACATCCCCTCGCCGACATGTTTCTCCACAGATGTAACGTGATCCAGGCATGTGAACTGATCTGTCTCACCGCGTTCTGTTGCCACATTACACACAAAGAATTTGAGTGCCTGACTGGCGCGCACGGCTTCAGC
>Ga0307432_1002044_pt1 | contig 11325 bp, 10 predicted proteins | sample SalMarWE160150MG_FD_202158 | JGI IMG/M metagenome (GOLD analysis project Ga0307432, IMG submission 202158) | Salt marsh sediment microbial communities from the Plum Island Ecosystem LTER, Massachusetts, United States - WE1603-150 | ecosystem: Environmental > Aquatic > Marine > Intertidal zone >...
TCCTCCCGAACCACCTCTAAAGCCTTCCGGACGAGGACGAGCTTCATTTACAATGAGTTCTTTTCCTTTTAATTCTTTGCCGTTTAAACCAGCCATTGCGGCCTCAGCCTCAGCTTTATCAGGCATTTCGACAAATGCGAATCCTCTAGGTTCGCCTGTGTACTTATCTTTAATTATCTTAACCGAAGTCAGCTCTCCATAAGCTGCAAAAGCTTTATTGATTTCTTCCTCAGTTAATTCTGATGAAATATTACCTACGTATATATTCATTTTACCCCCTTTTAGGTTAGAATATTTACATGTTTTTGTAAATGCAATTAAATCCGAATACGTTTTTACAGGAATCGTATTACTATATATAACCGTCAAAACCAGAAGGGAAATAAATGAGAAAAAACAAATATATTCCTAGAGATCTTGGAGGTTTTTAACCACATATTACTATTCTAAAAATACTTGATTTCCGCTAAAAGTCAAGAGTCAAAAGGCAATCCCTACCACAACAACAAAAAGCAACAAAGAATAGAATGAATACCTCTATTAGTCCAAAGTCCAATGTCCAAAGTCGCAACTGAGACCTAAAAGCCCCCTTGACAATTAAAGGAAAATCCTTATTATAGTATAAAATTGTAACAATTACATTTTTGAAACGGTTACAGTGATGGAGGTTAGTATGGAAAAAGAATATCCTTTGGGTGGTGGAGTTTTGAAGTGGACTCATGGCAGTTGGCTCGAAGAAAATCTAGGTGGGAAGTTTTCTGTTCTTGATGTTCAGCCTGATATACATGATTATATACTTGAGCATATTCCCGGTGCCGTTTACTTCAATCCGAAGTTGCTGAGGGTGCCTTACAAGGGTAAACCTGGTTTTTACGTGCCGGAAGAAGTTGCGGAGTTACTTTTCGGGAGAGTTGGTCTTTCTAATGATCGACCTGTTGTAGTTTATACCGGCGTTGGAGGTGTCAGGGGTTGGGGTGATGGTCTTGAGCAGACAATGGTGGCTTATTCTCTTGTAAGATTCGGGCATAATAAAGTTTATGTTCTGGATGGCGGTCTTAATGATTGGAAAAAGGAAGGCAGAAAGCTTACGAAGGACTTTCCCGTTATTGAAGAATCGGATTTTAAGGTTAATCTAAGAAAAGATTACTGGATTGAATATGAAGATTTTAAGAGAGTTAAGGATAACGAAGGTGTTGTTTTGCTTGATGCGAGACCCGCAAACGTTTACGAAGGTCAGGGACCCTGGTCCAAACCCGGACACATTCCCGGAGCAATAAATCTCCCATGGAAGACTTTAATGGTTGATGGTAATCCTACTCTTTTGAAAGAAGAAGATGAAATTAAGGGGATTTTAGACGAAAAAGGTATAATGCCGGATAAGACCGTAATTTGCTCGTGTGGTACGGGAAGAGAAGCAACAAACGAGTTTATTATGTTCAAGTTTCTTCTTGAGTATCCCGACGTAAAGATTTATGAGGGTTCTTTCACCCAGTGGTCTTCTTACCCTGAGAACCCAACGGTAACCGGTAAAAATCCACGGTAAAATTAAGGAGGTTTTTTTGATGGAGGAGAATATTGTCGAGAGGAAGGAAGTTTCTAAGGAGAAAGTTCTTGCAATTGGAGCCGAAGTTTATTCAAGAGTTGTCGGTTATTACCGACCTGTTGCCAATTGGAATGATGGAAAAAGGGAGGAGTTCAAAGATAAGAATTATCTTTCGTGTGAATGTGAAGAGGCGGCTGAGTAATTTATAGTAGTTAAATACAAAGGGGGAAAATTTGCTTTTCGAGAGAGTTGAATCGGAAGGTTTGGCTCATTATTCTTACATTTTTGGCCATAACAGAGAAGCTTTTGTAATCGACCCCAGACGTGACGTTAATGTTTATCTGTTTTTGGCTTCCCGACAGGGTTATAATATTAAATATATTTTCGAAACTCATCGTAATGAAGACTACGTTGTAGGTTCGAGAGAACTTTCGGAGAAGACGGGAGCTGAGATTTTTCATGCGGATTCCCATTTGGATTATAAATACGGGCAAGAGGTGAACGACGGACAGGAATGGAAAGTAGGTTCATATAAAATTAAATCCGTTTATTCACCGGGTCACACTAAAGGAAGTATGGGTTATCTTCTGTTTGACGTTAGCCTCTCTCCTTGGGTTCTTTTTACGGGAGATGCTCTTTTTGCGGGTGATGTGGGGAGGGTTGATTTGCTTGGTAAAGATAAGATGAAAGAAATGGCGGATATGCTTTACAATACAATTTTTCATAAGTTTTTGCCTCTTGGCGACGGAGTTATTATCTGTCCTGCTCATGGTGCCGGTTCCGTATGCGGGGGAGAAATTGCGGATAGAGCATGGACTACAATTGGGCTTGAGAAAAAGCTGAACCCGAAACTTCAATTTACCGAAGAAAAAAATTTTATTAAAAATATAGCAAAAGATTTAGAGAAACCTTATTATTTTAAACAGATGGAGAAGTGTAATGTGCAAGGTGCGCCGATACTCGGTTCTCTGCCTGTGCCAGCTTCTCTTTCCCCTGATGAATTTTCGAAAACAGCAGAAAGCGCAGTAGTTCTTGATTCCCGGATGGAATCAAGTTTTGCTTCTGCTCACATCCCGGGTTCTATATCTATCTGGAAAGAGGGAATACCGAATTTTGCCGGCTGGTTTTTGCCTTATGATAAGCCGATACTTCTTGTTAGCGAAACAGATGATCCCCTGCCCGTTGTAAGATTGTTGATAAGACTTGGTTATGATAATATTGCCGGTTATCTTTCCGGCGGAATGCTCGGATGGAATACCTCCGGAAAAGAAAGCGCATCTATTGAAACAATCAAAGTGCAGGATTTATGCCGTATTCTGGATAAGGGAGAAGAAGTCATAATTCTTGATGTTAGAGGCGAAAAGGAACTGGAAGAGAAGGGCAGAATACCTGACGCTTTAAGTATACCCATTACTCAACTCTATGAGAGAATGGATGAGGTGCCTAAAAGGAAACAAGTTTGTGTCTTTTGCGGAAGCGGTCTCCGCTCCATGATGGCAGCAAGTCTTCTTAAGAAAGAAGGCTGGAATAATCTAAAGGTCGCTCTTGGCGGTCTTGCCGGATGGAATTCAAACAGCTGTCCGGTCGATTTGTGAATTTGTTAAGAGGTCGATTAGTTTATAGGATTTAAGTAAAGAAATAAAATCAAAAGGAAGATTGTAAAAAAAATGGAGGGCGACATTTGCCCTCCATTTTTTTTATTCTGATTTCAAATCAGCTATTTTATTACCGAGAGTTTTAATCTGTTACCGTTTTCCTTATAAACTATAAAGTATATCCCTCCTTTAACTTCTTTCCCGTTTCCGTCCTTTAAATCCCAAACACTGATATCCAATGTTCTTATCCCTCTGCCTGTTACATCATAAACAACAGCCCCTGTTGAACCGACTTCTACGGAACTGCCAGCAAGTACAACCTGACTGCTGATGGTATTCTTGTTCTCGGTCAAAGCCTCTTCGATTCCGCTCTCTTTCCACGGCGCGTCAAGCCATAAATTCCCGAGGGAATCGTTATAAACAACGCCAGCTCCGCCTCCGGGTGCTCCGGGCGAATAAATCAGCTCCGGCATTGACCTGTTTTCTCCCGTAGCTACGGAAGTATCGCCCTGCCAATTCGTGGGATCACCTTCGGCGGACCAGCACCAGAAGTTCTCGAAAGATGGGGTAGGAGATGTGAGACAATAAGTGATATCCATCCACTGGTTGGGAGCAACCTGGTAGCCTCTTATATCGCAGAGCACCGGTGACGAGCTTCCTTTTGAAAGGGTGTCGGGAGTAAGTGAGCCAGGAGTAATAGGCCAGTCATCTCCACCTTCTTCAGAATATAGGTAGAGAAGATCATAGTCTCCGAGACCTGAATTTTCCTGGGAAAAGAATGCGTAAACCAACTGTCCGGTATCGGGCAGTGTAGTGGTGGCTCCTATTCTTGGATAATGAATTTGTCCGGCGTTAGTAGTATTTATTGAAAGAAGGGTTTTTACTTCACAGGTTAAAGGGTCGCCTCTGTCCCTCCAGTAGCTGAGTTGCAGGGTCTGATTTTCAGAGTATTGGAATGTCGATAAATGGTATAAGGAAGAATCAGCCACACAGATATCCTGGTCCTGCCAATCTCCTACAGTGTTGCCTTTTGCAAGAATATCCCAATTATATCCTCTGTCTGTGGAGCGTAAAACATGTAGGGAATCGTTTCCACCAGTTATGTCAAGATATGACATATACAGATAGAAATCATCAAAATCGTCCCTTACGAGTTTCGGAGAACGGATTTCGGTCGCATCTATTATAGGGCTAATCCACTCGATGTTCCAATCTCCGCCGGAGTCATAAATTTTTCCTATCTGTAGTCCGTCATATTCATAATCTGTATAGTACCAGCTAAAGAGAACGTAAACCGTGTCGCTTCTCGTGGCTACAAGGTCTATTTCTTTTGCCGTCCAACCTTCGGTTTCGTAAACATCTTTGGCTATTATATCCCATGTCTCGCCATGGTCGGTCGAACGAAATAAAAGGATTCCCAAAGAATCCGGATGGAAATAACTTCCGGAATCGGGAATGCACGCCACATATATATCTCCGTTCGAATAGTTGTAATCTGCGGCGAAATCCACATAAGGACCGAGAGAATCTTCGATAAGTACATCCGGAGAAGCCCAGCGCGAATTACTTGTAGCTGTCGCGTCTTGGGCGACTAACAGTAAAGAAATTAACAAAAACATAAAAAACCTCCTTTTTTTAAGTCTCTTTATTTTTGTTTAATTATATAGTAGTAAACACTTCTTTTTGGGCATGAGCAAATCATGTTTTTGGACACATATACCATAACCACTAGATTGCTGTGTATTCATATGATAATTATAATAAATAATGATTAAGATGTCAATATATTTTGGGTGCAGTTAAATATTAAAATATAGTAATAAATAAGGTAACAATTAAAGAGAGGCGTAGTCATGAATGAATTCGTATGATAGCCCATGAAAACAATCCCCTTACTTGACTTTTAGTTATTCATTCTTTCTTTAAAATCTTATTGTCTATGAAAAATAGCATTTCAAAAAATAATATGAAAAAAATAAAAAAAGTAACCTGGATGGGACTTCTTTCAAATATTCTTCTGGCTGCAATTAATCCGAAGCTTATAATTGTGGACCATATAGGAGCTTTTGTTGTATCTATATTCATTATCAGGGTTTCCTGGAAAATTCTAAAAGAGTGCTTTGGAGATCTAGTGGATTTGAGTGCCCCTAAGGAAGAACTGAAAAAGATAAGAGACATAACAACGAAAGTAAAAGGGGTTAAATCAATACATGCACTACGAACAAGAAGCCTTGGTCCGGGTCTGCATGTCGACCTTCATGTATTAGTAGATGGGAAAATTACAGTGAAAGAGGGTCACGATATCTCAGAGGAAGTAAAAAAAGAACTTATAGAAAAAGGCCCCGACATATTTGACGTAGTCGTTCATCTGGAACCTTATGAAGATTAGATTTCGGCTGCAAAATTTTCTTTTTCTGGATATACAGTGAATATTTTTCAATTAAAAAAACATAAATGATTCGAAACATTAACTCAATATAAAAAAAGTTAATCACCCATTTTTTAAAAATACAATCGAATTGATTTTTGTTTTCGATTCTTATATTTTTGAACTGGCGATATTTTGAAGTTATGTTATTTTAAACTATGAAAATCGTAATGGATAAAAATGTCCTATTGGGAAAAGAAACCTTTTCTTTAATCGGAGAAGTTACTTCTTTTACGGGCCGAGAAATAACCCCCAAGGCTGTTAAGGATGCCGACATTCTTGTTGTCCGTTCTGTTACAGAGGTGAATGAACAACTACTAAAGAATAGTAATGTTAAATTTGTAGGTTCTGCGACCGCGGGTATAGACCATGTGGACACCGGGTATTTAGAGAGTGAAGGTATAGGTTTTTCAAGCGCTCCGGGTAGTAATTCAAATTCTGTTGCTGAGTACGTAATGGCAGGTTTATTGCTGCTTGATAGAAAAGGGAAAATTTTTCTTGAAGAAATGAGTTTTGGAGTTGTCGGCGTCGGGAACGTTGGGAGTAAGGTCGTTAAAAAGGCGGAAGGTCTGGGAATCAAAGTTCTTCAAAATGATCCTCCCCTTTTTAGAGAAACGAAAGATAATGTTTTTCGGGAGCTGGACGAATTGATGGAATGTGACGTTATAACTTTGCATGTGCCCTTATCCCATTCCGGTGTGGATAGGACCTTGAATTTGTTTGACGAAAAAAGATTGCAGAAAATGAAAAAGGGAAGCGTTATTATAAATACTTCCAGGGGGAAAGTCGTGGGCGGGTCTGCTTTGAAAACCGCTTTGAAAAGCGGGTATTTATCCGGAGCTATATTAGACGTTTGGGCGGAAGAACCTGATATAGATAAGGAATTACTTGATTTAGTCGATATTGGAACTTCCCATATTGCGGGTTACTCTTATGACGGAAAAGTTAAGGGCACAAGAATGGTTTTCGATGCTATCTGTGATTTTTTTTCAATAGATAAGGAATGGAAAGTAGAGTTGCCTCCGCCTGAAGTTCCTTATATAGAAAAGACGTTTAATGAAACTGAACGCTTTGCTCAAATTATGGCTGATGTTATTTTCAGGGTATATGACATCAGGAAAGATGACAGAAGATTGAGAAAAGTGTTAAATCTGGAAGGAAAAGAAAAAAAAGATTTCTTTGACGGATTAAGGTCAAATTATTGGAAAAGAAGGGAGTTTTTTAACACCCGGTTAAAATTAAAGACAGAAAACGAAAATATAAAAAATAGTTTCAGGGCTTTAGGCTTTAATGTTTTAGATTGATTGGATTTTATTATGGAAAAAATTTCAGAAAAAGACCCGACTACCCCGCACAAAAAAGAAGAATCATCGTAAAAATAATTGTTGTAAACAGTAGAGTTTAAAGAATCCTTCTGGTTTTTATGCTTGGCTGATAACTTGACAATTTGAGTTCGATGTTTAGATTTTGTATAAATAATAATGTTAATAGTACAAGAAAAGGGGAGAATGAGAGAATTTAAATTTTTAGTTTGTCTAATTATAGTCTTTTTAATGTTTAGTTGTGTAGACCCGGATGCTACCGGTGCAAGACCCGACCGAAAAGGGGGAGCTTGTTTTGTTTGGGCAGTTGTGGAGAAACTTGAATAATTAACGCATCAGGATTATTGTATTTTAGTGTCGGACCCCAAAAAAGTACCTTGACAATTTCAATCATTTTTATTATTCCTATTATAATTGTATTTGAAATGTAAAAAAATAAAGGAGATAAAGAGGAATATAGTGGAACTGATAAACATAATAGCTTTTGTGAATTTTATAGAAGTTGTTCATTTTTCGAAAAATAATCTATGAACTTAATAAATAAATTCATCATCTGTATAATTTTATTTACTTCACAAATTGGTTTTAGCCATAATAAAATTCCTCACCTTCAAAAAAGGGGAAATACAACCCAATTGATAGTTGACAATAAACCATATTTAATATTAGGCGGAGAATTAGGGAATTCATCTTTCACCAGTTTAGAATATATGGAACCTATTTGGCCAAAACTAAAAGCAATGAATTTAAATACAGTTTTGGCGCCCATTTACTGGGAGCTGATTGAACCTGAAGAAGGTGTATTTGACTTTGAATTAGTTGACCAATTGATTAAAGAAACGCGTAGACATAATTTAAAACTAGTTTTTTTATGGTTTGGCTCCTGGAAAAATAGTATGTCTTGCTATGCTCCGTCCTGGGTAAAAAAAGACCAGGAAAGATTTCCAAGAATAAAAGACGATAATGGTAAAAGTCATGAGATATTAACTCCTTTTAGTGAAAATAATTTACAGGCAGATTTAAAGGCATTTAAAGCATTAATGAAACATATAAAAGAAATAGATGGTAAAGAAAACACCATAATAATGATGCAACCTGAAAATGAAATTGGGATGCTGCCAACCGCTCGGGACTATCATCCGTTGGCAAATAAAAAGTTTCAAGAAAACGTTCCGACAGAATTCACGGAGTATTTAAAAAAGAACAAGGAAAATTTAGTGCCTGAGTTTAATGAAAGATGGGCTAAAAATGGATATAAAGAATCGGGAACATGGGAAGAAATTTTTGGGAAAAGCCCGCATACCGATGAAATTTTCATGGCATGGTATTACTCTAAATTTACCAATACTATTGTAGAGACTGGTAAAGCCATCTATCCTTTACCAATGTTTGTTAATGCCGCACTAAATCGCCCTGGAAGGGAACCGGGTAAGGGATATCCAAGTGCCGGACCCCTTCCACATTTAATGGATGTGTGGAAGTCGGGCGGACCATCCATAGATTTCATGTCCCCGGATTTCTATTTTCCTAATATTAGACACTGGTGTGATCTGTATACACGCGGGGGCAATCCTTTATTCATCCCCGAACATCGCTTTGACAATACCGTTGCCGCTAAAGCTGCTTATACCATTGGACACTATGAAAGTATTGGTTTCGCACCATTTTCTATCGGATCAACAGGGGATCCTGAAAATGAACCCCTGGGCAAAATGTATAATTTAATAACTCAACTGACACCAATAATTGCGGTTCATCATGGTCAGAATAAAATTGAAGGCGTATTACTTGATAAAGAAAACCGGGAAACTATTTTAAACCTGGGAAATTATGAATTAACAGTACGACATAGTTATACCCTGGGCTATGAATCAGGAAGCTCGAATGATACCTGGGAAACAACGGGCGCTATCTTTATTCAAACCGGTGAAAACGAATTTTATCTGGCGGGTTCCGGAGTTGTAATTACATTTAAAAATATAAAGAATCCGGCTTTAAATGTCGGGATATTAAAAGCCGAGGAAGGAAGATTTGAAAACAAAAATTGGAAAGTAATCAGGCATTTAAACGGAGACCAAACACATCAAGGAAGGCATGTGCGTATTTTATTGGCAGATGGTTTTTTAATTCAAAGATTTGAACTGTATGCTTATGAATGATTTTCAATACAAGGATATTAGCATATTGATCACAAATTATTCAGATATGGCACGGTTTGGCTTTAGTTATCATTCGCTCAAAACCAGGAGATTCAGGTTCAATAACGGTTACTGCAAAATCACGAGGGTTAAAGGAAGCTCGAATAGTTTTTAAAAGTAAATAGTTGAAATAGTTTCGGAGGAATTATGAAAAAATATATTTTTTACCTGGCTTTTAGTTGGTTTCTCTTATTGAATAATATTTATGCGCAGAATGCAGCTATAATAAACCTGGATAGTACTCACCAGGTGATCAGGGGATTCGGTGCCGCAAACATCCTTCCATGGCGAGATACTATGACTACTGAGGAAATAAATACAGCTTTTGGTACCGAGGATGGTCAAATTGGATTCTCAATACTTCGTCTTCGGGTTCCATATGATACAAATGAATTCAAACTCAACGTTTCTAATGCCCAAGCGGCGCACACACTTGGTGTAACACTTATCGCATCGCCCTGGTCCCCCCCTCCGGAAATGAAAAGCAACAACAATATTGTAGGCGGTGAACTTAAGGAAGATTATTATGACGATTATGCTGAACATTTAGATTCATTTTCTACTTATATGACGGCAAACGATGCGCCAATATATGCCATATCCGTTCAAAATGAACCGGATATTAGCGTTACATATGAATCATGTGATTGGAATGCTTCACAAATGGTTACTTTTATGGAAGATAACGCTTCGTCAATCGGAACCAGAGTTATGGCTCCGGAATCATTTCAGTTCAGACGCGGAATGTCCGACCCGATACTAAATGATGCCACTGCTTGTGCAAATTTGGATATTGTTGCCGGGCATATATACGGAGGCGGACTTGCCTCTTATCCTCTTGCCGAGGAAAAAGGAAAAGAAATATGGATGACTGAATATTTGATAAATAGCGGCAGCCCACCAGCCGATCTTGATATTGACATAGGTTGGACTGGCGCTATGCAGACTGCCCAAAGTATCAACAATTGTATGAATGCAAATATGAGCGCGTATGTATGGTGGTACATAGTCAGGTATTATGGCCCTATTGCTGATGGGACTTATGCCAACAAAGGAGAAGTTACAAAAAAGGGTTACGTTATGTCGCATTTTGCAAGATTTATACGTCCGGGATATTTGAGAGTCCAATGCGATGATAACCCCCAGTTTGGTGTTTATGTTTCTGCTTACAGAGACAGTACATTATCAAAGGTTGTTATTGTCGCAATAAACACTGCTTCGTTTACAAAAAATCAGACATTTGTTTTTCAGAACGGTGATGTTGGCATAGTTACACCTTATGTTACTTCAGAAATGGAAGATTGTAGTGAGGGAAGCTCTATAGTCGTAACAGGCGACAGTCTTTTTAACGTCACCCTTGATGCGGAAAGCATAACGACTTTTGTGGGGGGTATTATTGTCATGGTCGATGAGGATCCGCCGTTATTCAAGCTGTATCAAAATTACCCGAATCCGTTCAATCGATCTACTCGAATTGATTTTGAAATTCCCGAAAAATCATTTGTTTCTCTCAAAGTTTACAATCTTCTCGGTCAAGAAGTAGCCGTACCTGCAGAAAAAGAGTTCTCTGCCGGCGTGCATTCCGTGACATTCGATGCTTCGCATTTAGCCGGTGGAATGTATTTATATAAAATTAAAGCAAAAGATATCGGCGTTGTCTTGACAAAGAAAATGATTTTAATTAGATAAATAGGAGGAGTCTATTATTGAATTATCGATATTAGTAGCACGAATAATTTCTGTTATTTATATTGCCAGCGGTATTTCCGTACTGATTGGACAACTCAATTTCGATAATATTGCTGCTGACTTTAGTAAATCCAAAGCTCTTACTTTTGTTTCCGGAGCTTTCGGTATAATTATTGGTATGGTCTTAGTCACATACCATAATAATTGGGTTAAAAACTGGACCGTACTGATTACGATTATCAGTTGGGCATTTCTTATTGGGGGACTAATCGTTGTTATCTTCCCAAAATCCCTTTCTTATTTGAGTAAGTACTACAAACATTCTCGTGCTTGGGGAATCTTTATGATATGCTTTGGCTTACTGTTTGGCTATTTTGGCTTTGTAAAATAAAAGGGAGTTAAAAAAGAAATAAAATCAAAATGGGTGAAGGGTGGTTACCTTGATCTCTCGATTCCTTGAACCCTTGATCCCTTTGTTGTATTGCCTATTTTTTAAAACAAAGTCGCCGACTACGGCGGCGTTTTTCTAAAGAAAAATCGAACCGGTTTT
>Ga0307432_1002046_pt1 | contig 11321 bp, 10 predicted proteins | sample SalMarWE160150MG_FD_202158 | JGI IMG/M metagenome (GOLD analysis project Ga0307432, IMG submission 202158) | Salt marsh sediment microbial communities from the Plum Island Ecosystem LTER, Massachusetts, United States - WE1603-150 | ecosystem: Environmental > Aquatic > Marine > Intertidal zone >...
TTTCGCTCTGAGGCTCTTTTGGGATACCGATAATCCTAAACCCCTTGGAAGCATGTTAGGGATGAGCCTCTCCCAAAGCCTGAAGGCCTTCGGCCTTGTGGATCACTCCGTGTGGATCGAAGCCCGTATTAAGAAAGGAGGAGAAGATGATGCGCAGCAAAAGCAATAGATGGAAGGGTCGAGACGGTCTCGAGACATCGAATATCGCCTATTGGACGATTCGGATAATGCACGATAATCCAATCCTGCCCCTGGTAAGAAATCCCTATAAGCTGCTCAGGGCAGCGGGATTGGAGCAAGGCCACAGGGTGCTCGAGGTGGGATGCGGGCCGGGATTTTTCACCATCCCCGCTGCAGAAATAGTGGGAGATGAAGGCCATGTGCATGCACTCGATATCCATCCGCGTGCCGTCGAGAGGGTGAAGAAAAAGATCGAGAAGAAGGCGCTCAAAAACGTTACAGCCCTCTGTGCCAACGCATCTGATACCGGGCTGGCGGGCGGAAGTGTTGACCTTGCCTTTATCTTCGGACTCCGTCATGTCGCGGGCGGCCTTGGAAACATGATCTCCGAGCTCCACCGGGTGTTAAAGCCCGGCGGAATCCTCTCCTTTGAGAAAACCAGAGGCTCGGAGGCGGCATTGATCGAAGAGGTCGAGCGAGGAGGATTTGCCTACACGGGTAAGAAAGGCCGAATCTTCTTATTCACCAAGGAAGGGGCATAAAACAATGACGAGGAAATCTATAAACTTCTGGATAGACATAGGTATCTTCATGGCATTTATCCTCGTCGTTTTCACCGGGATCGTGCTCCGTGAATTCCCCATTGATCTAAGCGGGTACACGGTTCTCGGGGTACCCCGGAAAGAGCTGGCGGACCTCCACTGGGTGCTGTCCCTTTCAATGGCTCTTTTTATCCTCACCCACCTCGTGCTCCACTGGGGGTGGGCCAAGGTGAGTTTTAGAAAGCACCTTCGCCTCGGCCCAAAGGCGCTGGCTGTTACCGCGATCGTGCTCATAGTAATCCCCATGATCGTGGCTCCCCTGTACCTCACCAAGGATCTGCCCAGCAGAAAGGCCATAAAGGCTGCCTTGTCAAAGACGGAACCCTCGCCGGAGATTGTGGCCTCGTTAGGGGAAGATTCCGGAAATCCAGAAAGCCTACAAAATCCACTAATAAACTATAGGTAACGATCAACATCGAACACACAGAAATAGGGGGACACCAATGAGCAGAATCACGAGAAGGGTCTTTCTCAAGGCATCGGCGTTACTCGGCGTAACGCTTGCCATAGGAAAATATATGAGTTCAAAGACATTGAGCTTTGCCGATCTCTTAAATCCAGCCCACGCTGCGCAAGGCAAAGCTAAAAGCGTGGTCCCCGTGGTAAGTGATGTGGACGGACACTCACAGTGCAAGATGAGGGTTAGCGTCCATGGGGGAAAGGTGACTGCCATCGCTGGCGATCCCACGGACCCTGAGAGCAAGGGCCAGCTCACCTTACGGTGCACGCACATGAAGGAGATCCTCTACGCGCCCGACCGGCTCACATACCCTATGAAGCGAGCCAGCGCACGGGGAGAAGGCAGGTGGAAGAGGATCTCCTGGGACGAGGCCCTAACGACCATCGCAAACAGGCTAAAGGAGATTAAGAAGCAATACGGACCCGAGGCGATCGACTTCCACCATGGCCACTACCACAGCGGCGATATCCTCGGCTCCTATCTGGCGAGGCTCGCGAACCTCATCGGCACCCCGAACATCACCAACCCAAGCCACGTGTGCCATCTTCCACGGGTGTTCCTGGAGTTCAACTATGACCTCGGAGCGGTGGTGCCGCCCGATGTGGCGCACACCAGATGCCTGATCATCTGGGGCGGAAATCCCGAGGCCACCAACAAGCCCCAGGAAATAGCGATCAAGGAGGCAAGAGCGAGGGGCATGAACCTGATCGTGATCGATCCCCGGATCACCTCTTACGCAAAGCAAGCCGATCTCCACGCCCAGCTAAGGCCAGGCACCGATGGGGCCCTGGCCTTGGGGCTATTGCACGTGATAATCAAAGAGGGTCTCTACGATAAGCAGTTCGTGGACAAGTGGACCACCGGGTTTGAGAAACTGGAGAAGCACATCGAGCAGTACTCCCCTGAGAAGGTGGAGAAGATCACCTGGGCCCCTGCGAAAACAATTAAAGAGATTGCCCGGATGTACGCCACCACCAAACCCGCGTGCATCAGCCCCAGGAATGCCCTCGACCAGCACACCAACTCCTCGGTGGCGATCCGCGCCATCGATATCCTGATGGCGATCACAGGGAACCTGGATGTGAAGGGTGGAAACATTATCATCATACCCATCTCGATGGGCCTGGAGGACATCAAGCTCTTCGACAAGCTCCCGCAGGAAGCGGCGAACAAGAAGCTCGGGGCCGATACATGCCTCTACTCCAAGATCTCAGAGGCCTGGCCCGCCGCGCACACGCCCTCTCTGTGGGATGCCATTATCCATGGCGAACCCTACCCCGTGAAGGCCATGGTGGTGATGGCTTCAAATCCAATGCTCACCTGTGCGAACACCAACGTCGTGGAGGAGGCCGTGAAAAAACTCGAGTTTCTCGCCGTGGCAGACCTCTTTTTGACCCCAACGGCCGAGCTCGCCGATATCGTGCTTCCGGCGTGCACCTTTCTCGAGAGAACCCGATTTGTGACTTACGACACCCACGCAGACCACTCATGGAATGTGCACTCCCGGATCGTGCTCAGCCCCAAGGCGGTGGAGCCCCTGGGGGAGTCATGGTCGGATTGGAAGATCATCTGCGAGCTGGGGCGTGCCATGGGCTACGGGGAGTACTTCCCGTGGAAGACCGAGGAGGAGGCCATCGATCATGTGCTCACGCCGCTCGGCATCACCTGCGAAGATCTGAGCGAGCATCCGGAAGGGATTATCATGCCCGTTCCTCCCTTTCTCTACACCAAGTTCAAAGGGGTCTTCGGCACCATCATGCGGAAGGTGCTCAAGATAGCCGCCTTCAGGGACTACCCCGAGATGTACAAGAAATACGAATCCAAGGGATTCATGACTCCCACAAAGAAGGTGGAGATATACTCGGAGCGGTTGGAGAAGCTCGGCTACGATCCCCTGCCCACCTACCGGGAGCCTGCCGAGAGCCCGGTATCACTGCCTGACCTTGCCAAAGAATACCCCTTGATACTGATCGCGGGCACCAAACTGGAGATGTACACCCATTCCGAGATGCGGAACATCCCCGGGCTTCAAAGGCTCTTTCCTGAGAACCTCCTGGAGATCAACCCCGAGACCGCTGCGAGGATCAATATCGCCGAGGGTGATATGGCAAGGATCTCCTCGCCGAGGGGAAGCATCCGGTGCAAGGCCCTTCTGACCGATCGCATCAATCCACGGGTGGTGCACCTCTATCATGGATTTAAGGAGAGCAACTGTAATGTCCTGACCGATCACAAGGCCTTTGATCCCCTTACGGGCTCAACGGGCTTGAAATCGCTGTTGTGTAGGGTCGAGAAGGCATAATATAATTTGCACCAAACGAACATATAAAAAAAGGAGGCAGTGGAATGGGATACGGAGGTGATTTTATCGGCCTGTTTGCGCTTTCAAGCGCAATCTGTTGTCATCTGATCTCAAAAACGCATTTTGGGGTCGACAAGAGTTGGATCGCCAACAAGTGGTTCTGGGCGGGATTGTTCGGAAACCTGCCCGCCCTAGTAGGCTTTCTAGGGCACCTGCTTCTTTTCCGAAAGGACCAAAGCTGAGCTGGTGCTGATTAGTCGATCAAGGTGGTGGTGGTTTGCAGAACGCTATACCGGGGATGCAGGCCACCTCCTCTTTTGAGCGCGTGAGCTACCTTATAAAAGAGGCTCGAAGGAACAGAAAATCAAGGTCGTTTATTTCACGATCATCTGCGTCTGGGAGGAGGGCCGGGAGGTCCATGTTTGGGTCCTTCCTTTCTATGTCTCTCGAGCCTCTCAATCAATTCATCGAATTTCTCTTGCTGATCAGGGCTCAAAACCTCTCTCATCTGAGAAAAGCCCGGCTCAATAATGTTTCCTACCTCAGAATGGGTTTTTCGGAAGTGCTCCTCTAATCTCTCCCCTACCTTGTCGATTATCGCTTTGCATTTTTCCCTCTGTTCTTCCGTCAAATCAAGCTTCTGAGAAAACCTTTTTAAAATGAAGTCCCTCATTTCCGAGGGATCTCCCTTGGGGCGGGGAAAGTGATGTTTCAGGTATAACCCTGTTCCCATTGAACCCGCCAAAACACCGAGGATAAACACGAGCGTTACACTGATAACCAGTTTCCATTTTTTCATGTTGCCACCTTATAATCCAAAGAGCTGTGTTAATGTTACCTTTTCTGTATCGTAGATAAGCGACGTGAACACCTCATATTCCGGGGTAAAATCCAGCTTGAATAAGAGGGCCGCGAATATGAGTATGAGTGCACAGGTAGCGGGAGTGAGCCGCCATACGAACTGCTCGAAAAACAAAAAAAAGTTCGCTCCGGATGGAATCGCCCCCAGGTCTCTGATGCGGCGCATCGCGTTCACCTGCCACTGTTCGCCCACCGCTGCGTGCTCCTTCTCGAAATAGGCTCCCCTGAGGATTCTTCTCAGTGCCTCATGCTTGTGCTGAAGTTTTTTCATCTGACCCTTCCTTTAAGTTGAAATTACCCTCTTAAAGAGTGTTTCAAGTTTCTTCCGGGACCGGAATGATCGAACCTTTACCTTCGCAACGCTCCACCCCAGAAGGCCCGCTGCCTCTTTCACAGAGAGCCCTTCAAGATACACTAACTCCAGAACCATCCTGTCTTGGGCAGACAATCTTTCCAGCGCCCAGTCCAGCATCTCCCTGGCTTCTTCTGTGTGACTCCTTTCATTGAACGATAGATCGGACTGATTGGACAGGGTTTTTTCGAGCCAGTCCCGGTGATTCTCGCTCAGGTCACTCATCGGGACCTCCCTGGATCGATACCGTTTTCTCCAGAAATCATAACAGGTCCTCACCGCAATAGAAGAAAGCCATTGGCCGAAACCGCCCTCCTCTTTAAAACCCGGCAAGGCCTGATACGCCTTCACGAACACCTCTTGAGCCGTCTCCTCAACCTCTTGGTAGGGTACATGTTTTTTGACAATCCTAAGCACATGGTCTTGATATTTTCTGAGCAGGTGCTCAAAGGGGTTCACATCCCCATCGATGATTCGACGAATAATCTCTGCATCGCTCGGGTTTCTTGGATGGTTCGGCATATTCAGGCGTCAGGAAAAACCCTTCTCCAATGTCTTTACACATCACAACGATCATGCTCATTTTATCCTGATACCACCGTGGATATCAACAGGGAAAAGAGCCCGGCTGACCATGCCGGTGCATCCTATTTTACGCACACGTGAGGCCGACCCGGAAATCCTTTGTATTGAGGGGTCACCTGTGTTCATTTGCGAACTCTGCTCTGTTATTGTATTAGTCGCCGCTTGTTTTAGAAAAGTTACAAAAAAGTGTCCTATCAATCTTTTCATGTAACCTTGACAGAGTCGTAAAAAGTCTTTTCACCTGTCATTGCGAGGAGCAGAGCGACGAAACAATCTCGTAAATTCAAGTACTTGCATTGGAGGAGATTGCTTCGCTTCGCTCGCAATGACACCGATGTTGACTTTTTACGAACTCATCAACCTTCTTCCAGGTTTAAACGACCTCACACAAGAGGGTACCCAAATCGGCATTTCAAATAACGGATTAAAAGATTGATCTTGAATCGCATGTGAGGCCTCTGACCGGTCTTGTATTTCGCGAATGTATTCAGGCTTTGATATGCCCTTTGGATAGGCAGTCTTTGCTTATTCCCGGTAATTTTTCTCGAGAGGTTATTCATTCTTGGCTGATTTGATAATGGCATTCATTTTTTTACTTGATATTCAATTTAAGAAGTGTTATTCATTTTATGAATATTTATTCACAGCCAACTCATCTCCTTAGAGAGGCAAAGATGCAAGCAGTAAAATTATCGAGGAAGGAGCGAGAACTGCAACGGCACCGCTGGGAGATTCTCAGGGTAGCCCTCAAGATGTTTTCAGAGAGCGGTTTTCATGGGGTAACGATGCAGGATATTGCGAGAGAATCGGAGTTTTCGGTGGGCATCCTTTATAAATTTTTCCAGAGCAAGGAGGATCTCTACGGGGCGCTTCTCCTAGAAAAGATTGATGAGATGGAAGATGCTCTCCGCGATACCTTAGAGGGCGGCAAGGAAGAGATCGAGAGCATCAGAAGCTTTCTCGAGGGTTTCATCAGACTTGTCAAGAAGAACGAGAATTTCTTTCGCCTCTACCTTGCCGAGATCAATAGGACCGGCCCTTCCGCACTCTCATCTATTGGCGTGGAATTGAAGGAGGGGCGTGAACGTGAGATCGCAAGGCTCGCCAGTGTATTCGAGAGAGGGATCAGGAATAAGGCCTTTCGAGACCTCGACCCCTTCCTGATGGCAGCGGCCTTGGACGGAATCATTGGTAGCCTGATCATTCAATATCTCGAGCAAGGAGATCGATATCCTCTCAATGCCGACACGATTATGGAGATATTCTTTGGGCCCATCTTGCTGGCTCAGCCTGACTGCCGAGATAAGCCACCAGACAACCCAGATGATGCTTCCTCCCGTGAATAAGCGTATCCCAGAGAGCAACTTCGATCGTTCATCTCCAAGAAAGGAGCGATTATGACGATGAAAAACACAACGATATCCCTTTGTGCCATTATGGGCATCGCAGCCCTTTTTGTTTTTACCGGGTGTGGGGAAAATGCTGAGTCAAAGGATCAGGCAGGCAAACCACAGGTGGCTATTGCCACCCAAAGCACCCCGGTCGATGTAGAGGAAGTCAGACAGGGCGCCATCTCCTCTGTGGTTACGGCCACGGGTACGATCACGGCCTATAGGGAAAGCAAGATCGGCCCGAAGATATCCGGAAGGTGCGAGAGGATCTATGCGGAAGAGGGGGATACGATAGAAAAGGGTCAAATGCTTGCACAATTGGACCGGTCATCCCTGATCATCGCCAGGAATCAGGCCCAGGCGGCATTGGTCACGGCAAAGGCGACATTGAACAAGGTCCTTGCCGGCACCCGCCGGGAACTCATCGAGCAGGCCGAGGCGGATTTCAGCATCGCAAAGGCCAACCTTGATTGGGCGCAAAAGGAATTCTCAAGGAATGAGGCCCTCTACCGTAGGCATGTGGTGTCGGAAAAGTCCCTTGACAGCATCAAGATGCAGCTCCAGGTAGCGGAAGCGCAATACAAAAAGGCAGAAGAGTACCTTCAGATGGCAAAACGGGGATCTACCCATGAGGATATCGAGGTTGCACGTGCCCAGGTCGCCCAGGCTGAAGTAGCACTGAATATGGCAGAGCAGAACCTTGAGGATTCCGTGATTGCGGCGCCCTTTCCGGGGGTGGTTTTGCAACGCTTCAAGAACGAGGGGGAATTTATCACCGCAATACCGGACACACCGATTCTCTATATCGCGGATATCCACAAGGTCAATATTGAGGTGGGCATCCCGGAAGGCAAGATACAAGACCTCTGCCTGGGACAGAGTGCGGAGATAAAGGTGGACGGGTATCCCGACGAGCTGTTTCAGGGCAAGGTGAGCCTTATACGGCCATTGATCGATTCGGCGACCAGGACCTTTACGGTGAAGCTCGAGGTCCCGAATCCTGACCACAGGCTCAAGCCCGGGATGTACGCACGGGTAAAAATCACCCTATTGGAAAAGAAAGGCGTCCCTATCATCTCCAGGGATACCATTCTTAACAAGGATGGCATGAGCTATGTCATGCTGGTAAATAACTCAAAGGCAAGGGAACAAGCGATAAAAACAGGCCTCGCTCAGGGCAACCGGGTGGAGGTGATCGAGGGGGTGAGCCCCGGAGACCTGGTGATCGTTTCAGGACACCAGGGCCTGAAATCCGGCATGCCCGTGAAGATCACGGGAGGAGGCAACTGATTATGCGGCTTCCTGAAATCGGCGTTCGTCGCCCGGTCGCCACCGCTATGTTCTTTATAGCCATTGTCATTGTGGGCCTGGTGTGCCTTACCCAGCTCGGTATCGACATGATGCCCGATATGGAGATCCCCACGGTAGGGGTTATCACCACCTACCAGGGGGCGGGGTCGCAGGAGGTGGAGTCTCGCATCACCGAGATTATTGAGGAACAGGTGAGCACCGTGCAGGGCCTTGATGAGATCCAATCCTCTTCTCAGGAGGGGATCTCGGTGGTAAGCGCCAAATTCGACTGGGGCTATAATCTGGACGAGGCAACCAACGACATACGGGATAAGGTGGATCTCGCAAAAGAGGCTCTTCCCGATGACGCCGATGATCCCATCCTCTTTAAGTTCGACCTCTCCATGATGCCGATCCTCGTCCTAGGGATCAGGGCTGATCAGAGCTACCCTCTCCTTTACAATCTTGCCGAAAAGAAGATCGCGGATCCCCTCAAGCAGATACCAGGGGTTGCCGCCGCCACCATCAGAGGCGGCCTGGAGCGAGAGATTCACGTGGATATCGATCTGGAAAAGCTCGATGCCTTTCACCTGGCTATCGATCAGGTAATAAACGTTCTCAGGGCTCAGAACCTGAGCCTCCCCGGGGGCCATATCAAGACAGGGAAAACGGACTATCTGGTGAGGACCCCAGAGGAATTCAGGAGCGTTGAGGAGATCACTCACGTGGTCGTGACACACAGTAACGGGGTTCCGGTCTTCCTAAAAGATATCGCCACCGTAGAGGACGGGTTCAAGGAGCTGACCCGCGATGTTACGGTGGGTCGCAAAAAAGGCCTGATTGTCATGGTGCAGAAGCAATCCGGGGCAAATATCGTGGCTGTGGCGGACCGGGTACGAAAGGAGCTTGAAGAGATAAAGAGGGGGCTCCCCCCTGACGTGGATATTGCAATCGCCATGGACTCTTCCGATTTTATTAAACGCTCCATCGCGAACCTCAGAAACGCGGTCCTCTATGGCGGCCTTTTTGTTATCCTGGCGATCCTCTTCTTCCTCAGGAACCTTCGGGGAAGCATTATCGTGGCAATCTCTATTCCCTCGTCCCTAATCGTCAGTTTCCTGTTCCTGTACCTCGCCGGCTACACCATCAACGTCATGTCCCTGACCAGCCTGGCCATAGCCGTCGGTATGGTGGTGGACGCTTCCATCGTGGTGCTCGAAAACATCTTCAGGCACGGTGAGAGGGGGGAACGGATGACACAGGCGTCCATGTTAGGGCCGTCTGAGGTGGAAACCGCGGTGAGCGCCTCCACGCTCACCAACATAGCGGTCTTTGTTCCGATAATCTTTGTGGGGGGCATTACCGGGATTATGTTCAAGCAGCTCGCCTATGTGGTGTGCCTGACCCTGCTGACCTCGCTTTTGACCGCCCTGCTTCTCGTACCCATGCTCAGCTCGCAGTTGCTCAAGGCGAAAAAGGATGGGGAGAAGCCCCAAAAAGCCGGTATCCTTGGGCGATTATCCCTGCTCAGCGAGGGATTTTTCAGGGGAATGGATGCCTGGTACAGCCGCCTTCTCGGATGGTCTTTGGGCCATAAAAAGATCGTGATACTGGTGGCGCTTACCCTGCTTACGGGCACCGCCGGGCTGGTTCCGATGATCGGAACGGAGTTTACCCCGCAGCAGGACCAGGGCCAATTTCAGGTCACCATAGAGATGCCGGAAGGAACCCGGATGGAGGAGACGGGCAGGATTTCTGAGGCAGTTGAAGAGATCATCTATCAACACGTGCCTGAACTGGAATCATCCTTCAGAAGCTGGGGGATCGGGGAAGAGGGGATCGCCACCCTTCTGGGCGGGAGCGAAGGCTCCAACATCGGCACCATGCGGTGCAGGATGGTGAGCATGGATGAACGGGAACGGAGCACCAAGGAAGTGGTCAATGCCCTGCGCCCGCTTATGAACTCTTTTCCGGGAGCGGACATACGCTTCAGCGTGGATGATCCTATCTCTGGCCTGATGTTCGGAGGTGGCAAACCATTTCAGATCGACGTGTACGGGTACGACCTCGAAATAGGAAGGGACCTTTCCCAACGGGTTGCGAGCGTCCTGAAATCGATTCCCGGCCTTACCGATGTCGAGATCAGCAGGAAGGAGGGAAAACCCGAGCTTCAGATCATTGTTGACCGGGAGAAGGCCTCCAGGCTCGGGTTAAACGTGAGCGCTGTCGCTCAAACAGCAAGGACCTACATTGCTGGAACAGTGGCCACCCAGTTCCGTGAAAAGGGAGATGAGCACGATATCCGCGTCAGATTGATGGAGAAGGATCGAGAACACATTGAAGACATTGCTAAGTCATTTGTCAGGACCTCATCCGGAAAGGCGGTTCCTTTATCCACTATTGCCGACATCAAACACGATATCGGTCCGGTGAAGATAGAGAGAAAGGGCCAGGAACGCATCATCTCGATCACCGCGGACCTCTACAAGAGGGACCTGGGGAGCGTCGTAAAGGAGGCACGGGAAAAACTGGCGGGGATCGAGTTCCCCGAGGGATTTTCCTATATCTTCAGCGGCGCCCGGGAGGAGCAGGAGAAATCCTTCAGGTTCCTCTTTGTGGCCCTGCTGCTCGGGGGAGTGCTGGTCTATATGGTCATGGCCGCCCAGTTTGAATCCCTCCGCGACCCCTTTATCATCTTCTTCTCCATCCCCTTTGGGATCATCGGGGTAATCTGGGCAATGGTTTTGACCGGCCAGCCCCTTTCGGTTATCTCGTTTATCGGCCTGATCATGCTGCTGGGCATCGTGGTTAACAACGCCATCGTGCTGATCGACTACATCAATATCCTGAGGAAGCGGAGGTTCAGCGTCCGGGATGCCGTTGTGCAGGGAGGGAAGAACAGGCTCCGTCCGGTGCTCATGACGGCCTTTACTACTATATTCGGGATGCTGCCCCTGGCGCTCTCCACCGGGGAGGGGTCTGAGATGTGGAACACCATGGGAACCACCGTCATAGGCGGTCTCCTGGTCTCCACCTTTATCACCCTCTTCTTCGTGCCGACCCTTTATGCGATCTTTGAGGAGCGGGTAAAAAACAGAAGGACTTAATCTTGACAAAGTCGTAAAAAGTCTTCTAATCGTCATGCCGGACTTGATCCGGCATCCAGAACCTATTGAATTTACTGGATTCCGGCTTCCGCCGGAATGACAGAAAAATGGAAAAAATGACTTTTTACGAAACCATCAACCTTGATGGTCTCGTAAAAAGTCTACATTAGTGTTATTGCGAGCGACCTGCC
>Ga0307432_1002047_pt1 | contig 11304 bp, 7 predicted proteins | sample SalMarWE160150MG_FD_202158 | JGI IMG/M metagenome (GOLD analysis project Ga0307432, IMG submission 202158) | Salt marsh sediment microbial communities from the Plum Island Ecosystem LTER, Massachusetts, United States - WE1603-150 | ecosystem: Environmental > Aquatic > Marine > Intertidal zone >...
TGTCATTGCGAGGCACCCCCCTCTCCTGTCATTGCGAGGCACCCCCCTCTCCTGTCATTGCGAGGCGCCCCGGTGCCGAAGCAATCTCATGCCCATAACTAAAAAGGGGGGGCAATTCGCTCCCTCTTTATCATCATACCGAACTAACATCATGTCCTGCGGCGTCTAACCAGGAGAACCGCAGCCACGATAACGGCTACACCAACGACGATGCCAACTATCCACCACACGCTTATACTACTTCCGACAACGACCTCTACTTCAGAGCCGCCGGTTATGTTTTCCGAGTAAGGCCCTTCAGCGGCAACCCAATACTCCAGAAGGCCCACGAAGGTATAAACTCCCAGCTCGGCATCGTCAGGCACAGTCACTTTATATAACGCAGTAAATGAAATATCTTTGTCAAATCCGACCTCAGGCTCGCCAAACCAGGCAATCTCCGCCTTATTATCGTTAGCTGTAAACGCATCAGCATTCGGAGTACTCCATACGTCATCAACGATGGCGTTCCAGCCATCGGGGGCGATGTCGGTGAGACCGATGGCATTGAATTTATCGACAGGGGCGGTGAAGTGCACGGTGACATCAAATGTCTCACCTTTGTGCACTGCCTCCGGCAAAGTCCTGCTGGGATTGGCCTCCTGCGCCCAGGCTATCGCCACAGGCATGAGGGCAACTGCCAGCAATGCCACTATAGCGGTAAACAGTATATGTAATCTCATTTTCCTCCCTCGCAAGATGTACTCAGTCATATAAATTTAGTAATGCAAATCTATAATTAAATAGGGGCGATTCCGAAAACATCCGCAAAAGTGTCCACACTCAGCTTCCATCTCCTTGAAGTAGTAACAGAAGATAGCATAGGCACCCTGTCGATGTAGCCACTGCGATCAAGGTCTGCGTTAGCATTCCACTTCTCTCATCCAATATTCACTTCCTTTGTTAAAAACCTCCATACGCGGCTCCACCGGCATTCCAGTTATCGTACAGCAGCCCTCTGTCTGCAGCAGTAATCCCTCCATCGCGGTTGAGGTCACACAAATGACCATCCTGGGTTATATTCCCGCTGTTCCAACCATCGTAAAGCAGTCCCCTATCTGCAGCATTAGTTATATCGTTATCATTGCAATCACCTTCACGAATGGGGTCAAAGGTAACCTGAGTGAGATTACCGGCGGTTAGCACTACTCCAGCCTCCAGCTCGCTCAAGCAGGTGCAATTCTTAATCCCGACATCGAACGTACCAGTGGGAAGGTCAGCGACAGTGAAAACTCCATACTCATCGGTGGTGGCATTCCTTGTCCACGATGCGTTGGTAGCATTAGGGGGAACACCAGGCGCGAAGCCTTTCACCACAAATGTCTCATTCCATCTGGCATCGGGAGGGGTTCCCCTTCCTGTAAAAGTGACCTGCCCCTTCAGGGTGCCAAAATCTGTGATATGCAAGGTAACGGGAACTATCCGGGGAGAATTGTTCGCGTCAAGAGACCGGATGGTTATATTAGCGGCATAATCCCCGGGCCCGGAAGGAAAACACGATGTGTTCACCGACAGTGCGATAAAGCTAGGCACATCGGTGCAGCTGCCGTTTTCGGGGGTTGTGTTGGGAAGCCAGTCAGTACCGTTATAGTCAGCATCATCGGTTACATTCCAGTTAATCGTGCAGGGTGTTGAGCTCCACACCCCGAAAGTCTCGTTTTCCAGATTTTGCCCTTCAACAGTGTACAAGGAAATGCTTTGGTTAGAGCAAATGGCCGGCGGAACAACCGTTACATTAGAATCACCTGGTATGGGATTCTCAAAAATATGGCTTGAGTTTCCAATATAATATCCCAGATGGCTTTCATTGCCCTCATCAAAGGTATAATTCCCAGAGGCGCCGCAGGGAACGGTAACTTTATACAGCGCAGTGAAGTTGGTGCCATTAGCATATTTCGCCGGGTACCAGGCGATCTCAATCAAATTGCCGGTAACCTCAGCTGTCGTCGCTGTCGGCGTGCACCACGTTTCATCAACGGTCACATTCCAACCAGCGGGAGCAAAATCAGTAACGTCGATAGTAGTGAAGTCGTCCGCAGGGGCGGTGAAGTTCACAGTGACATTGAACGTCCCTCCCTTCTCCACCGTGTCAGGCAAATCCCTGACTGGATTGGCTGATGGGTACGCCAGAGCAATGCCAGCAGGGAAAACAACGATTGCCGCCGCTGCCAACAAAATAACCGCTCTGAATAATCTCATTTCCCTACTTCCCTAATTATAACACCTAGCCCCCTTCCAATGGAAGGGGGCTAGTGGAATCAACTGACTACCTCACGTTAGCAGTTGCATCCGCAGGGGAATTGCCAGGAGTGGATCGACTCCATAGCTTTCCAGGAATGAAGCTGCCACTCAGGATGCGGTACTGCGAGATCATCAATCGGTACAAATAGCCAGTGATTGATACTCTCCATAGCGTAGGACATCGAGGCCGCCATGCAAACAAGTCCGTAGTCAGCTTCGAAGTCCATGCGGTATCCATCGGCTAACTTCTCCGGCGTTGACCAGTCTATGTAGTCCGGGTGTGAGAAATTCCTAGGCGTGGACATATTACTTGAATCTATAGTGTAGTAGCAGTATTTTGAAGCTACCTGATAGTAATATCCCGTGTCATCCGCGCAATTCTCATACCACGTAGTAGGGTCTTCGCTGAAGGTTCCGCCTTCAACACTCGCGTGTTCGGATGCTGGTATTGTACTTATCGGTACTAGACTGCTGGAATCCGAGTCCTCAGGATTCGCATCCAAAGGTTCCTCGTATAGCACAACCGTCACAGTGTCCAGCAGGTTCGCGTTAACATCGCGAGTCTCTCCAACTACACAGCCAGGAACTGTTACTACCTTCTCACGTTCCTCGCATATGATAGTTTCGAATGGTCCAGTAGCACCAAACCAGTACTCAACCCAGGCTGGGAAAAGGTTGACGGGACTACCCTCGCACGGAGGGCATGGGTTAGAAGTACAATTGGGCCAGAAATTAGACCCCGCGGTAGCAGTCGCCGGAATGGTTACCTTATACATGGCGCTGAAGGTCTGGGGTGGGTCATAAGGTCCAGCCCAGGAATACTCCGCCTTGTTGTAGTTACTCTTGTTGTAGCTTGCTACAGGGTCGCACCAGGTATTATTAGTCTGAACCAACCAACCAGCCGGAGCAAAGTCGGTCACACCGATACTGTTGAAGTCAGCCACCGGTGCACTGAAGTTCACGTAGACGTCGAATGTGTCTCCAGGATATTCGGCGTCAGGCAACAGAGCATCGGGAGGCAGGTCTCTGACAACATCCTCCAGGGTGGTCGCCGGCGTAACCACAAAGTCAACGGTAACAATCTCGTCCTGTATGCTTCCGCAGCAGGCACTGATAGTGAAGTTACCGGAATGCGTGCCAACAGCCAGTCCTGACGAATTAGCGGTCACGGTCAGCAGTTCACTGGCACCTATACCAAGCTCGCCGTGTGTCTTGTCAAAGCTAAGCCAGCTAGGTCCGACTGCTGGCGGAGCTGCCGCAGCAGGAGACTGGGCTATCAACTGCCTGACATCCACCGGAGGAGCATTAAACGTGCCACCATCCCATTGGAACACAAAGTTCCTTGCAGCGTCCGACCAGAATTGCTGCATGAATACTTGCCCACCCATGTTCGGGGTGGCATGGGTTATTTCGTAGACGCCAGTCGTGGTATTCAAACCAGTCACCATAGCCTGGGCCGCAGTGGTCTTCCCTCCTGGGTGCACTGCGTCAACTACCGTCACGTTGTAATACCAGTTCTTACCCAGATAGTAAGGCCAGCCGTGGCAGCTATCGTAGTCCCAGGTCACAAGTGCCTGCGAGGGTATAGCACCGCCCATGTATGCCGTCAGGTTCGCGAGCTGCTGGACGTAATCCAGCGTACATTTGTCAATCACTACATCCGCGAAGTGCAGGCAACAAGGGAGGTAGGCCCCAGGCCCATATACGTCGGTGGCGTCTATGGTACGCTGAGGATCCGCATCAGGCCAGTCAGCCTGAGCGTAATAATAGTCAGCATCCTCACCCACCACAGTCATGGTCAAGTTTGTGTTATTCACAGGGCAGGGAGTCATGTTGCTGTAGTACGGATTTGGATAAGGGACGAACGCAGGAGGCGGACTTGGATTTGGTACGGTATCATAGGTATTCCAGTAGGTCCAGGTGTCACCTACCGACCAATCTGGCGGTGAGCCTAGTGCCCAGCACACAGTGTGTCCACCATCGTTCGCTATTGTAACCGTGTCACTGTCCTCGTAGCCTTCGTTCGACCACCTGGCCGTCAGGTCAAGGTGGTTAGGGTCGACATCCAGGTCGCATGGAAGCTCAACGAAGTTGGCAACTACGGTCTTGTGGTCGTCCATGGTCACAGTAGTTGATCTTGCACTTGCACTGGCAACATCTCCAGTCCAGGAGTCAAACTCCCAGCCGGCTGCTGAGTCCACCGCTTCCACAGGCACTACTTGATCCCAGTTCCAGGTGCTGTTGTCGGGATAGGGACCTGCAAGCACCCCATCTACATTTACGTCTCCCTTACCAGCAGGGTTTACATCCACCGTCAGTACAGGAGAACCAATCATCACCGTTCCGTCGACAAATGAGGACCACTTCTGAACCTCAGTCGCTCCTAACAAAATCTTGGTCGTGTGGAACGTATCAACGTCGGTAAAGTTCAGATAGGTAGTCGCACTCCCCGGAATAGCCGCAGCCGTAAAGTGTATGGTAGCAAACACGAAAGTCGCGTTGAGCTTTGGGCTCATAGGCGCTGGACTATAACCAACGTACAATATGCCCTCGGTATTGTTATAACCCGGATTGGCCAAACCATACACCCCTGGCCAAGGATAAAAGCTCGGGGGCTGGCTATTGGGCGCAGGCAGGGTAGCCGGCGTATCTATACCGGTCACATTGAGGTATGCAGGGTCATACGTTACATACGCCTCCCATCCGTCCGAGCTCAGGTTACTCAACTGGACGGCTGCGATTTCCACCGTGAAACTTGAACCGGGTGTCACCTTTGTCACAGCATCATTCTGTATTTCAAAGGCCCACTCATTCACTGCACCTAAAACCGTTGGCATTGCAGGCACCAGCATCAGGCCAAAAATCACAGCCACACTTACAATTAAACTGATAAATTTACTTTTCAACTATTTTACCTCCTTTCTCACTTTCTCAAACTCGATACTTACTCATTCCAAAATTCCTGTTCAATAAACCACCTCCTTTATTAAAAACCTCCATACGCGACTCCACCGGTATTCCATTGGTCGTACAGCAGCCCTCTGTCTGCAGCAGTAATCCCTCCATCACGGTTGAGGTCACACAAATGACCACTCTGGTATATATTCGCGCTGTTCCAACCGTCGTAAAGCAGTCCCCTATCTCCAGCAGTTGCCATATCGTTATCATCGCAATCGCCTTGACGAATGAGGTCAAAGGTAACCTGAGTGAGATTACCGGCGGTTAACACTACTCCAGTCTCCAGCTCGCTCAAGCAGGTGCAATTCTTAATGCCGATATCGTACGTACCAGCGTCAAGGCCAGTGACAGTGAAAACTCCATAATTAGTGGTGGTGGCATTCGCTGTCCAGTTCGCGTTGAGAGTACCAGGCGCGAAGCCTTTCACCTCAAATGACTGTTCCCACGTGTCAGCAGGAGCGGCGCCCAGGGCAGTGCTAAGGTCAACCTGCCCTTTCAGGGTAGTACCCCCCGCCGAAACGGTGAAGTTGCCATGCCCGGACTTGTAAGGTGCATTACCGTTTCCATCTGTATAGTTAAAGCACGAAGTCACATTGACATCTCTTACGCCAGGAGTGGCGCCAGCGTCAATGGTGATGTTCGCCGTTATCGTATTGTCTATCGGGTTGTTAGTGTTTATGGTGTAGCTGTTGACCGTTATGTTAGGGCCAAAGTCCACCGAACCACTATTGGGAACAGCCAATCCCGAATTTGGACCCGCTGCCCTGAGGAAGTATTTCCCCGTGATGGTGACCAGCTTGTTGGTCTCTCCCGGAGCGCCACTGCTCGGGGTGACATTGTCCACCTTGGGGTGAGGATATAAGCCAAACGATTCGTCAACTGAGGTCTGCAGCGAATCAGTTGCCGACGACTCGATTCCGATATGGGCATTGGCAAAGGTCTCCATTCCAGAGTACCAGTCAGTGGACTGAAGGTGACTCCCGAACGGACCCCAGGTATATCCAGTCTGGTTAAAAAAGTCCCCGAAAATCAATTCCTGGTACGGCAGGGCAAGAACCAGGTAATAATATGCGTGACCATACGAGCTGCCATCGTCTCCCGTTTGCGCATAGGTATCGTTTATGTGCAGCTTGCAGGCCATCGACCCTTGAATGTGAGCCCAGCCGCCGGGAAGTGTCAGATACAGAGCACCGTTCCTGGTGATGTCCATCGTGCCGTTTATACCCAAGGGACCCCCGGTTACATTCTTCGTCGGGTCCTTCCCCCAGCAGATTTCCTCAAACCCGGTCGCAAAGTCTTTTGGAGTGCCCTCAGGACCATCATTGGTGAAGTTCACCAAGTCCACCCCCGCGTGAATATCGTCTGTCAGTTCCTGCATAACACCACCAAAAACGGTAACATTGCCCCGGTAGTAGACCTCGTTGGGGGCATAGTCTCTCAGGTGCAAACTCCAGGTATAATTTTTATCGGTCTTTACAACCTCAAAGTCTCCAATTACCTTATGACCGGCGGACGCGCCACTCTCCTCCGTGCTCACCATGAACCCCTTCCCCTCGCCGTTGGTCATAGTGTCATCGCAGTCAAGGTCAGCAACGAACACAAAGGTGAGGTTTTCTCCTATGTGCCCTCTCCCCGCCATCCAGCCGAAATCGGTGGCACCAGGATAATACAGGCCGCCGGGACCGGAATATGTCATATTAAATCTAAAAGTGTTCCACATCAGCGATACGGGTCCGTCCATGCCGGCTACAGTTCCCGAGCCGGTGGTATAGTTGCGGAATCCGCAACCGGGGAGTGTGACAGGCCCAGGAGTTAAGAACACGTATGGGCGGGTGTATTGCTCCAGAGTCAAGCCCGCTATAGTTCCATAACCTGCTTCAACACCCGCAGAACCGGGCGTGAAGACGTGCCACTCGCCACTAGCGTCTTCAGTGACATTGAAACTTGCTTCGACCTCCTGGACTACCGCCTCACCCTGAGCAGACACATTTTGCGGAGGGGCCAGTATCGCTACAGGAGCAAGAAGAATTAGAAGTGCGAAAACAACAAGAATAGAAAAGGTCTTACCTAGTTTGACCACAGGTCACCTCCCATATTTATTATTTTAGTACCTTTACGTGTCAGTACTAGCCTATTAGTACTGGTACTTTAGTTACATACTACCACCACGCCGTAACCTTGTCAACTTTCATTTAGTTACCATTAGTTACATTTAGCTACAAAAATTTCAATTTTTCTCGATAAAAACGCCCCTTTTGTCAATCCCCCTCTATTGTCATTGCGACCCCTTTTCTATTGTCATTGCGACCGCTTTTTCTACTATTGTCATTGCGAGCGCAGCGCGGCAATCTCGGTGGGGCATGGGATTGCTTCGTCGCTACTGCTCCTCGCAATGACAGAGGGGGGTGTCATTGCGAGCCCCTTTTTTGTCATTGCGAGCCCCTTTTTTTGTCATTGCCAGCCCTTCTTTACCTGTCATTGCGGTGAGCCGAAGCCCCGAGCGCAGCGAAGGGGGCAGCGTGGCAATCTCGGTGGGGCATGGGATTGCTTCGTCGCTACTGCTCCTCGCAATGACAGAGGGGGGTGTCATTGCCAGCTGCTTTGCCTCCGGATTTTGTAGTTGCCTGATTCATCAGGCACAATTGCCCAATAAATTGGGCAACTACATTTTTAAACCGCTCCTCGCAATGACCTCTTTTGTCATTGCGAGGAAGTCCGTCAGGCGACGGACGACGAAGCAATCTCGTACAATATAACCATGAACAAACAATACTACGTTTATATCATGACCAATAGGACAGATACCGTGCTTTATATCGGCGTCACCAGCGATTTGAAAAGAAGGGTCTATGAGCACAAAGAAAAACTGGCTAAGGGATTCACCAACAAATACAACATCACCAAGCTTGTGTACTACGAGGCTTGTGAGGAAGTACAAAGCGCCATTTTGAGGGAGAAGCAGCTCAAGGCTGGCTCGAGGCAACGGAAGATTCAATTAGTTAACAGTATGAACAAAGAATGGCGAGACCTGTATGAGGAGTTGTGAGATTGCCGCGCTTCGCTCGCAATGACAAGAGAAAAAGGAGCCGCAACCCCAAAAGGAAAGGGCGGCTACAAAGCCGCCCTTTATACTACATAACAGCTTAATTTATTCCGGTCTCGCCGTGCCCCTCAGTATGAATATCACGGCTACGATGAGCGCTATAACCACCACCACGATGGCTATTATGCCGCCGGTGCTCAGTCCACCATCACTAACCCAGCCGCCACCCCCCACCTCAAACTGTCCGCTCTGCCCCGCCAGGGAAACGTCATAAACGCCTGCCTGCGATTTGGTTACCGTAAATATCACATTCTTGCTTGCCCCCGCGGCAACAGACATAGTCTGGCTATCCTCAACCACTTCATTGATATACAGAACGGCATTATAGCTGCCAGTCTCCCCGCCGGTGTTGGCAACATTGATCGAGATTGTCACCTCCTCGCCAGGCTGAACCTGCTGCGGCGATATGCTAAGTGCAGAGGCGGAGAGATTCGCCGGCCCCCCTGGAATAGGTACCGTTGGCGACTCTATATGCAAGCTAACCGGGACCTGCACTTCACCAGACCCGGTAATGGTGATTGTTGCGCTGTAATCCCCGGCTTCCATGCCGGTGACATCAACTGACACCGTTACGTCCTCACACACACCTTCAGCAAGGCTGCCGCTCGTGGGAGTTTCAGTAAGCCAGGCAGTGTTATCAGTCAGCGACCAGTCCAGTGTGTCAACTCCCGAGTTGCACAGCTCAAGTGTCTGGGCTGGAGGATTCTCTCCTCCCTCAATAGCATTGAAGGTGAGACTGTCCGGACTCATGGTGAGAGTCGGCGGCTCCCCAACTCTCACCATGCCGTTGACAAACTTGGTCCAATTGTGAACCTCCATCGCTACTAACAAAATCTTGGTCGTGTGGAACATATCAACGTCGGTAAAGTTCAGATAGGTAGTCCCCTCAACAGCCTTAGCATCAAAGTGTATGGTAGCAAGCCAGAAAGTCTCGTTAAGCTTTGGGCTCATAGGCGCTGGACTATAACCAACGTACAATATGCCCTCAGTATTGTTATAACCCGGATTGGCCATATCATATATCCCCGGAACAGGATACCAGTCGGGGGCCCCGTTATTGGGCGAAGGCAACTTGCTCGACGTATCTATACCGGTCACATTGAGGTATGTAGGGTCATACCTTAGATACGCCTCCCACCCATCCGAGTTACCGGTACTCAACTGGACGGCTGTGATGTTCACCGTGAAACTTGTACCGACTGGCACCTTTGTCACAGTCTCATCCTGGATTTCAAAGGCCCACTCATTCACCGCACCTAAAACCGTTGGCACCGCCGCGGGCACCAATAGCAGCCCTAAACACACCGCAGCGACAATCGAAACTGACAGGAATCTCCAGAGTTTAGCCATCTTTACCTCCGTGATAAACGTTTATTTCATTACTATATCACCACACTAATTTTGTGAATAGGCTAAAAACGCAAAAGGCAAAAGCGGTTAGCTAATGGCTGAAAGCTGATAGCTACTAAGTTGGGGATTACTTCGGCACCAGAGTGCCTCGCAATGACGGATGGGGGTGTCATTGCGAGCCCCTTTTTTGTCATTGCGGTGAGCCGAAGCCCCGAGCGCAGCGAAGGGGGAAGCGCGGCAATCCTTGTTGCGAACGAAGTGAAGCAATCTCACCAGATTGCTTCGGCACCAGAGTGCCGCGCAATGACAGAGGGGGTGTCATTGCGAGCCCCTTTTTTTGTCATTGCGAGCGAAGCGCGGCAATCTCGGTGGGGCATGGGATTGCTTCGGCACGTTGTACCTCGCAATGACGGATGGGGGTGTCATTGCGACCGCTTTTTCTACTATTGTCATTGTGAGCCGAAGGCGTGGCAATCCTTGTTGCGAGCGTAGCGAAGCAATCTCGCAAAACGCAAAAAATCAAAGGGCAAAAATGAAAAAGCGGTCGGCAATCAGCGGTTAGCTAATGACTGAAGGCTACTAAACTGAGCCCAGGATTTCCCTGAGCGAAGAGGCAAGCGTGCCATTCCCGGTACCAAGCCTAAACTCTCCACCACCATCAACATTATACTGCCAGGTTTACTCCCACCAATAGCCACTCCCTTCCCTCAAAAGTGTCCATATGCATCACCCTGTTCCTCGTAATTGTACGAGAACATAGAGTAGTCACCCATGTCGATGTAACCATTGCGGTCAAGGTCTGCGTTAGCATTCCACTTATCATCACCAGGTAACGTCTCGTAGGCATAACTGAAATCAGAGTAATCTGCCATGTCAATATAATCGTCGCTGTGAACATCTCCCTCACGAATCGTGAAATTAACCACAGTGGTATTACCAGCAGTCAACACCTTCCCACTCTCCAGCTCACTCACGCAGGTAGCATTCTTAATCCCGATGTCGTAGGTGTCAGGGGCAAGACCGGTGATGTTGAACACCCCGGTATTGTTAGTGGTGGCATTTCCTGTCCAGAGCACATTGCTGAGATTGCCAGCCTCGAATAACTTCACCATAAACGGCTCTGCTTTATCACCTACCCTTGCTGGCGGAAAGCTAACATGCCCCTCCAGGGTGGCAGCGGTAAGAATCAATGGCAGATAATCTTTGTTCGAACCCCCGCTGATATTGTAAGGAGTATCCCAAAAGCCAGTGGAATCCTTCTCTGTAGCATTTGGATATTTTGTGGTGTAATCCGACCAGTAATTTCCGCCAATATATGGCCCCCCGACGATGTTCGGTCCGGTACTATTCGTGGTGTTCCAGGTATTCGCTCCGTTATCCCAGGCATTAGTAGGCGTGTTATCGAAATAGTTGTTGTAGATGGTGTTGTTGCTGCTCGAAGAAACCAGGCGGATGCCGTTAAAGTCGTTGTCGCAGACCGTGTTGCTGGTGATGGTGTTGTTGCTGCTCGAAGAACCGAGGTAGATGCCATAGTGGTTTGAGTTTGCGGTGTTATTCTCAAGCGTGTTGTTGCTCGAATCAGACAGAAAGATGCCACTACCGCTGGCGATGCC
>Ga0307432_1002049_pt1 | contig 11302 bp, 8 predicted proteins | sample SalMarWE160150MG_FD_202158 | JGI IMG/M metagenome (GOLD analysis project Ga0307432, IMG submission 202158) | Salt marsh sediment microbial communities from the Plum Island Ecosystem LTER, Massachusetts, United States - WE1603-150 | ecosystem: Environmental > Aquatic > Marine > Intertidal zone >...
TTTTATCGATTTTTTAGAACACGCTTATTATAACCTTCTTCTGCCATGAGCGTAATTACTGAGAACTGAGATTGATTTAGTTTATATTTTTAATTTGTTTTGATGCTACCTAAACCAGCTGGAAAGGAAGGTTTGACTATTTATCAGGAATGTGAGCGGTCCACCCAGTAAGAATAATCCCAGGTTGAAAATTAGGATAATAATGCATAAGAACCTTATTGGTGTACGCTTGATCGATTGGGAGAATAATACATAGATACCGCCAATTACCGGAAAAAGGTAGCGACCCTGCACAGCAACCTGGCGAAAGCCATAGATAAGTTCAGAATTGTAATTCTGGAGAAATACTACAAGCCCATAAAAGGCTGCGATCCCAAGTAAATGAATATCTTCAAATGAAAATGAACGCCAAAAAAACAGGTTCAGCAAAAGAAGAATGATGACCAAACAAAACAAAATCTGGTAGTATTTGATCAGATGATATGGGAAATAAGCCTGATGTCCGCTTAAACCAAAACTGCGCAGCAAAATATGATACATCCAGTCCACAAAGATATATCGAAATGGCGAAGGATAATCTGAGGACAGGGTTTCCTGGATGGTCAATTTTGTGTCAAGCGCCAGGTCATCATAACGCTGCTCGTATTTGCTGATCTCACACTGGGATTCCAGAAGGATTTCCCTACAAGGAGGGGTCAGGGACTGATAGCGGATCAGATTAACACCGTAGACTGAAAAATTCACAATTAATAATATTGCCAACACCGCAGAGAGGATGATCGTTTTTATTATATCGACTTTGAGTGGCAGCAATACCTTGTAGTTCATGATGAAGAAAGCAAGCCAGGAGACTGTTAACGCGAGTGCCAGGGGGAGGATGGTGTATTTCACCAAACAGGCAAGCGCAATGCTTATCATCCAGGCGAAACTGTTTATTAAGAAATTTTTACGCTTGAATGATCGCACAAGGAAATACAGGCTGGCCATGCTCAAAAAGTTTGCCAGGTTGTCATAGTGGATGCCCCCAGAGATAAAAACAAACATGAGTGTATTGGTTAGCAGAAACACAGGCAGCAGCTGCCACCATTGATGCTTGATGACCTCTTTGGATAACAGAAAACAAAAATAAACTGTACCCAAAGAATAGAGCACGCTGACCAGGCGCAATCCGATCAATAAATTTAAGTCAGAAAGCCCGGGATTAACGAATTTGATTAGGTTAATGATCCTGCCGTTTATCCAATAATATAAAAATGGGTTCTGTTCGATATACCAACCCCAGGAATAAGTCTCATAAGTGTCCGGCGGAATGCCCAGGGTGGTTGAGTAGTGCTTTGAGAATGTAAAATGCGCAGGTTCGTCGGGAATGATCTTTTCTTTAAGGTTTAAGGCCAAGAAACCACTGTAAGAGAGGAAGATCACAATCAAGACTAAGATTGTTAGGATTGGCCCACGCTTATTAAGAAATGTCTTGACCTTATTGGTTTTGATCATTTATAGAGTGTATTATTCATGTGCACTTTTACCTAATTATTAAGACAGCAAATCGAGGATGCATTGATTATAAAAGTCAGTCACGGAAATATATTAATCTACTATTTTTATTATTCTCAACCTAATCCCAATTAGGAATAAGAGCAATCCAACAGCTACGCCGGTTATTTGTTTCCATCCAAAGGCAGTTAGATCACCACCAATGCCAATGAGATCGGCTATTAGAGATATGATGAATAAGATTATCCCAGCAATAATCAGTATTATGCTTATGCTTTTTTTTGACATAGAACCTCTTCCTTTAACCAATGGCCTTTTTCAACGAAAATTATAGCATTAATATATCGATTTATATTTCTGTGTTAATCTGACTTACCCAGTAACGTTCTTTCATATACCAATCAACGAGACGAGCAACTCCCTCTTCCAGGTTTATTTTAGGCGTCCAGTTCAGTAACTTATTTGCCAAAGTGACATCTGCCTGGTTTGTATGGACATCAGCGGGGTGGAAGGGATGGTGAGTGATTATTGCTTTTTTACCAAGGCGATCTTCCAGTAACTTAATCAGGTTATTTATTGTGACGACTTCATGCCCGCCGAGGTTGATGATTTTGTACCCTAGAGGTTTGAGCGCCAGAATAGTCCCTCGAGCAATGTCATCAAGGTAGGTAAAACCCCGTGATTGCTCTCCATCCCCATTGACGATAACGGGCTTTCCTTCGGCTATCCATTGACAGAACCGGAACATCGCCATGTCTGGTCTGCCGGCGGGACCATATACAGTGAAATATCTTAGAACAGTAATGTCTATATCATAGAGGTGATGGTAGGCGTGGGCAAGCACTTCAGCGCTTTTCTTGCTGGCTGCATAAGGTTGCAATGGATAATTTGTGTTATCTGTCTCTTTAAAAGGGGGTTCAGATTCCTCAGCGTAAAGGCTGGAGCTAGATGCTAGAATGAATTTTGGGATGCCATTGCGCCGGCATAACTCCAGAAGGTTTAAGGTTCCGGTCATATTGGTTTCTAGATACACCCATGGATCAGTCAGGCTGGTACGCACACCAGCACGTGCAGCTAAGTTGATTACTCCCTCAACATTGTTGGGGATAAACTCAGTCAGCATATTGATATTTTCTTTTTTGGAGATATCCAGCTTAGCGAAGTGGAAGTTAGGTGATTTCTGAAGTCGGTCTAACCGATAATTTTTTAGTCGAACGTCATAGGCTTCATTAAGATTGTCCACGCCAAAGACAGTATACCCGTCCTCCAAAAGCAGGTCTGCGACGCGGTAGCCGATAAACCCGGCTGCGCCTGTGAGTAAATAATTCGCCATCAATACATCCCTCCTTCAGAATCAACTTCATTACGATGAAAATGTTGCTTAGGCGCTTTGCCAATGGCATAAACATTAAATCCAATTTTATAAAGCGCCTCATGATCGAGAATATTTCTACCATCGAAGATAAAAGCTGGATGCGCCATTGATTTATAAACCTTTTCATAATCCAGATTGGTAAAGAGATCCCATTCAGTCAGGATGGCGATGGCATGCGCGCCCTCAGCAGCTTTGTAAGGCTCAAGTTCATAGTGGACTTGATCTGCCTTGTCACCTAAATCCTGCCGAGCGTTTTCTAATGCGTAAGGATCACATAAGACAATATCAGCATGTTCTTCTAATAATTCACGGCATACAACCAGCGCTGGGCTCTCCCGTGTGTCACTGGTGTTAGCTTTGAAGGCTGCGCCAAACAAGGCAATCCGCTTGCCGCTCAGGGAGTTGAACATCGCATGCACCATATTGGCTACAAAGCGAGTTTCCTGATATTCATTCATTTTAAGGACTTGTTCCCAATAGGCAGCCACTTCGGGTAAGCCCTGTTGCTGAGCGATATAAACCAGATTGAGGATATCTTTTTTGAAGCAAGAACCCCCAAAACCAACACTTGCTCTTAGAAATTTCGAACCAATTCTATGGTCTTTTCCGATGGCATAAGCAACTTCTTCAACATCGGCTTCAGTTTTCTCACAGAGCGCTGAGATAGCGTTAATGGATGATATCCGTTGCGCCAAGAAGGCGTTGGCTACCAGCTTAGATAACTCACTGGACCATAAATTTGTGGTGATGATCCGCTCTTTGGGCACCCAATTGGCATATATATCTACAATTGCTTGCACCGCTTTCTTCCCACTAGGGGTTTTATGGCCACCAATGAGTACACGATCCGGATTTTCTAAATTCTCAATGGCGCTGCCCTCAGCCAGGAATTCGGGATTTGATATAACATCAAAATGAAATCCATTGTTGTTAGTGTTTAGAATGTTTTCCATCGCTTCAGCGGTTCGGACGGGGAGGGTGCTTTTTTCTACAATGATTTTAGAATGATTGGAATGCTGTAATATCTCCCGAGCAGTCTTTTCCCAGTATTGCAAATCGGCAGCCCGACCCGCGCCCAACCCGAAGGTCTTGGTGGGGGTGTTGACGCTGACAAAAATGATATCAGCCCAATCGATTTGTTCAGCAATTTTCTCCGAGGTAAAAAAGAACAAATTCCTGCCCCGAGATTCCAACACAACCTCTTTTAACCCAGGCTCGTAGATGGGCAGATTATCTGAATTCCAGGCAGCAATGCGTTTTTCATTGATGTCAAACAAGCGCACTTCATGTTGAGGGCAGTGTTTTGCGATCACAGCCATGGTGGGTCCGCCAACATAACCAGCGCCGATGCATAAAAGTTTTGTCAATGTAGTGACCTCCTCAATAATGAATACAAGTCTTAATAACAGACGAGGTGCTGGTTTCGATTACCAGGTACAACAATGATTTTTAACAATACCATAAGCTGGATAAAATATAAGCATTTTCACTGTGTTTTAAAAAATCCTTATTCCAAAGAAGTAACACGAAGTGCCCCCTTGGGGAGGCTGCACCAAACAAGGAAATCCGCTTACCGCTCAGGGAGTTGAACATCGCATGCACCATATTGCCCACAAAGCGGGTTTCCTGATATTCATTCATTATAAGGACTTGTTCCCAATAGGCAGCCAGTTCGGGTTCATTAAAGTGATTGTCTAAGCAGGCTGATCTAAATTCAACCAGGGTTTTTCAATGCGGGGGGGAAAGGCAAGGGAGAAATTTGGGATTGTCAGAGACAGATTTAAATTATAGGTCGGGTCGTTGGCAATCATTTCAGGCCATTGATTAACCAGGTAATCTGCTTCGGACTTAACACGGTTGATCTTTTCGAGCGTGTCCTCATAAGAACGTGTTGCGGACTCGTGATGATAGAGCTCCGCGTGGGGGGTCCACAGATTTCTGTATCCCGCTTTGATCAGCCGCAGGCACAGATCGATATCATTGTAGGCGACCGCGAGCTGCTGCTGATTAAAGCCCTTGATTTCAAAGAATTTGATTTTTTCAATAGCCATGCAGGCTGCGGTCACGGCTGAAAAATTCTGGACAAGGCGCACCCTGCCGCGCTGACCGATCGTCCTGCGCGGGCTGCCGTAGAAAATATGTCCCGCAATCCCTTTCATGCCCAAAATAACCCCCGCATGCTGAATGGTGTCGTTGGGATAGTACAGCATGGCGCCAACAGCGCCGATCTCGGGCCGAAGGGCATGACTGACCATCTCGTCCAGCCAGTCAGGGGAGATGACTTCGATATCGTTGTTCAGGAAGATGAGCACCTTGCCGCTGGCGTGATCCGCAGCAAAATTATTGATTGCAGAATAGTTGAAGGGGTGCGGATATCTTATGATGGTAATTTGTTCATTTTGCGCTATCTCATCAAAATAATCCAAAGCCTCCGGTTGATCGGATTGGTTATCAACAATCAGGATTTCAACATTTGGGTACGTGGTTTTTCCCTGGATGCTTGCCAGGCATTTCTTTAGCAATTGGACTTTGTTCCTCACGGGTATGATGATGCTCGCCAAAGGTTTGGGGTCTTGGATCCGGTGCTTGACTTTCCAGAAGCCGTCATGAGTTTGTGTGATATCCACAGGGCGTTTGGTTCTCGTAAAGTGGGTGCGCAGCGTTGACAATTGCGCGTCCTTCGCATAGTCCTTATATTTTGAGGATAGGGCTGTTGAGCCAATAACGGCTCGCCAGTGATAAAGAATAAAGGGGATATGACGGATGGCTGATGCCGGGATTTGTTCGGTCATGCGCATGGCGAGGTCCCAATCCTGGGCGCCTTCATAACCTTCACGAAAACCGCCCAATTTTCTGACTTTTTCCCTTCTGTAAACGCCAAAATGGGTGATCAGGTTATGCCCATAAAATAAATCAGGATTCCAATCAGGTTTGAAATAGGGATCATAGCGCACACCAAATTCGTCGATCAGGTCTTCATCGCTGTAAATGATTTCTGCGTCTGGAAAGCGGTTTATTTCGCAGGCAACCATGTAAAGAGCGTGTTCTCTGAGGACATCATCATGATCAAGCAGACCAATAAATTCCCCGGAAGCCATTGAGAGGGCGGTGTTGGATGCAGCTGAAATATGGCCGTTTATATTTCGAAAGGTGACCTTAAACCTGGAATCTTTTTTCTCGTATTCGGTTAGAATATTGCGGATGTAAGGCTCGGTAGATGCGTCATCGGCAATGCAGCATTCCCAATGGGGATAGATTTGTGCCTGGACTGAATCGAGGGCTTCCCGTAGGAATGGTTCAGGCGGGTTAAAGACCGGGATAATGATCGATATCAGCGGCTTTTGTTTGAAGGTTTCAATGTGGGCGAGCATCAATGACCGGTCACCGGCGGTGAGGGTATCGTACTGCTCGATCCAGCTGTAATAGGTAAAGGGATCTTTGGATAGTGATCGATTGGGCGGGCGGTCCTCTGCCTTCCCAAATTGGATATAGTGCACCAAGGGGTTGATCCTGCCCATGCGGATGTCTTTATTCTCTCTCAGGTAATACGCTGTATCGAAATCGGGGGAGGGATTTTTACCCTCCTTCCAACCGGTTTTGATGTAGTGCAGGAGGGGGCTAATGTTTTGGTCATTAACATCAGGATAGGTCTGCAGATAGTAGTCCTCATCGAATAGACCGCTCTTGCGGATGAGAATAAATTCTTTGAGATTTTTATATTTTTTGTAAAGATTAATTTTCATAGCGGTGAAAATGATAGTACTTTTTTATCGAATGGATTGTAAGCGCTTATTTATATTTCTTTATTATATCTGAAAGATAAAAAGTGTTAGGATCTCACACAATCTTGGAATATTAGATTTTGAAGATACTTGGAAAAGGGTTTAATGAATGTTTTCTATTAAATTTCTGTAAACGCAAGCATGATAAAAAATTGCTTTGCTTGATAGCATCCAATATTGATGCTAGATTAGATGCCAGTTCAGCCTTAAGGTGGCGTGAATTAAGGTTACACAATCCAAAATAAGAACAAGAAAATTCCTCAGGATTTTTGTGTAAACCAACGAATAGATTCAGGATCCTATTTTTTTCATCAAATAGAGGGTTCTTTTAGAGTTTGCGACAAGCTTCTTTTCAACGATGGTGAAGTAATTCTTAAATGCCACTTCAAACCCATTAATTGTGTAATTTGGGAATATATCTTCACGAGATGAAAGCAAAAGCTCAACTTGCGAATCGATTTTAGGTACAAATTCGATAATTAGAAATTCACAAAGATCAGAAAAGAAGGCTGCAATTGAATTTAATGGCACATTATTACCTATAGCCAGGTGATGCACAAGGGCTAACGCCAATGCTAAATCAACTGGACCACGGTTGATTAAGGAATTTCTTTCACTGTGATGCCAGCCTAATGATGGTGAAGGATTCGTAAGGTCCATGACCAGGGGTAAAATATTTTCTTCTTGATTTCCTTTCATATGCCGATAATTTTTTTCCACAGCTCCATGGTCAATGTCAAAGGCAATTGTTTTTATCCCTCTTTCGCCTGCAATTCGACTGAACTCACCTGTGTTTGCGCCCAGGTCCCAAACAGAATTTGGATTAGCTACAGAAAGGAAAGAATGAATAATATCCTTTTTTGCCTCAAATGATTCTGAAGAATAATTTGTGATTTGATAATAATTATTCCATTCTGTGTCGAATTTTTTCACTTTCAACTTTTTGACAGTTGAAATCAAACTTTCAATCAAACCCAAAATTGCTTGTTTGTTAACTTTTGCATCGGCGATCGGTCCTTTTAAGGCTTTATCAGCAAAGCGTTGCTGGCTTTTTGCATGTAAATGAATATGTGTTAATATGCCAAAATTTAAGCGGGTTTTAAGGGGTAAAAGTTTACTGGCTAAATCGAGTGGTATGCCATCAATATTGGTGCGAAGCAACTGATTCAGTTTGATATCCTGATAAACCATCAATGATAATGGCGCAAGGAAATGCTGGCAGAATTGACGATATGCAATCCAAGGTGTGCCTTCTTGGTATATTTCAAATGAAAGTGTATCGATGAAAACCGCTTTTCCCTCCTTGAATTGAACATTGTAAGCGCTGGCATCTTTAAGTGTCATATCATAGTCTAGGGCTCTCCTGGCTATCGCAAGGGTTAAAATAGATGCTTCTTTTAGCTGCGAAAAGCACCACTCATAGGGATAAGAGATGAAATCAACAATTTTCGGTTTTATTATTTTATATTTTATATCAGGAATTGGCGCGGCATCCAAATCAACTTCCTCATGGGAAATCATTGCGCCTGCTTTTGATAACCTTTCATAAAGACCTGATTCGATTAGGCGATCGTAATTTTCTTGATATTTCTGATTGATTTGACGGTAGAGGATGCCATCCTTCGTAAACAAAAAGCCGCTTGGATCTCTGAAAGATCCGGTAATATTATGGTACATATTATCCTTAATTTAATTGCGTTTAATTTCAAACCAATTATCACCGATGGATAGATCTGCTAATTTCAATTCCATCGCCTAAAACTCATCTTCCTCATCCTCAATTTCTGTAGGATCGGAATATTCTTCCCCTTTTTCTTTACCGCCGAAAAGCTTTTTTATTTTTTTCCAGTAAATTCTTATTGCTACTCCGATACCTAAAAGCCCAGCTAGAAGTAGCTGAATTAATAAACTACCGGTTCCGGGGTCAAGATAGGCAGTTTGCTTAAAAAACACGTGTATTAATTGAAATTTCGTTTGCATATTTGCTCCTGTTCTATAAAGATATAAATCTATACTTATTACCTGATAGGGACTCAAAATTCGTTTGAAAAATTGTATTTTCGACTAATTATTTTTTAGTAAAAATATTAATCCAAAATAGAGTATTTTTTTAATTTGCCTTATTATAATCTAAGCAGGGCATTTCCCCGCATCTTGCTGCGAGATTGTCCAACAAAGTCTGTCCCAAAGGGTGAAATCCTGTAATGCCCCGAAGCTTGTTGCGGGGATAAGGATTTCAAAGATTTTGTATTTACTTTCCCTAAAATTTATACAATCATTTTTCTCTATGGATTGATTTTACATGATTCAAATAAAAATTCACCGTTATTTTTTCCTCCATGAATGATGCAATTTTCAATGTAAGCTCCACTAACAGTATGAAAATCCTCAGTTCTTGAGGAAATTTTTAGATCTAGAAATTTAGGTTCATCGTAAATATAAGATAATACAATAGGGAATAAATCTTGAATAACTGTTATATCATCATAATTATGATACTGATCATCGGGCCATCTAATTGCTAAAAATGTTCCAAAGCGATCCTGTAAATCTTGACGAGTAATTTCCGAAATATCATAAAAATTATTAGTATCATGGCAATTCTTTGTAAGATATGGGCCGTGATCACCTGCGATAATTACAATCGCGTTAGGATCGTTTTGACTTATTGTTAATAAGTCCTTTTTCATTTCAATATTTGCGTAAAATAAATTTCTCTCGAATATTTCGATTTCATCTACGCGACAAACTCCCGAATTTTGGCTGTGGCCAGGCAATCGTGAATGCATATATACAAAAACAGGAAAATCTGACATTTCACTTAAAATTCTTTGTTTTGATTCTACAAAATCTTCATAGGGTACTTTGTCAAATCCTATATCGAATCTAAATTCTCCCTCAAGTATAGCGAATATTAAAAGATTGTAAGCTTCTGATTTAATTTTAGGAATTGAGAAATCATAGTTTGACCCCACATTAATGAACATGTAATCATAAGGGAAAAGGCCAAAAGTTTTGTAACCAATTTTTTTAAAAACTCGATGTACAACTCCATCTCCGGATATACCTCTACGAATATCTCCGTAATAATCTCTTGAGGCATTAAGAACTCGGCTCATTGTTGATATTGTACCCGCACCAATAGAATATGTATTAGGGTAAATTAAAAAACCTTCCTCTTCCAAGAATTTTTCTTGAGATCTGTTGTCTATCCCATATGACAGCATAGTTTCATTATTTACATATGCATCATATACCAGTAAATAAATACTTGGAGTGATTCTTGGTTTTTTCTTATTAATAATTGATAGTATTTTTTCTTCAGAAGTTTGAATAATAGGCTTTTCTATCGATAAATCTTGATTAATTATAAATAGGTTATTGGTTACAAAGTATGCTATCACAAAAAAGAATAAATACTTCTCGCTTTCTATCCTCATTAACCCCAAGCAAATGGTAAAAACAAAAATCAAAATAAGTAATTGAATTAAGTAATTTCCATAATTAGACCAAGATAACAAATTACTTAGGGTGGGCATAAAAAATATAGTAAATACAAATGCAGTGCCTAGACTCATCGTAATATCTGGAATAGATATGAATCTCACTAAGTATGGTAGCACAAGTATGTATATACTAGAAAATGCTAAAGAGATTAGTATGATGGTAAGAGAATCGTTTAGCGATAAAATATTTCTATTACTTAGTATGTACCTCATTATTGGTGTAAAAGGAATTAATATTAGAATAAGTTTTCTGATATTAATTTTTTCTTTTGTTATCACGAACTTGTCGTCATTGTTTTTATTGGATATCCAAAATATAAAGAAAAGTATCGAAATAATTATGAAACAGATTACTGAATATTTCCATAAAAAGCTTATAAAATAAAAATTTACACCTTTAGGAAGATTAAGGATCGTAGTATAAATATAAATGAATGAGCCACAATAAATAGCAAATAATCCAATAGGAAATAATAAGTTCTTAACGAATTTGGGTATATTGATTTTTCTAATTATCTTTTTATCGGCTAGGTTTTCTATTCCCATGATCTTCTTTCCTGATCGTAAATTTTTGATAATTTCCTAATTCAATATCCTTTATTAATTTTTTGAAAACAACCTTGCTACTTAAAAATTCATGAACACGAGAACAGCCACTACTGGCTATTTTCTTTTGTTCGTTTTCGTGGTTTAAATACCAGGATACTTTTTTATTTAACTCATCTTTTGATGAGATTTCTACAAAGTCAATTCCAGGCCTCAAATACTCATTCGGAGGTAACCGTTCACTAATTACAAAAGCGCCACAAGCTAATAACATTTGTAACCTTGGTTCCCAAGATATTTCATCTTCAGCATGTATATTAAGGCAAATTTTTGAAGAACTAATATACTTCACTAATTCTTTACCCCATATACCATGTGCAATATGTAAAAAATTAAAATAATGCTTCAATGAACCAAAAAATAATTCTCGATGTGATGTGCTTCTTCCTATGAAGAATATATCCCATTTTTTATCCATGTCAAATGGCTTGTAAATCTCTGTTGACACTGGGAAAACAAATTCGCCTGAAAGATTGAGTCCGTTGTTTTTCATATAATCAAGTGATAAGGGATCATAATGAAAAACATAATCAAATGAT
>Ga0307432_1002055_pt1 | contig 11285 bp, 17 predicted proteins | sample SalMarWE160150MG_FD_202158 | JGI IMG/M metagenome (GOLD analysis project Ga0307432, IMG submission 202158) | Salt marsh sediment microbial communities from the Plum Island Ecosystem LTER, Massachusetts, United States - WE1603-150 | ecosystem: Environmental > Aquatic > Marine > Intertidal zone >...
TCCAGGCGGGTGGCCGCCTCCATCAGGCCCGGAATTTCAAATGGTGTTTTGGCCGCGAAGTCGGCAATCCAGGCAAAATACTCTTTCGCCTTTTCCGCTGATTTGAGCACGGTTTCCAGAATGGTTTTATATCTCTCTGTTGACATGCCCACATCGAGAAAACTTTCGCCCAGATTTTTCAGGCCCCAACCCGCAAAAGCGGCAATAGCAATGGTTTTCAAAGACGTAAGCTGCCTGGCCAATCCTTTGACGGCGCCGCCCACGGTCTTTGTAACCAGACTCGCGGTTCTTTTCAGCGCTGCCGTGGCCAGGTTTTTGGCCGTGATGATAATTTCAACCTTGTTATCGCTCACATCCTGTCCCTACAATTCTTTTTGGTGCACATGGCGCACGCATTAGCATTTCGACACGCTTTGACCGCCGCCCCATGCCCTTTGCCCTCCGCCCCTTGCCCCAGCTCGTATACCTCCAATGTTTGAATTTTCCGCAGCATGGGCGCGTCCGCTTTGATGTCCAGCATCCGGGCCACGGCCAGCACTCCCGCATAATCCAGCCCCAGGCGCTGGCCAAATCCGCTCCAGCGCCACTGGGTAACGCAAGCCGAGAACAGGTCCAGCGCGTCGCGGTTTTCCTCCATCACTTCTTCCGGGTCTTGCCCGGCGCTGATTTTCCGCCAGGCCCGGACGAGTTTTTTTCCGACCGCTCATCGCCATAAGTCAGCTCGATGATGCGCCCGAACACGGCCAGAGCCTCCGGGTTGGGCAGATCATCCGCCGCATCCCCCATGACCGTGGCCACGATGCGGTCGACAACTTCTTCGGCAGCGTCCGGGTCCATCCTGTCCATTTTGGCCAGGGAGATTTTTTCCTTGCGCAATGCCTTGAGCTCTCCCCGGGTCAGGGACCGCAGGCCGTATTTTTCATCCAGGCTGATTTCCACTTTTACACTTGCATTTTCTTCCATTCTAAGCCCTTTCATTCAACATTCGATGTTAAACGTTTTTACCCCGTGAAACCTCTTTTCCGTTTAACCGGGGCGATGTTCGATGTTCATTTTTTTTACGTAAACACGATGGATAACTCATCATCCCCGCTGTCCCGATTGAGCTGGCAATCGATCCCCAGGCTCCGGATGCCGTCCCGCTCGGCCTCGTCGATCTTGGTGTACTGCACCTTGGGCGCGGTGATGGTGCAGATGTTCCCGGCAGTACTGCCCACAACCGTGGACAGAGCGCCCTCGCTTCCGGATCGTAATTTCCCGTAAAAATCATAGGTGGCCACCAGTACTTTTTCGGGATCGAAAGTCATGACCGGCGCCCGGCTGGAAATGATCGTTGATTTATATCCGCTGTCCCGGTTGGCGTCGGGGCGCAATGCCACGGCGTTGGCCATGTCGATCTCCAATGAAGAAAGCAGGGCCGCATAAGAATCGATGGTGAACTGAGCCGCCAGAAACGCCGGGGGCTTGGTGGAATCATAGGACACCCCGGACAGCAGTGCGCCGTCAACCACACTAAAATCCGCTCCCGTGAACGCAAAGCTGAGCATGCCCGGCTCCCCGTTTTTCAAAGTCACCTTGACCGTACCCCGGGCGCCCCAGATCTTGTGGATCATGCCGTCCTCGTACAGGGCCACCGTATAGGAGCCGATGGACGAGGATGCCGGCGTATAGGTTACGGACACACCCGTCTCAACATCTTCAGCAAATCCGCAGCCCATGAGTGCCTTGCCCCATTCCGGGGCCGTGCCCGCCGTCCCGGACCCTTTGAGTTCTATGTCGAACTCGATGGTCGCGGATCTGGCGCCCGGCACCGAAGAAAACGGTGACAATGACGAGCTGCGCATGGGCCGCTGGAACATGGGCGTATCCGGCGTGAATTTTCCGTTGGCGTGCAATATCGCGTCAGCAGCAGCCAAGGTTTCGGCGGTGCCCTCTTCGCTTTCCAATTTGATCGCCAACTGGGTTTTTGCTTCTAACATAATGAAACTCCCTTTGGTTTATAGTTGATTCAGTTTACCTCTTGTTTGTCCGGTTTATTTTCATTCGATGTTCGATGTTGAACGTTCGATGTTGGACGTTCATCTTTTTTATCGATCACCGTAGTAACTCCTTCCCGACTCTCATCCTTGATTTTCTGCGAATTATCGGCCATTGTGCCCTCCTTTAGTTTTCAGGTTTCAGTATTTCCTGACACCTGACACCTGACACCCGTCCTACGTTGCAGAGTAAAGCAGCGACTGCCCGGTCTCATACTCCGCCGAATATACGGAAATCCCGCCCCCGAACCATACGGCCGCTTGCCGGATCAGCTTGAACGGAAAAATCTCCAGAGAAAGCTGCTTCGCATACAGCACATCCCGGACGGCATCGAGCATGGCGTAAGTTCCGGGATTGCCGGTACCGCCGCGCCGGGCCTCTTCCTCTTTTCGCAAATTCTTGTCGCACACGAAAATATAATACGTCATCTTCTCGGTTTTCCGCGATCCGTGTTCCGTGTACGTTGACCCGCCGTAGACCACATATATGGCGGGAAACAGGGCCACCAGGCGCTTGATATCCTCTTCTTCCAGCTCTCCCTGGTAGGATTTTACAGTGCGCACGCCCAGGGACGCCTTGAGCACGTCAACCGCCGTGATGACGGCGTCTTCGATCTGTTCGACGGTATAGCTGGCCATCTGGTTTCTCGCTTTCTAGTAATTATCCAGGCTGCCCGCAGAGCTGTCCGATTCCCTGCCGATGGAAAAAATGCGGTCGCTTTTGCTTCGGGTGGTTTCCACACCGGCATCCGATGACGGGTCCGGGGAATCGCTTCCCAGGGACAGTTTGCCTTTGGCGATTTCCCCCAGCAGTTTCCGGTCCGTATCGCAGCGCTCTTTTCGTGTTTCCGGAATCGTGAGATGCGGCCGCCGTCCGTACAGGTTGCAGATGGCCAGATCCACGCTCATTCGGCGAACCATACCGGGCGTAGATGCCAGGGGCAGACTGTATCGAAGAGACAAAAACGAATCGATCTCGTCGTCCGCATCTTCGATAGCGCGATCCACATTGCCGGTATCCACCGCGCCGACACCGTCGTCATCGGTCAGCTCGATCAGGATCTCTTCGGGAATCTGTTTCTCTATGTCACTCAGTTCGCAATAGGGCATTATTTCTTATCCTTGGGCTTGCCCGCCGATTGTTCGGAGGACTTTTTCTCCTGAACCGGCCTGACGCTCTTTCCAAGCAATTTCGCTTGTTCTTCGGTCAACTCGATTTCAACACCCGGAGCGTAAATTTTGGCTTTTTTATCGCCTTTTTCCCCATGCTTAATATGGGTTCCCTGCACAATGTATCTCGGCATTTTTTCTCCTTTCAGATTTAAGGTTTCATCGGTGCGGTTTGAGTTTTTATGCCACGGCATCCTCGATGAAATATCCCAGGTCGCTGGCAATGACATGCTCGTCCGAATTCCAGGCCACCTTGAAGTAATGGGCACCTTTAATCCCGCGTTTTTTGTCGAAGTCCCGCTGGGTCTGACGCAGCATTTCGCAAATCGTTAAGCCGAATGTAATAGATTTGATTCCTGGATTTCTCATAACATGGAGCGCCGCGCAATGTTTCCCCCAAAGCCGGGTATACGTCGCCGTCTGACCCTCTTTGGAGGTAATATACCGGCCCCGGCCCACCAGAATCCGTTCAACTTCCATCAAAGACGCAACTTCCGACTTGGTAGCCAATCCGCCCGGAGATCCCTGGTACCGGGTAGCGCCCTTGACCGCGTCCAGAACTTCCGGAAGGGCTCTGTATTTCATCCAGGCTTCGGCCCCGAACACCAAGGTGTTGGCCCGAAGAAAGCAGGTCTCCACGGCTGTGAGAACATCCTGGACCGGGTCGTCCGCATTGCCGCCCCACTGGCCAGTGCCCGAAAGTTGAGTCTTGTTGCCCACCGGATACGTCGCCGCACTGAACACAATGTCCACAACCCTTTTTTCCTGGGCGACATCCATGAGCAAGTTTACGAAATCGTTGGTATCGACTTCCGGAGAGAGCGGATTGTCCGCATTGTCGATGGTCTCCTGGGGCAGCCAGTCTCCCAGGGCATGATCTTTAACCGAATAATTGTCTTCAGCGGTTCCCCAGTCCACTTCATTGGGAAGCGCTTTGGGGCCTATGGAATCATCCACCAGTTTGAAGCTGTCTTCTTTGTTGTATTTAATGATGATATCCGAACGCTTTCCCACTTTCACAGTGGGCATTACTTCCGTCCAGATCATTTCCTCATTCCGGTATTTTATCGACAGATTCGACAATACCGCATCTACGTGCAGATCGGTTGGTTCAGGCATGATATTTTCCTCCTCTTGGGCTTTTCGCCCGGGTTAATTTATTCGCTCATGACATATTCCAGGAAAAATATGATTTTTCCGGCGGTCAGATCATGTGTGGCGATAGTTAAGGTGAGCGTCCGTGCTGCCGTCAATTTTACCATTGTAGCAGCCGTACCAACCGGGACCAACTCGAACTGGCCAGACAGGGTATCGGCATCCACTGCGGACAGCAGATCGTTACCGGTATTGGCCTTCAGGGCTATGGTGCCATCGTTGCTCTCACTTTCGCATGCCGTGATGACATCGCCGAATCCCCTGACGACAATGGCATTGTCCGGCAGGTCAACTTCCAGGCTGATATCGCCCACTGCGCCGCCGTGTTCGTCGAAATCATAAGTGGCCCGGGCCAACCCCTTAAATGTTATTCCATCGACTCCGGCCGGAGAATTAAGCACTCCCTGTGCCAGCAAGACCGGTATGATGTCGTCGGCCACGCCCGATGCGCAGGCAAACCCGATAATATTTTGACCCAATATGGCGGCAACGCCTTTGGCGTTGGCGTCCGATGTGATTGGGCCTCCCCTGGTCACCGTACCGCCCAGTTTCAACCGGCTGATACCGGACATCATCACCCGAACCGGATCGTCCGCAGTGTCCGTGATATGCTGAAATATTGCCAGCAGGTTGTCGGTAGCACCCGTGGCGACGCTCATGGTGTCATCATCCGCCCCGAACTTGGCAATGGTAAATGCCGTGGCAATCGCCGCCGTACATTTGACTTTTTTCTCGATTCCCGATGTTTGACCTATCATGATTTCTCCTCCTTAATGAGCTGATAATTTTTATCAGCGGTTTTTAAAAAGATCCGGATGTTTTCCCGACACCGCGATAACAGCGTCTTTGTAGGATACTTCTTTGTTTTTCTCCTGAAAATCCGCGATCAATTGATCGCGTTTTTCCGCATCGCTCCCGTCGCCGACATCGAGATCACGTTTGGCGATCTCTTTAAACGTAATGAGCTTAGGAATCTGGTTTTCGAAAAAGTCCTTGAGCCAGTCATAATGGCTCGATTTTTTCTTTTCCTCTCCGAACTCGATAACATCGCTGCCGGCCGCCAGGAATTCCATGATTTGAGGAAGCCCAGATTTAACCCAGGCGGGCGCGATCTTGCCTTTCTTAACCATATCCTCGCACCAGGTCGAGATATCTTGATTATGGGCCTCACGCTGCGCCTGCTTGGTTTTTTCGGCGAACTCGGCGATTACTTTTTCCCGTTCCGCATCCGCCGCTTCTTTTTTGGCCTTTTCGATGTCCGCCTCTGTAAATGAGGAAACTTTCTCCTTGCCGGTGGATTTTGACTTAAAAAGGTCCGGCACTTCCACGTCCGGATCTTCTTCGGCCTGCTTCCAAAATTTGAAAAGCTCCATAAATTCACTAAATTTCATCTTGGCCTCCTTTCGGTATTCACCGATGTTAAATTTTTTACGAAATTTATTTAATCGCTCATTGATAATAGAGCGTTCCTGAGAAGTATACTGAGCCAGGTTGTCCGCCTGGCCCCAGTAGCTTGCGGCTGTCCGGGTCTGGTTTGCATCCGGGCACGGATACCGATAATTCACCGGGTCCAGAAACTGATCGTCGGGCACGTTTTTCCACTGGCCCGGTTTGGTCACGTGGCCGCCGTCTTTGACGGCGATTTTGTATTTTTCGGATCTGGCATCCTGCGCGGCTTTGTCTTCTTTGGATGCCGAGAACTCAAATGTGAGCATGGTTTCACCGTCATCGAATTTTAGATCCGCCAATCCCTTGACTGCAGGCGGCGCAGCGCCCAAAAATCCCACATGCCTGAGCCTGCCGTCCGGATAAAAACTGGCCGACCGCTTCTTGAAAAGACCCTGTTTGGCGATTGCCTCGAATTCCGGAACCACGTCTCTGACTTTGGCCAGCAGCCTATTTCCGGATTGTTTCAGTCCCTGCACCCATCCGAACGCAGGGGCATTATCTTTGGGATGGCCCACCACAATGGGCGGTTCGTGATATGACGGATTGAACGTTTCAACGGCCCGCGCAATCAGCGCGTTACCGTCATGTTCTCTTCCGCCACTGTCAATCTGTTTGCCCCCGCGAAAAATTTCTATCCAGTCGCCAAAGCCTTTAAAGTCCATTTTTCCCCCTAACCCCATTGTCGGTTACCATCGGCGGGCTCCCATCTTCAAAATGTTTTATTGTCTTTTCAGACAAAAGTGCACCTTCGCCATCATAAACCTGCTGGCGAATAGTGTCGATAACATGTCCATCGAAATATCCATACTCATCCACGCGCTTTGATATCAGGATGCCGTCTACATCTCTTGTTTCTTCGATCCAGGTCTGAACCTTTCCGTCCTTATCCTTGACAACATTGATTGATGATGTAAATTCTTCCACAGACTCGATTTCCTTATGACAGTACGGGCAGATCATTGAGCAATCCTCCATTTGTCGGTACCAGGTTTTGAGTTAAACGATATGCATTCGCATGCTTAAAGTGTCCCAAATAGGACATGATCGATTCTCTTGTAGCACTCCGGTCGAATATCTTCTGCTTCAGATGATTCACCACGCGCCGCCGCACGAGAATATAAAACGGCCTGACGATATACCCAAGATAATCGATGCCATTACCGATCGGGATGATGGCCGTTTTCTTTTCGTTAAGATCAAGATCCAGGATACTTTTCAAAAACGCATCGACCTTTTCGTTCCATACTTTCAGTTGCTCTTTATTTTCGTGTAGAATCAGAGCATCGTCCGAATAGCGCATGTAATACCGGCATTTCAGATCATGCTTTACAAATTGATCCAGCTCGTTTAAATACGCGTTCGCAAAAAATTGACTCGTTAAATTGCCGATCGGCAGCCCCTTGTTTTTATCCTGCCAGAAGAGCGATTTGTGTTTAGGCACATACTGAAGCAGATCATTTCCCCTGGTCATCCGGCAATTTTCAGTACAGTCATTGAAAATAATTATTTCGGACAGCCAGATCATGTCCGAATCGTCAGTATATTTTTTCAACAGTCCGAACAGAATATTTTTGTTAATAGTAACGAAAAAGGATCTCACATCCAGTTGCAGACAATATGCCATGCGCGAATTGTTTCGGGTTACGCTCCGGGTAAATCCCTGCAATCGCTTAACTGCTGCGTGGGTGCCTTTATCTTTGCGACACGCATAGCTGTCATAAATAAATTTGGGCTCTGCCATCGGCTCCAAATGATCCACCAATACATGATGAACCACGCGGTCCCGGAAGTCCGCAGCGAATATCTCTCTGAGCTTGGGCCGGTCCACCACAAAACATATGGATCTTGACGGGCGATATGTCCGGGCGTTCAACTCTTCTTCCAGGCGCAGCAAGTTTTGCTCCGCATCGATTTCAAAGGCGAGCTGGTTGATGGTGTTTCTTTTATTTTTACGGCACTTGAGATAACTGCCGTAAAGCTGTTTATATGTTAACATCCCTGGACATCCTCGGCACAGACGAACGTAATACTTATTCGTCTGCTTATTGTTGTTGTTCACGTTCCCGTTGTTGAAATTCACGTTGAATGAGTTCGTTGTGTTGTCGGGACGCGTAGACGCTTTGTTTGTTTACTTTAGATCTCGGCATCGATCTCTTTTGAGTACGAAACCGCGATAATTATATGCCCCCTGGGCGAAACAAACGCAGGATAATTATGGCTCTCTCGATCCGCCTTCCTTCAATGCGAATCAATTCCGGCCGGGTTGTTTTTGCGATTTCAGCCAGCCCGCACACTGTTTGACAACACTATCGACCATCTTCACCGACACCTCAAAACTTTTAAAACTGTTAAAGGCTTTAACTTCTTTACATATTTTCACTAAAATTTTTATTTCTTCCAAAACATCTTTTAGTTGTAGAAGAAGGGGTACCTTGTCTCGCGCATCATTAGCCTTAATGATGAGCATCACCGACTTGATGCTTAACCGTCTCAGATCCGCGCCGATCACATACTTATGATTCCGATCAAAATTCCTGATGATCTTCTCAAAATATATACACAAATCCATCGCAGCCTTATATATCGGCAAATGTTCGTAGTGTGCCATTTTTCAAAGAGCAAATGGTTAAAGTTTTAAAATACCCAAATAATCTATCCTCGGCACAGACGAACGTAATACTTATTCGACTGCTTATCGACGTAGTCCACGCGCCCGTTGAGGAAATTCACGATGAATGAGAGCGTTGTGTTGTCGGGACGCGTAGACGCCGTCCAATGATAGGATGACGGTGTTGACGGAAAAACCGTGGTATTGATACAGGGGTTATATTCCCCTAAATCCACGATGGTCGGCAGTTCCAAATAATTCGGAATCCGCCAATCCGTGTATCCCCCCAGGGCGTTGGCGTTGGCCTGGGCCAGGGCATCCCATATCAGATCGCCCACCGTGGTAACCACAACCGTGTCTCCCGCCGCTTCGTCGGCAACCCCTTCCACCGTGGTGATATCGTTGGCGTCTATGGCCGAAACCGTATAAGTCCTGTCATTGGAGTCGGTGCCAGAAATAGTAATTACTCGCCCATCACACAAGGCGTTCGTGTTGAAATCCCCCCCGGCGCTGTGTATTTTTCCGGTGGCGTTAATAAACGAAATATCGGTTTTTGTGATGGTCCATGCTTCCCAAAACAGCTGACCATTGGCCGCCGGGCCGATATCCGATGTAACAACAAAACGCTGCCAATCCAGACCGGTATTTTCGTCATGGGCTATATTGTTGGATACATTAGCAGTTTTGCCATTAATGGTGATCGCAGTGGTTCCGCTTTGAGCGCCGGTGGATCGTACCGTAAAACGTTTCTCAATTCCCTTTTGCAGATCCCCGTCGTCGCCGTCAATATAGCTGATGGTCTGCCCGGTTTTTAATAATTGCGTGTGAGGAAGTCCTCGTATTTTAGACATATTTTATTCCTCTATATGTGGCTATTAAAACGATGTGGCTATTAAAACGTTCCTGAAAAATAAATGTACAGCATCCCGCTATCTATGACATCTACTTCTATGCCGTTGCAAAGCTGGTTGATGTCCTGCTCGATCGATATTCCGGTGCCTCCAGCGTAGGAGTTTTCATCCCACAGCGTCCTTCCGGTGGAATCAAGAACTACCATGTCCTCGGCAGCAGCAGCCGGTTCCTGCCACACCATTTTTGTTACGAATATCTGTCCGGCATAAATGACGCCTGCCGTGTCGATTTTAAAAGGGCTCCCATCTAAATCATTCATTGGATTGACCTCCGTTGATTTCCCTGTTTTTTTATCGCGCCCCTCCCATAAGAACCAGAAGATTAGAACAGCAGAGGATAAGAAAGTTGGAAAATTTGAGAGCTTCCGACCTTCTTACCTTCACACATTCTTACCCTCTTATCCCAATACATAATCCGAGAGCGCGGCCCTCATCTCGGCCCAATCCTCATCCTGGATCACGAGATATTCCCGCGCCGGGATATCGCCCCAGGGCAGCTTCATTTTTCGTTTATGCGCCTTCACCCGGACCCCCTTTCTCAGATGCTCCCGCACGTTGGCCACCACGGTACCGAAGCTTCCCTTTTTCGCGCCGAACTGGTGGACCGCGCCATAAATTTTGTTTGTGCCAACGGCGGCGCTGTCTTTATCTGCCGTGCTGTGAATGCTTCCGGCCAGGCCGGCGCCCAGGCCCTGGTCCATCAAAATTTTGGCCCCTTTGCCCCGGCGCTTTTCCGTGGTTTTGGAATGCTTTTTCCATTTTTTGGGACGCCCGCTTTTTTCGAAGTTCCGGATCACCGAAGTCCGGCCAATGGCACCGATGATCTTCATGGCCGGGGTCAGGTCTCCCAGGTTTTTTTGAATCCGTTCCAGAAGGTCTGCGACCTCCCGGTCATCCACGGTAACTTCTATTGCGGCGCCGCTCAATCTCTAAACCCTTCCTTTCCCGGGTGGTAATCCCATCCCGGATCGATTCCTTTGGGAATCAAATGGACAATGCCGGTATCCTTGTCCTGCCACTCGTAATGCGTAATTTCCGGGGCATCCATCCGAACTGGGTATGGTCCCTTTGCCTCTTCTTTTTTCAGCCGTTCCACCTCACGGGCGGAGTGATTGACCACCCCTCATTTACACCCCCAGCCGTTGGGCGGATAATGGGTGTTCCACCAGGGATGGTCCGCAGGCAGCACGATATTGTACCAGGCCTGGTGCTCGGGCCTTGGATTGCTCGAACTGGAGCCCACATACCGCAGGTAGGGCCGGGCCGCCAAAACGTCCGGATCGGTCATTTGTCGATATCCGCCCTGGGAATAGGCCACGGCCATATTGGTGTTCAGCATGACCGCCGTTCGCCATCCTTTTCCGCCGTTGTAGATCCAGCCGTGTTTTTGTACGATCTCATCGAATTCCTTGCGAAACGGTGCCAGGGTTGTGCCCTCGGCAATGGCCTTGTCGATGGCGGCTCTCAGATCCTCGATCAATTCTTTCTGCATGGCGCCGGCCACGGAAAAGGCCCGGTCATGCATGGATTTCCAAAGATCCTTCCATGTGGCCGTGGGCACATTGATCTTTCGTCGAAAATAATCGATGGCCTCGTCAAATGGCAGATCCATATAGTTAGCGCTCCTGGGCATCGAACCTCCCGGACAGATCGGCCAGCACAAGCGCCCGCTGCATCAGCTCTCCCATAGCCGAGGCGTCCATGTTATTATTTACTTCCAGCAGTCGCTTCTTAAACTCCGCCAGGGAATTGACCGATAAAAGCAGGTCCCGTACCGGTGCCATTGTTTCGTATAGATCGGCATCGGCGTCGGAAAGCGCTTTTTCCCCCAGGGCGTTTAATGTCTCCGCAGGGGAAAGGTCCCCGGCATTTTCCGCAAATTCACCCGCCCTCCGGTTCTCCGATTCCCCGGCTCCCCGGATCCCCGGCTCAACAATATCTTCCCCTTCTTCCGGC
>Ga0307432_1002056_pt1 | contig 11283 bp, 5 predicted proteins | sample SalMarWE160150MG_FD_202158 | JGI IMG/M metagenome (GOLD analysis project Ga0307432, IMG submission 202158) | Salt marsh sediment microbial communities from the Plum Island Ecosystem LTER, Massachusetts, United States - WE1603-150 | ecosystem: Environmental > Aquatic > Marine > Intertidal zone >...
CTCCGGGGCCGAAGGCGTTGGCCTCGTGCAGGCCATCTACGGGGACATGGCGTGCAGCATCTCCTCCGCGTCCGGCTCCATCGGCTCGGTGATCGCCGTGCTGGGCGACGTGGACCTGAGCGGCGGGCGACAGATATCGTCGGCCGGCACCATCAACGTCATTCAGACCGTCAGCGGGGATCTGATCGGCGACGGCGAGGTGGCGGCCGACGTGCGCGTGGCGGACGGCGACCTGCGGAGCCTGTACGCCATCGGCGGCAGCATTGAGAACCTATGGACGCAGGTCGGCGTTGGCGGCGCTCCATGGGGCAGGTTGGCCGGCGTGCTGGCCACCGGGGGCGGGATCCTGGGCTCGCGCATCGAGGCGGGCCAGTTGGGCAGCGTCTACACCAGCGGCGACCTGACGGCCGACATCGCCGTGCGGGGCGCGCTGGGCAGCGTCGCCGTCGCGGGCCGCGTTACCAACTGCAACATCGAGGTGGTCAACGGCTCGTTCGCATCGCTCTGGGCGGGCGGCGACGTCGAGTGGAGCAGCATCCGGCTGGTGGACGATGAAGAGGACCCGGTCGGACGATTCGGCAGCTTGTGTGCGGGCGGCGACCTCTACAACACGAGCGTCTCTGCGGGCACCATCGGCGTGGTGTCGGCCCTCGGCCAGATATCGAGCGACCGATGGGACGAGATCCGCGCGGCGCTCGACGGTTTCTGGATCGGCGACGAAGACGGCTGTCACCGAGTATCGGACACCATACTCTCCTGGCTGCCCTGGCTCTCGTCGCTGGACCTGGACGGGCTGCTCGCCTGGATCGGCTGACGGCGGCCCGGCCGGTCTCGCCAACGTTGCTATTCCGCCGGCGCTTCGGCGCGTCGTGTCCGCCCGTGCAGACGATCGTAGAGCGACGTGAAGCCGAAGGCCACCGCCGCAGCCGCAATCGCCACGACGACGGCCGCCAGGGGATCGGCGTAGTCTCCCTCGGCGATCACCCGCAGGCCTGCCACAACCAGTGCCGCCGCCGTCAGGACGATGAAGCTGACCCCGCCCGGCAGGCCGCACTTGAACCAGAAGAGCCCGCACAGGGCGAAGACGACCAGCACCAGCAGAACCATGCCCGGCGTGAGCACGGACGACGTCATGCAAATCGCTCTCGCCTCGGCCGGGACCTCCGGGTTCAGAATCAGCCCCTGGAAGTAGAACCGCTGCGGAAGCTGAGGCTTCGCGCCCACCACGGCCGGCCCCACGTGCGAGGACTGCTTGCCCGCGGCGCGTCCGAGCAGCACAAGCTCGTTGCTCATTTGCTGCTGGCTTTGGGCTGCCTGCTGGCGCGCGGTCTGGGCGGAGTCCCCCGGCTGTCGCGCCGCCTGGAGGGATCGTAGCGACTCCTCGAAGTAGGACTCCGAGGGGAGCCGCTCCAGCGTCCCGCCGGAGCTCAGCATGTGGTAGCCGCGCGGAAGCTGAAGGATCCACCCCAGCCGCAGCACGCGCACGCCCACCAGGGACGGCATGCGGAGCCTGACCGCCTCGGCCTTTCCGAGTTCGCCCCCGCCGAGCTCCTCCCATTGGAGTTCGACGGTCACGGGCCCGGTCACGCCCTGCACCTGGGCGATGGGGATCTTGGTCACTTCCCCCTCCGGCGTCGTCTCCGTCAAGGGCCGGACGCGCCTGCCGTTCACCAGGGCATGCCACAGCTTGGCGCCTTCGGGCAGGCGGATCTCGAAGAAGGGCTGGTATCGGCTGCGCACGCTGGCCAGCAGGCTCGTGATGCGGTTCCCCTCGCGCGTCAGCGTCGTGTCCAGCTTGCAGCTCTCCACCACGGCCGTCACCACGTCGGCCTCCTCATGGCGGACCGAGGACAGCACGAGCGCGTACGGCTGCGTCAGGTAGCGGAACGCGAACAGGATCGGCACCGTTTCGCGTCCGACCTGCGAAGCCACGGAGGGCGGGAGCTGCCGGAACTTCAGCGGTATCTCCTCCTCGTCGACCGGCGTCAGGCCCTCGATGTCCTTGCCGATGGGCGTCAACTCCAGGGACGGATCGCCCGTCACGGCCAGGTAGCCGATCTCCCGCTCCACCTCCTTCATCTCTCCGATGACGCTGGGGCCGGTGAACCGGCGCATCGACTCCTTCGGGTCCAGGTCCATCGTGTACTCGAAGATCAACTGGTAGGAGCCCTTCGCCTCGCTCTGCAGCTCGATGCGCCACAGCTCGCCGGGCTTCGGCTCTTCCTCCTTGACCTTCTCCTGGATCTTGATGTTATCGCCGCGGATGTTCGGCTCGGAGACGCCTTCGGGCAGGCGGACCAGGAACTCCTCGACGCCCGCGTACTGGATGGTGAACTCGACGGTCGAGGCGCCCATCAGGTAGTCCTCGCCGAAGCGCACGTAGTTAAACGTCTGCGCCGTAATCTTGGGCGAGATGCTGGTGACGTCCACCTCCAGCTCCCAGGGCGACTCAACCAGCCGGAAGGCGAGCTTTGCGTTGGGCGCGCGCTGGAGCAGTTCAGGCGGGATCTCCTGCACGTCCACGTCGTGCAGCGATCCGCCTTCGCCCGAGCGCTTCAGGCGGATGCTCTCGTCCGTGGCCAGGGCGATGTGCCCGCGCTCCTGCTCGCAGTCCAGCGTGTAGATGGCGGGGATGGCGAACGTGTCCGACTCGCCGGGCTTGGGCAGCTCCTTGCCGAGGAGCACCTCCGTCTCCAGCTCGATCCTCAGTTCGTCCAGCGCCTTCTCGGTGAGTTGGACGGTCAGCGTGCTGCTGGCCGCGTCATACGAGTAATCCTCCACCTTGTCTCCCTTGACCAGCAGGCTGCCCCGGAGCTCCGGCGGCAGGTGCAGGCGCAACTGGAAGACGCCGGCCTTCTTGATGCGGTAGTCGAACACTGACTGATAGCGCAGGTTCTTGCGGGTGATCTCGATCAGGTGCTGCGGCTCTGCCTTCAGCTCGGGTTCGACGTGGCTCACCACCAGCTCCAGCCTGTGCGGGAAGCTCAGGTACCGGAAGGCCAGCATCGGCTCCGGCGCCCTTTGCGCCGTCACCATCTGCTGGACCGCCCGGATGCCCCGCAGCTCGGCCACGTCGATCTGGCTGATGCCCGTCAGCGCCTTTGTCTCGACGGCGATGCCCGCGTCCGCCGAGACGGCGATGGTGCCCCACTGGCGTTCGGCGCCTACCAGCTCGAGCGTCGGCAGGACGGCGCGCTCCGGGTCGGCGATCTCGCTCGAGGTCTGGAGGCTCAGGCTGTAGGTGCCCTCCGCCTTCGAGCGCAGGTCGACGGTCAGCACGTTTGTGGCGGGGTCGAGGCTCTGGTTGTTGATGTTATCGCCGCGCAGGCTTACCAGCTTCATGTCGGGCGCCAGGCGCAGCTTGAGCTGGAACAGCCCGGCGTTGCGGATCTCATACTGCACGTCCCATTGCTGGCGGAACCGCTCCAGCGACGCCACGGTCAGGCACGAGACCTCGCCGTAGACCTTCGGCTCGATTGTGGAGACGCGCAGCTTCACCGTGAACGGCCGCGCCAGGTAGCGCAGCCCCAGGGTGAAGCGGTCCCCGAGCGACTGCAACGCAATCGGCATCTCGGACAGGTTCACCTGGCCGATGTTGCTCTTCTGGACGATCTCGGCCTGCAGGCCCTTCTCCACGGCCACCGCCACGGCGCCGCGCTCGCGCGCGACGTCGAGGGCCTCGATCTGCGGCGCCTCGATCTCGACGGGCACCGGATCCAGCGTCTTCTCGAGCGTGAGCGTCAGGCGGAACCGCGCATCCGCCGGCTCGAGCAGGGCCACGGCGAGGGTGCTCCGGCCGGCGTCGTCCGCGCGCAGGTCCCAGCTCCGCATGTTGTCGCTCTCGACCTTCAACAGGGAATAGCCTGCGGGCAGGGCGACGAGGGCCTCGCTCATCTGGCCCTGGAGGAGCGTGTAGTCGATCTCCGTCTCGACCCGCAGAAGCCCCGGCGAGATGTCGAGCAGCATGTTCTGCTCGGCGAAGGCGATGGTCTCGACCTCGCGCACCTCCGGCCCCGGCTTCCAGAACAGCCTCAGCTCGCCCTCGACGGTCCCGTAGACCGTGACCGTGGTCAGACCGCCTGCCACCTCTTCCTGGTAGGGGACGTCAGGTTCGAGGCGGACCTCCAGGTTCTGGCCCGCCAGCGTCACTTCGTAGACGGCGCTCAGGGCGGGCACCATCGGGATGAGGGCCGAGTTGGTCTGGCGATCGCGCGCGATGGGCGTGGCGAACTCGATCTCCAGCGAATACCGGCCCTTGCCGGCGAGCAGCACGCCGACGGTGTCGCGCCGCCGCATCGGCAGGGGCGCCGTGCCGAAGAAGCCGCCGCCCGCCGCTTTGGCCGAGATCACGCCAACGTTGCCCGAGAACAGGGGCAACCACGTCTCCTCGCCGGTCAGGCAGCGCACGCCCACGGCCATCGTGCCTTGCAGCGCTCCGGCCTGGGGAGCCGCGTGCACGTTCACCTGCTCGATCACGTACTGCGCAGGGGAGGGCGGTGCCGGGATCGCCGGGGGCGCCGGCCTGCGCTCGACCTCGGCCGGCTCGCCCGACGCAACGCTGCACAGCAGGATCGCGGCACACCACAGGACGGCAACGTAGTTTCGTCTCGCCATCGTCAACTCTCCTTCGCTTTGAGTCTGCGTATCGCCTGCGCCGAGAGGCCCAGCAGCTCAGCCGCCAGGCAGGCCCCCATGGCCAGAACCGTGCTCGCGAAGAGCGTGGCAACCGAGGCGGGGCTCGCCAGCAGCAGCACCAGCGCCGCGGCGAGCACTATTCCTCCGAACGGGACCGCTGACGCGGGCCATCGCGACCTGATTGCCACGTACGCGATCAGGGCGAGCGTGGCCAGCATGAGTTCGATGAGCATGGCGGCCCGGCGGCTCAGCGGGCGGAACGAAAGCTCGGCCTCGGCCCGGCCCAGGAACGGCTTGACGAACTGGTAGTCGGCCGTGTCCGGCACCGGGAACTTGATTGCGATGGGCAGGGCGCCGACGCTCCGGCCGCCCCCGAGGCGCTTGACCAGCGAGGCTTTGCCGATCCTGCGCGGGAGCTCTTGCGGGATCGCGACGGGCTCCTCCGGCGCCTGGATGGCGGCCGGTACGCCCTTCACGGCCCTTTCGGCGATCCGGGCTAGCTCTTCCTGCCCGTCCAGACGCTCGGCCAGGACAGAGAGGTCGTCAGCAACCTGGAATCCGGCCGCCCCCCCGACAGGCACGCCGGGCGGCGGCCTCGTGTAGACAGCGCTGGGCAGATAGGACCTCTCGGCTGGTGGCCCAACGGGTCCCGCCTGCGCCTGTCTTCCGGCCGTGGCGCCGCGCAGGGCGCCCGTCTGGTCGAGCTGGCGCCGGGCCTGGTCGTAGTCGGGCTTCAGGTCCAGCGCGCGGCGGAAGTTCTCCTCGGCCTGTTCATACTGGCCGCGGTCCAGGTAGGCGATTCCCAGGTTGTAGCGCGCCTGCGCAAGCTGGTCCTTGTCCACTTCGGCCTCGGGGAGCCCAACCTCCGGAACCCGGACTTCCTTACCAGCGGTCGTCAGGGCCGGCCTGAACCCCACGACTGCCCTGCGGAGCCGCTCGTCAGGCAGGTAGGGAGCCAGGTCCTCCTTGGACTCGGGCAACTTGCCTTCATGGTCGAGGCCGTAGCGCTTCAGTGCACTCTCGATCTTCTCGGTGTTGGCTTTGGCGAATGCCTCGTCGAGCAGCTCGGCCCGCCCTCTTGTCTTCCTCTCGACTCCCCGCTGCACTTGACGCGGGGCCATCTGTTGCTCGAGTTCGAAAGCCTGCTGGAGTTCCCCGGCGGCCAGTTCGGTGCCGGCGAACTCCTTCTTCGCAGCCGGGCGCGCTCTCGGCGCGCCGGCCGCGATCAGCGTCCCATCGCGGGGGTTCACCAGGCTTCCGACCTCGTTGGGTTCGACCCACTCGATCGCGCCGTCCCTGAACAGGACGTAGGCTCCTGCGCCTGATCGGCGCCAGTAATAGGCGATTGCCGTCTGGTTGGAGGCGTCCTCCGCTGGGAGCTCGTACACGAGTTGCCAGTCCTCCGATTCGAGATCCTCGGGCTCGCCTACGTAGCGTTCCGAGATCAGTTCGTCGATGGACGGGGGGAAGTGCCCTTTGTCGCTTCTGTAGTCGTCGATGTCTACACCAAAGCTGTGCAGCGTTTGCGCAGCGCCGGCTCGGCCAGCGGACTCGCGCCCACCGGCACGTGACAAAGCCGGCATGAGCATGAACGCCAGCAGGGCGATGACGAGGAGTACCACAACGCCGGCCACGGTGGGACGGAGCACCTTGCGCAAGAGACCGTGGCGGGCGAGCAGGGACATCAGGTAGATCAGTCCGCCGAGGACGAGGACCGCAACGGCCACCCCGATGATCGAGCCGCCGTATTCCTCCAGGAAGCGGCCAATGACATGCGTTAGCCTGCCGGCGACGCTGGCGGCCACGACGACCTCCGAGACAGGCTTGCCCATGTTGCCCCCGACCGCCGCCAGCCGGCAGCCCTCCGGCACGCGCACCGTCCACTCCAACTGGCCCACGTTGAGGCCCAGGTCCGGCGGCACCAGCGACTGCTTCCGGAACGGCGCCAGGCCCCGGTGCGGCGTGGCGTAGGTGATGTCCAGCCACATCCTCGTGTTCGCCGCCTTCTCGCTCGTGAAGAGGGGCAGTTGCAGCTTCGTATCGCCCTCGCGGAATGGTTTGACCGGCTCGCCGTAGACGTAGGTGCCGATCAGCCGCGCCCCGCGGCCGAGCTTCTCCAGGTCGAGAGTGAGGAACTGCTTGCTCGTGTTCGAGACGTAAAGCCGCAGGTGGTGGATCGATTCCTCCCCCCGCTGCACCAGCGTGTCGAGCTTCGCCAGCGGGATGCTGGCGCGCAGCATGACCTCGCTCAGAGGGTGGGACGTCAGCACCAGCGGCAGCTCCCAATCGGCGCCGCGGTAGGTGAAGGCCGCCAGGGCCGGATCTGCGACGTCGTACTCCCAGGCGAGATAGCGCGATTCGGGCTCCGCCGGCTGTAACTGGCGGGGGACCGAACCGACCTTAACGCCGGCGTCCGGCCGGGCCTGCGCCAGCAGCAGCACGCCCGTCTGCTCCTTCGCGCCGAGCAGGCGGACGGGCTGGACGGTGAGCTGCGTTTCGCCTGCGCCCGCCACGATGCTGTAGTCGACCCGGCACGTGAACGAACCGGTGCGCTTGCCGCGGAGCCGGACGTGCCAGTTTCGCCCCTTGAGTTGGCTCAAGACAAGGTCGGGCGCTTCGAGCTGCGGGCTGGTTGCGTTGCGCGGCAGCTCGAAGTCGAGTTCCGTCACGCCGCCCTGGGTCACGTGGATGTTGAACAGGGCGGAGGCGTCCGCCTGGGCGGCCCGAAAGCGCAGCACGTTCAGGACCTCTGCCGAATAGACGGGTGGCACGGCGGCCGTTATCAGGTCGAGTTCCCAACGGCTGTCGTAGAACTCGTACAGCAGCCGGTTCTCAAAGCCCTTCAGGTAATCGGGTGCGCGGTCCGTCCTGACCGAGCCCAGGTTCAGCCGGCCGTCCTCGAAGGGGCGGACCTCAACCGAGACGTCCCAACTGACGCCGAGCCAGCCCTTCAGTTGCGGGGCGTCGCGGAGCCGGATGCCGCGCAGTTTCACGTTGCCGATCTCGACGGGCCGGCTCGTCACGAGGAGGAAGTGGCAGGCGCCCGGGACGGGGGAAGTGAACCGCACCGTAAGCTGCGCGCCGTCCTCGCTCACTTCCCAGCTTTCGATGGCGGGCCCGCCGACGCGCTCGACGGTCAGGCCCGGTGCGAGGTCCAGAATCAGCTCGCTCACAGGGCGCCTGGAGACTTCGAGCAGGAACAGCGATTCGCGCCGGATGCGGTCCTCCAACACGGTCACGTGCTCCTGCACGTTGCCGCGTATCTCGGCCTGAAGCCTGGCGATCTCCACCTCGACGGGCACGACGGTGTCCGGATATCGGTAACCGATCGCCGGGGCCTTGGCTCGCAGCCACGAGGGGAGTGATTCGGGGGGGACGCGCCAGGTCTCGGCGGGACCACCTGTCTTGAGCTGGATGTTCTCGGCTGGCGTCAGGCCCAGGGCATACTCGCTGGAGGCCACGCCGGGCACGAGGGGCGGCGACAGCTTCACCTCTGCCTTGCCGCCGGTCAGGCACTCGGTGGTGATGTACGCGCTCATGCCGCCGCTGATGGACGCCAGGGGCTTGACGCGCACGCTCCGGCCGTCCTGGGACCAGTTGATGCTAAACGGGCAGGAGACCGTCCGCGCGACATGGCCGGGCGGCAGAATCACCTCCAGGGATGTGATGGACGGCAGGTTGTCGCCGATCGAGATCCGATGCTGGCCCTCCACGTTGAAGGCAGAGACGCGGTAGAAGCTCTCGACGGTGGCGTGGGCCGGCGTTTCCATGGGCACGATGCTGACGACGATCTCTGCGCCGGGGCCGCGCAGGTCGCAGGCCAGCCGCCACTGCTCGTCTCCGGCGGCGGCCCGGGCCGCGTCCTTGAGCACTGCGAAGTCGAGTTCGTGCAGGTCTCCTCCGACCAGCACTCGCCCCGTGTGCCGGTCGGCCCCGGGGCTGGTGAACAGCGGCACGTGCAGCAGTTGCGTCGTCCCGTCTTCGGCAAGCTCGGTCGCGCCCGTTAGCTGGCACGTGAGCGAGAGCCGGGCGCCCGCAAGGTTCGGTGAAGTCTGCACTTGGAGCCGGCCCTCCCGGATCGACCAGACGGCCTGGTCGGATGCCACGATCTCGGTGACGGAGATCCCGGGCGGGAGTTCCAGGGCGACGGTGTCGGGCGCGGCATCCGGGAAGATGAGGTCCAGGATGACTTCGTCGTGGAAGCCGGGCGCCCGCTCGGCGATGCGGTGGACCTGGTCCAGGCTGTAGGCGACGCGGCGGGCGGGCGGCAGTTGGCGCCACTCGAGCGTCAGGACTTCGCCTCGCAGGGGCAGCAGGCGGAACGCGGAGCGATCGCCTTGCGTATCGAGCGGCCGGACGATGCATTCCGGCTCGACCTTCAGCTCGACGCGCGGCGCAGGTACCTCGAACTCGATCTCCCGCGATAGGGCAGGGGGGAGGGGAACGGTGGCGGCGGACGCCCCGGTGGCCGGGCGGGTCGTGATTCTCTGTTTCACCCCCAGGGCGAGGCGCCCCTCCCATCCGGCGGGGATGGACGCGCGCAGGCCGCCCTGCGTCCTGCTCAGAACCAGGTCCTTTCTGATGCCCTCCACGCTCTCCAGCACGTCGACGGAGGGGAGGATCTGGACCACCGCCGGGTGATCGCCGGGATTGCCGAGCTGGAGCAGGTAGACGACGTCCAGGAACTTCTCCCCCGCCCGACACTGCACCGTGACCTGCCGGCAGGGGTTCACTTCGGCATAATCGCCGTGGACGGCTGCGGTGCAGAGGGCCGTCAGAACGACACCACACAGCACGCATCTGACCGCTCGCATGTCACTCCTCCGGGTGGCCCCCTTGGCCTCTTGTCCCATTAGTGTCCGGAATGCCTCTTGCGGTTCCGGCGCGACGGCGGCAGTCGTTCCCTCCTCGCGGCAGGAGCTACGGATTGACGGAGCCAAACCGCGCCGGCGGCCAGGCCCGCAGCCAGGTGCGCCCGATGATGGCGTCACGCGCCACGGGTCCGTTATACCGGCTGTCGTCGGAGTCTCTGGAGTCGTCCCCAAGCACGTAGTAGCCGTCTCCGCAGGGCACGCTCGCGCCCCTGCGGAGGTTGCCATAGGGATAGTATTGCAGAAATGCCAGGGCTTCCGGAAATGCCACGCTGGCCCCGCTGACGACAAGGCCGTCGCTGGTGAGCGAGACGGTCTCCCCCGGCAGGCCGACCACTCGCTTCGTGCGTCGCTCGCCTTCCTCGCTCAGGAATGTGACGATTTCCCAGCGGCGCGGGCCGCGGAACCAGTAGGACACCTTCTCAGTGAGGATGTGGTCGCTGCCTTCGCGGCCCTCTCCCTTGAGCGTGGGGCTCATCGAGCCGGACGTCATGACCGAGAGGTCGAAGGCGACGTGGTAGGCGATGAACACGGCCCCCACGGCCGCCAACGCATGCTCGATGACGCGGAGCAGCCGTCGCAACGTCTTGTGTCTGAGGAAGTCAAACAGCGCCCTTCTCATGCTGCTCGCCCCCGGTGGCGGGTGCCTCCCGCGACTCCGCCCCACCTGCGCCCGCGCCGGGGCCCTCCTGTATGGCGGCCTCTATCTCTGCCTGGCGCTGCTCCCACTCGATCCGGGCCGAGCGTCTGGCACTCGGGCAGCCAATCGGCACGTAGTAATTCGCCGCGAGTAGGGCGATGCACACGACGGCCGCTACCCCGCCCACCGCCTCCAGGAAACGCCAGTTCGTTTGGGCGCTATGCGCGTGGGCTTGCGGCCCAGGCCGCCCCGCGCGCCGCGCCCTAACCGGCTGCGGGCCTCCGCATGGATCCGGCAGTCCACCTCTCGCTGCGTCCATCGTGCGCCCTCCTTCGTGCCATAGGTTCCGGCAGCCGGCTTGCCGGGCGGCTTCCCCGCCTGCCAACGGCGCCGGCGTGCCTACAGATGCCCGACCTGCTGCATGCTCTCCCTCGTCTATATGATGAGCCCTTCGGGAAGGACGTCCATCACCCTGGCCGTCTCCCGGATACACGAACGGTTCAGCAGGCAGAGAAGGCCGTCCGGCCGCCCCGGATCGCCGGACCTGACATAATTGCTGCACGGGCAGGTGGCAGTGCAGAACGACCGGACGGCGCAAGCGGCGCACCCCTCAGCCAGCCGGCAAGACCTGGTGCCGGAGCAAAGGAAATCCTCGCCCTCCAGGACGTTGCCGGACAGCCGCATGGGGCTCGCGCCTTCATTGTTTCCCATCAAACGCCCGCAAGAGTGCGGGACGCCCACGGGGGCGTCGGCCGAACGCCGGTACAGCCGGCTCGCCGCCGAACGCCGCACCTGGTAGGGCAGGGCGGATGGAGCTCCCCCGAGCTCCAGGGGTTGTCCCACGCTATCGGCAGCCATGTTCGGCCCTCCGCCGCCAGGATCGGCCGCGCGTGCCGACGCTTTGCTCCCCGGCCTAAGCTTCCCGGGCGGCCTCTTCGCCCTCGGTCCGGTCCGCTTCCCGCAGCAACCTGTCCAGCTTCTCCGTGTCCGTGAAGAGCTGCACGAAGCCGCAGCGCGGGCAAACGCGCGCCGACATCCCTACGAAGCTCTGCAACAGCGTGAAGAACCGCGTCCTGACGGGCTTGAAGTAGACGTTGCCTGTCGACTGTATCTTGCCGGGGACCAGGCGCGAATGGC